>Ga0180438_10001436_pt1 | contig 42290 bp, 24 predicted proteins | sample SS_ome_12_FD_132455 | JGI IMG/M metagenome (GOLD analysis project Ga0180438, IMG submission 132455) | Hypersaline lake sediment archaeal communities from the Salton Sea, California, USA - SS_3_D_2 metaG | ecosystem: Environmental > Aquatic > Non-marine Saline and Alkaline > Hypersaline >...
ATCATCCCGTTCTGAAGGGGCTGACGGATGCACGGCGGCAACGGCAAGAGCCCCGTCCTGACCGAGTTGCGGCTGGTCTACGCCGTCCGCATGCCGAGCGGACGTTGCAGGCGTTATCTGCGTCCGAGCTACGCCTATCGGCTGGCGGCGAAGCTCGAGCTGGGCGAGGGCGCGAGCGACACGGACGTCGCCGCTCTCGCCCGCCGACTCCGCCGACGAGACGCCAGCCCGCGCAAGCGCAAGGCACTGGGAGTCACGGATGACACCGAGACAGAGGCGGCGACGGCTGATCGTCAACCTGACTGAGATCGGCCGGGAAGGACGCCGCTACTACACGTTCTACCGCGGCTATCAGGCCCGGCAGCGCAACCGGCCGGGCAACCCCTACAAGCCCGGCACGGCCGACCACGCCTGCTGGGAGGCCGGGTGGAAGTACGCCTGCGACGAGGAGACGGCCCGTGAGCCTTCGGGAAGCTGACGTGTTCCGACCGCGCCGACGTCGGGGCAAGCCCGAGCGGGCCGTCCAGAAGGCCTGCCTGGCCGTCCTGCGCCGGCAGGGCGCCCTGGTGGCCGTCACCGACGCCGGCGCCGCCTACCGGGCCGGTTCGTTCTTCGGCGACGCGATCCCGCGCGGCTGGCCGGACATCACGGGCCTGCTGCCCGACGGCCGGTTCATCGGCGTCGAGTGCAAGGCGCCGGGCGGCCGCCAGAGCGCCGCACAGAAGCGGATGGAACAGGAGGTTCGCAGGCGGAACGGAATCTACGTCCTCGCGCACTGCGCCGAGGACGTCACGAGGGCCATCGAACATGACGATCGTCGCTGAACCCGAGCACCGTATCGACGTGGAGGATCTCCCGGTCGAGCAATGGCGCGAGATCGAGGACGCCTTCCGCGTCCACGCCTTCACCGTCTACTACAAGCGGACCTTTCGCGACGAGCTGCACCCGCTCAAGCGGTTCGTCAAGGCGCTGCTCGCCTCGGCCCGGCCCATCCAGGACCACCAGGCCGTCGTGGACTGGTACTACAGCCGCCACAGGAGGCGCCGGCCGGGATGACCAGCTCCGTGTGCAACAACGCGCTGGCGGCGAACGTCGAGTACGGCCACGGCCTTGGCTGGTCGTTCACGCCGCTCCGGGGCAAGCGCCCGGTGCTCAAGGGGTGGCAGTCGGCTCCCCGCGAGAGCCTGGAGCAGGCCCTCGAGTGGGCCGCTCAAGGCAATGTCGGCCTCCGCACAGGGCAGATCAGCGGGGTGGTCGTGGTCGACGTGGACGAAGGCGGCGACCTCGAGGGCTTGGAGCTGCCGGCGACGGTGAGCGCCCGGGCGAGGGGCCGATGCGGCGGAAAGCGGTGGCGTTTGCACGGGCGCCGTCCGCCATCCGGCCCGGCCCCGACGGCTCGCTGCCGTTCGGCTACCCGCGGCTGATCCAGCCGATACTCGACCGGCACTGCGTGCGCTGCCACGACGGCTCGGCCGGACCCGACAAGAGAAAACTCGTTCTGACAGGCGGACCGGCCGGCGGTGCCGCGCTGGCCTGGAGCAAGTCCTACGTGAATCTCAAGCCCTACCTGGGCCTGCGAATGCTGACCGTCAGCCGGCCTGGCCAGATCGGCGCCGACCGCAGCAAGCTCGCAGCCGTTCTGACGAGTCCGACGCACCGCAAGCATGTGAAGCTGCCTGACAAAGTCTTGCGGAGGATCTACCTCTGGCTGGACGCGGCCGCGCCTTTCTACGGGACTTACGAGGAGGACGGGCTGCGTGCGCAGAAGCTCGGCCAGGCCGTGCCGCCGCCCGAGCTTCAGTGACCTCGGCTGCGATGGCGGCGAAGTCCGCACGCCCAACCTGGACGGCCTGGCGGCCGGGAAGTCGCAGTTCACGCAGTTCTGCAACAGGGCCGCCCCCCGATCCCGACTTCACCGTCAGGCGCCTCGGAGAGTGCCGCATCCCGTCGCCCGTGCCCGGCGTCCAGTTCGTGGACGATGACGACCGGCTGCTCTACCACGCGTCGGAGCGGGAACTCCGGGCCGCCATGGACGCCGGCGCCGCTGGAGTCCGGCGTGAATGCCTACACAGAACCTACCTCCATTCCATAAGGGACTAACATGTTGTCTGACCAACAGGGAAGGGTGCGGGCACTGTACATCGGGATATTGCTCATCGGTGTTCTCTCGGAAAGCGCGGCACAGGGAACAGCCAACAAACGGCCCCGATGGGAGCCCAGGAAACGCTGGCCGCCTGACGCCAGCTGCGCCGGCCCCAAGGCGAAGACTCGCGGCCATCCCGGCGTGCGGCTTCAGCTCATCGTCACGTACCTCGACGACCAAAGGCATCTGCCCATCGTCAAGTTCAAGCGTGCGGCTTGACCGAGGCTGTCCTGCTCAGCGTCTGCGCCATCCGTCTGCGCCCGCTCTCACCGAGCAACCCGCCTGACGCATGGTCATTGCTCGGCACTGAGTCAGATCCGCTATTCACTTGTCAATCACGCCCTACATCGAGCCCTCAACGGCCCGGGTCCTTCCCGAACAGCCCCCTCACGAGACTCGCTGAACCAGCACAGCCTACGAAATCCATGGTCCGCTACACCGTCCATGTCGCCCTAAATTCTTGTTGTGCAAAGCATAACTGTTCCGCAGAGAACACGCAGCAGACCGGCGACGAGAAACGCACTCAGGTTGCCGCAAACCGAATGCACTTTGTGCGAGACTGCGCTGATGGGATGGCATTAAAGTCATCCCTCGTCGGTCCAGGCCTGCTTTGCAGGTCGCCAGGGCGTTGTCCGAAGTTCGATTGCAGGTACGTGGACCAGCAAGAACGAAAGCCGACATCAGTCGTTAAGGAACAGGACTCACATGATGCGACAGAGCCTACGGATCGTCCTCGTAGTTCCGATGCTTTTCTCTTGCGCCGGCGCTCGTGCCGCGGAGAATGCGAAGACGAAGAGCTTCTACAAGGGGCCCGGACTCTTCTCGACGCGCCCGAGTGAAACGAAATCGCTTCAGGAGGTCAGACGATTCGGCCCGGTGGGGATGGGCATCGAATTGCACCAACCTGCCTTCGTGATGAAGATCAAAAACATCGAGGAGGGCTCGCCGGCCGCGGTGACGGGTAAGCTCAAGAAGGGGCAGATTATCGAGGCAATCAACGGCCGGAAACTCGCCGACATCGACCCGCGCATTCAGTTGGGCCAGATCCTCGCCGAGGCCGAGGCAACTGACGGCGTGATCGAGTTCGCCATCAAAGGCGAGGCCCGGCCGATCGTGGTGAAAGTGCCGGTGCTCGGCGCTTACAGCAAGACCTGGCCGCTGAGTTGTCCGAAGTCGGCAAAGATCGTGCGCCAGGTGGCCGACTACCTCTCGAGCCCCAAGGCGACAAAAGGCCTTGGGGGGATCGGCATGCTCTTCCTGCTGTCCACCGGTGACGACAAGGACCTTGAAGTCGTCCGCCAGTGGGCGCGCAAGGCGCCGGCGCACATCTACCCCTGGTACACCGGCTACGGCGGGGTCCCGCTGGCCGAGTGCTACCTGCGGACGGGCGATCCCGAGATTCTCGCGAACATTCAGCGCTGGGTCGACAACGCGGTCAAGACCCAGCACAACGATGCCTGGGCCGGTCGGGGCAGCGCCCTGACCAGCTACGGCTCGGGGCACCTCAACGCGGCCGGCACGCATGTGCTCACCTTCCTGCTGCTGGCCAAGGAATGCGGTGCGGACGTGCCCGACCACACGCTGCTCGGCGCGCTGCGGCATTTCTATCGCTATGCCGGTCGGGGCAACAATCCCTACGGCGACAATCGCCCGTTCACCGGTTTTGTCGACAACGGCAAGAACGGCAAGCTCGCCTTCGCGATGGCTGCAGCGGCTGCACTTACCCCGGATGGCGAGAACTCGGTCTACGCCAAGGCCCGGGACGTCTGCGCGATGAAGAGTTTCTACACCACCACCTTCATGCTGCACGGCCATACCGGCGGAGGCATCGGCGAGATCTGGCGCAGCGCCGCGATGGGCCTGCTGCGCGACAAGAAACCCAAGCAGTACCGTGACTTCATGGACAGCCGCCAGTGGCACTACGACCTGTCACGTCGTTTCGATGGCTCATTCGGCATCCTCGGCGGGGGCGGCTACGATAAAGAGCTGTGGGGCGTGGCCTACCCGCTGGCCTACACCATCCCTCGTAAGACGCTGCGCATTACGGGTGCCCCGCCGACGAAGTTCTCCAAGCCCTGCCAACTGCCCAGGCAACCTTGGGGCAACGACGCCGACGACCTGTTCCTTTCGATGGAAGCCGTGCCGGACAGGGCCGGCAAGAAGCAAGACCTGTCAGGCGAAACGCTGGCCAGGGATTCGAGTATGCACTTCCTGCGTCGTTTCCACAGCCAGCAGCAGCCAACCGATGGCGAGATTCGCCAATACATCTACCATCCGGAGCACAACATCCGCATCGTCGCGGCACACAAGGCCCTGGGCATCAATTACGGCTACATCGGCTGGCGCGCTCCGGGGGGCAAGGTGCGCCCCAAGTTGGTGATGGAGTTCCTGAAGCACGAGGACCCGCGCGTCCGCCGCGCCATGTTCAGCGCCATCCTGAACCGCGCGGACGTGATCACGCCGGAGGTCTTCGCCCTCGCAGTCAAGGCGGTCAAGGACCCGGCCGAGTCGTGGTGGGTCAAGGACGCGGCCCTACAGCTCATCGGCCGCGGCTCGGCTGACCAGATCGCGCCCCATGTCGATCTGCTGCTAACCTACCTCAAGCACGAGGAGGACTGGCTGAAGAACGCTGCCTTGACCGCGCTGACCCCGGTGGCGGCCGACGACCGCTGCTACAAGAAAGTGCTGCCCGCGATGGGCAAGCTCATCCAGAGCAACCAACGTGTATCCATCACCCACGGGATGGCGCCGGCGATCCGCGCCAAGCTCAAAGAGGCCGGTCCCGAGGTGCAGAAGCTGGCGAGGCAGACCTTGCAGGAGTCTTTCACCGGCTATGCCGGCTCAAAGACCGCGCCCGGCGGCCTGAACACGACCTCCACCCATGACTTCCATCTCGAAGCCATCGCCGCATCACTGGCCGACGTGCCCGGCGGCTATGACGTGCTCTATGAGATCGCTCGTCAGCGCCGCCCCGACGAGATCCTGCCCTACAAGGAGATCTTCCTGGCCGCGGATTCCAGCCAGTTCGGTCCCAAACTGAAAAAGGCGATCACCCCGATCATCATGGACGAGCTGATCCCCGAGTTCGTCGGCAAGAACCGTAAGAACCTGCTTGCACTGGCCGCCAACGAAGTGCAGTCGGGCTGGCCCGGGGGCAGTAGAGACGCCATCGTGGGTCTGGCCGCCCTCTACAAGCGTGCAGGGTTCGACGAATATGACTGGCGCATGTTCGCCGACCTGCGCAACGCCGAGTGGTTCTATCACAGCTTCGATCCGATCCCCGCCGAGCAGGTTCCCTTTGACCAATTGATCTCCCGCTATCGGGAGGTGACGATGCCCAAGGGCATGGAGAACTGGTTCGCCAGAGACTTCGACCCCGCCAAGATCGGCTGGAGGAAGGGCAAGAGCCCCTTCGGCAACTACAAAGGAGAGGTACCCGATGGCCCGATCACCAAGTGTTCGGCCCGCTGCGTTGGCCCGGGCTGCTACGGCGCGACCAAGGTAAACACCCTCTGGGAGAAGGAAGTCCTGCTACTGCACGGCACCTTCAGGATCCCGCCGCTGAAAGAAGGCCACCGCTACCGCTTGCGGGTCAATAGCGGCGAGCACGTCGGCGCCGGCGGCGGGCATATCATCTACATCAACGGCAAGCGCTTGATCGAAGCCAAACAGGGCGGCGGCCGCGGCTCGGGAGGGAAGCCCAAAGGCGCCTACGTCACCAAGGAGTTCCTCGACGACTTCAGGAGCGGCGAGGTGACCATCGCGGTCAAGACCTTCATCCGCTACAACGCCAAGTACAGCACGAAACCGACCAGCCGCACTGCCCAAGGCAAGATGAGCGTCCACCTCGATGAGCAGAAGCTTCCGCCGATGGGTGACGAGTTGGTGATCGAGTCGGCCAAGGTCGTTCCCATGCTGTCGTCCGAGTGGCAAGCGAAGCTCGACCCGGAAGACGCGTCGCAGGATCCCGATGACAACCTCTTCCGCTGGGACGGCGAGTTTGTCGCGGACCCGAGGATGAAGGGGAGCTGGAAGGTCATCGCGCAAGTGCCCGAGATCGCCGCGTTCGATCCGTCGAAGAGGGTGCGTCTGCGCCGCCCGCTCTTCTCGGTCATCACGTTCAAAGATGGTGGGCGCACTGGTGATCCGACTTGGGTCTGGTCCGGTGACACGTTGATGGACCTTAACCGGTATCAGGCGCTGAAGATGATTGTCAAGGAGATCGGCGACAGTGATTACCTGTTCATCGAAGCCGGTGGATTCAGCAGGCGGAACAAACCCGACTGGAAGTCGCAGTGGTATGTTCTGAAACGCCCATGACCGAGTGGAGTAGATGCAAGTGCGAGGAACCTGTTAGCCGAGCAGCCATCACTGACGACTTTCGAAGGACGAACACGCAGCGAGCCCTCTCAAGCTCAATGGAAGCACACCTCATGACACGAATCACCGCCCGCATCGTCCTAGTGGCCCCGCTGGTCTTCCTGTCTCTTCGCGCCCCTGCTGCTGAGATAGCGCCGGGGGCAGATCCACCTCGCCAACCGGCAATCGAACTGGGAGCGCCGTTCTGCGACAACATGGTGTTGCAGCGTCAGATGGCCGTTCCGGTCTGGGGTTGGAGCAAGCCCGGCGCTAAGGTCACCGTTGCGTTTTCCGGTCAGAAGCAGGAAGCCAAAGCAGGCAAGGACGGAAAGTGGATGGTTGAGCTGAATGACCTGAAAGCCGGTTTCAAACCGGCCGAGATGGTCATCACCGAGAGCACGGGCAGGACGGTTACGCTCAAGAACATCCTGGTCGGCGAGGTCTGGATGGCCTCGGGCCAGTCCAACATGCAGTGGAAGGTGGGGAAGAGCACGTGCGCCAAACTGGCGGCCGGGCTTTCGACTGAGGCCGACGGCAAGGTGGCTCCGATCCGAGAGTTTCAGGTCACCTCGGTGACGAGCCAGTTGCACCCCATCAAGAAGGCGACCGGCTCCTGGAAGGACGGCTCCTACGCGGACTATAGCGCCATCGCCTTCGCCTTCGCCCACAAGCTCCACAAGGAGCTGAATGTGCCGATCGGCATCCTCAACTGCTCCTTCAGCCAGACCGCCATCCAGGCCTGGGTGCCGCGTGAAGGGTTCGCGACCGCCGCGGATGAGTATAGCAAGGCGATTCACTTGAGATGCCTTCAGACCGACCCGAAGACGCCCGAGCACAAGAAGGCCTGGGGCGCCTTCTATAGGTCACTGGAAGACCAGATTGCCGCAAGCGAAGCCGCGATCAGGAAGGGCGAGAAGGCGAAACAAATCAGCGCCGGGATTCCCGGCAACCTGAAAAGCAATCGCGACGCCTCTTGGCTGTTCAATGGACGCCTGAGCCCGGTCGTGCCCTACGCCATCCGCGGCGCGATCTGGAACCAGGGCTACGCGAACATGGGCGAGGGGCTGCCCTACTACAACAACCTGCACAGTTTGGTGCGCGGCTGGCGGATCGTCTGGGGCAGGCCGGAATTGCCGGTCTACTTCCATCAGTTCTACAGTGCCGGAATGCGGCACGTTGGCAAAGAGGTCAACAAGCCCAGCATCGGCCCGACCGCCGAGATGCGTCTCGGAACCTGGCTGGCTCGCGACATTCCCCACACCGGTATGGCCAGCCAGATCGATGTCAGCGGTGGCATTCACTATACCCACAAGGCTGTTCCCGGTCAGCGACTGGCCTTGCATGCGCTTAAGAACGAGTACGGCAAGAAGGTGATTGCAGACGGCCCGATGTTCAAATCGTACATGGTCAAGGGCGACAGGGTGATCATCGAGTTCGAGAATGCCAAGGGTGGCCTAGTTGCTGCCGGCACCGCCTACAATGCGGTCGGCCGCAAGAAAGACTCGACAGGCTTCGCCAATCCCAAGGTCATTCCGAAAGGGGACGACCAGGTGAGGCTCTTCTTCCTGGCCGGCGGGGACCGTGTATGGCATCCGGCGAACATGAAGATCGACGGCGACAAGGTGGTTGTCACCTCGCCCGGGGTAAAGAAGCCGCGCGGCGTCTCCTACGCGACCGGCGAGGTGGGTTTCCAGCCCAACCTCTACAACAAGGCCCTGCTGCCGATGACCCCGTTCATCTACTTCGACGGCAAGATGGTCACCAGCAAGACTTGGCCGGACGAGAAGCTGAAGGTCGCCGGCGAGACCATTGACCCCGCCACGGTCGGGAAGGTCTACGAATACCGCAAGATGCCACTGCTGAGCGTGCAGTTCCGGAACGACGCAGTGTTCCAGGCCGGCAGGCCGGTCACCATCTGGGGGTCGACCCGGAACTGGGGGGAATGGCAGAGCGAACCGGAGAAGGGCGACTGCAAAGTGCACTTCGAGTTCGGCCCTCACTCCGGTTCGAGGCAGGGCGCCATCAAGAAGACCATCGCTGTTACGCCGGAGATGGCGGAGTGGAAGGTCACACTGCCGCCGATGCAGGCCGACCCGAAGCCTTATACGTTGAAGGTGAGCTTCACCATCGACGGCGAGAAGGTGCACGAACGGGTCGTCACCGGCATCGTGTTCGGCGACGTCTGGTGTGTCGTCGCACCGGTCGGCAAGTTCGAGGCGCCGGAGGTCAAGCCCTCCGGCCAGATCGTGCGCATGATCGAGAACCAGTCGAACCGAGACGGCAGAACCGCCCCCAGCCGCTTCAGTATCTGTGTCTCCCGGACCCCGAGAGTGATGCAGGCCAACGGCAAGTGGAGCAACCGCCTCGCTGCCTACTGGAAGGACGCTTCCGGACTGGCTGCCGCACTCGGCCACAGCATTGCTGCGAAGAGGGAGCGGCCGGTCGGCATCATCTTCCTGAAAGCCAGGAAGGACATACCGATCAAGAACTGGATCGCCCCGAGTTTCCTCAAGGACGCCCCGAGCCTGATGGATGACTACAAGACGGTCGGGAGCCAGTATTTCGACAACCCCCATTACCTCGCCAACGTGCGGCGCTACATCGCGGAATGGAAGGCCTATTGGGGTGAGTACATCCCTGCGATGATGCAGACCAAGGCCGTGCCGGATGGGAGCTCGTGGGGCAGGCTTCCTTCACCGAAACCACAAGTCGGTGATTCCACGGCCACGTTCGAATACAACGTGTATGTGCACTGCTTCACGCCGGCGGCACTCAGCGGCGTGCTGTTCCTCACGGGCGAGGCGATGGTTGCCGACGACCAGGGCGCCAACTTCGGCCCGGAGATGTCCGCGCTGGCCAACTGCTTCAAGGCCCGGTTCTCGCTTTGGCGGGAAGGGGAGGATATTCCCTTCGTTTACACCGTTCCGAGCAAGGCGCTGGCGCCCAAGCTTACGCAACCGGAAGGGATCAAGGGCAAGAACACCGCGGTGGAGCTGAACGAATGGCTGGAGCTCGGCGGGGTCCTTCAGGCGGTGGCGAAATAGCATGACCAGGAGACCGGATCGGAGAATGCGAGAATGAGAAGAGAACCTCTTGTTAATGACAACCAGTTGACATGGGCGCTGATGCTCTGTGTCTCGCTTGTTTGTGTCTCCGACATAACAGCCGCCGATGTTCCTTCGGTCTTGCCGAGGCCCGACAAGAGCGCGCCGTCCGCCGGCAAGGTCAAGGTTTACATTCTGGCGGGGCAGTCCAATATGGTGGGCTTCGGTTACCTTCAGGGAGCCCGGCCTGTCTATCCGAGCATCTACCTCTCTGCTGATCCGGAGATCAAGGTCGGTCGTATGCCGGTTGGGCCTTCGGCGCTTCTGAGGCACGGAATCTACCAGACCGCCGACCGCGATGCGCCAAAGGGGGCCAAGGTCGCCATCCATCCGGGAGCCTACAAGGCGGGCACGGACTACAGCGCCATGAAGCCGGCCAAGGAGACGACCGTCGCCCTGGGCGCCGTGGCCGCCCAGTTGCCGACCATCAAGAAGCCTCACACGGTGGTGGCGAAGGCCTTTATTGATGTTCCCATCAGCGGGATGCACGAAATTCACGCCGGTTTCGAAGAGAGCACCCACGCCGTGGTGTCCCTGGCGGGCAAAGAGGTCTACCGCAAGGAGCCCGGCGAAGATGCGGTCGTCACCCCCGTTCCCCTTGAGCAGGCAAAGCGCTATCCGATCACCATTACCTACATGAAGGGCGGATCCGCCGCCTTCTGGCTCAAGCACATCGACCTCAAGGGCCAGGGCGATCTCGCCTCTCTCGTTCAGGAGGGTAAGTACACCTGGTTCGCCGACGAGGAGGGCAAGTGGACGGTCCGCAGCGATGTAACCTACTGGGAGACGAGAATCTCCAAGGAAGGCGGCAGCGGCGGCCCGCTTTCAACCACCTCCAACGGCAAGTTCATCGGCCCGGAGGTTCCCTTCGGCTACGTCATGGGTGCCTTCCATGATGAACCGGTCCTTCTGATCGAGTCTTCCATGGGTAACCGGGCGCTGAGTTTCGATTTCCGCCCGCCCTCCAGCGGAAAGACCGATGAGGAGAAGGCGAACAAGTTCTGCGGGTTGGAGTACGACCTGATGGTCCGCGGCGTCCGCACCACCCTGAAGAACATCGACAGGATCGTCCCCGGCTACAAGGGGCAGGGCTACGAGATCGTCGGCTTTGTCTGGTTCCAGGGGCACAAAGACAAGGACGTTCCCAAAGAGGTATACGAGAAGCATCTGGTCAACTTGATCCAGGATCTGCGCAAGGAGTTCAAGACTCCGGATCTGCGGGCTGTGGTCGCCACGGTTGGGTTTGGCGGGATGAGCATGGATCCCGGGCACTTCATGACCTGGGAGGCCCAGATGGCTGTCGGCGATCCGAAGCAGCATCCCGAATTCGCCGGCAAAGTGGCCAGCGTCGACACCCGAGGGTTCTGGCGTCCCCGGGGCGTGTCTCCCACGGGCACGGGCTACCACTACAATCACAATGCGGAGACCTATGTCCTCACCGGCGACGCCCTCGGGCGCGCCATGGTGCGGCTGCTCGGCGGCAAGGCGGAGAAGCTGACGGTCCCGGCCAGACCGAAGCAGAACCCGGATGTCGAGAAGATCTTCTCGGACGCCGTGACGGGCAATTTCAACAAGACCGGCCCGCACTACGCACCCGAGTACTACCGCGAGATGGGGCAGGCCCTCAAGCCGATCATCTTGGAGGAAATGGTCCCTGCGTTCCTGGAATCCGCCTTCGCCCCCAACAGCCGCGGCGGGCTCAAGGGGATTGTGACGGGGAAGAAGCCCTCGAGAATGCCGCTCGATATTCGCAGTCAGCTTGACACGCTGATGGACTACTACGATATGGCTGGAGTTCCGGGTTATGGCTGGAAGCCCTTCGGCCCGGAGATGCGGAATGCTACCTGGTCGTATTTCAGTTTCGATCCGCCGGAGAAGCAGGAACTCGAGAAGAGCAACCGTTACCGCGAGATCACCTTCCCGAAGGGGATGGAGAACTGGTTCGCCCCCGAGTTCGATCCGGTCAAGGCCGGATGGAAGACGGGCAACGCGCCCTTCGGGCGGATGGGGGACAAGCTCGACAGGCGGCGTCCCAGGTGCAACGGGCCTCTCTGCGGCTGCAGCGAGATACCGGCGACGCTCTGGGAGAAGGAAGTGCTCTTGATGCGGCAGACCTTCGACATTCCGCCGGTCAAGGAGGGACACGCCTATCGCGTGATCCTCGGCGGGGCAGGCTGTGATCGCTCCGGTGAGGGCTTTGCCATTTACGTCAACGGGAAGCTCCTCGCCAAGGTGGATGGCGGCTTTTTCCGCCACTCCGGCATCCGCGGCGCCTATGTATTCGATGACATCCTGCCTGAGTTCAACGGCGGGAAGGTGGCGATCGCGGTCATCAACTTCCTGCGATATACGCACTTCCGTAACAAAACGACGTACTTTGGGCCCCATCCCGACTACTACAGCAAGCCCGTGCCTCCCAACGGCCACGTCAGCCTGTGGATGGAGAAGGCCAGGCTTTCCCCCGCTACCCTCAAGGCGGCAGAGGAGGAAAAATAGGCTGGGCCGAGTGAGTCGGCTTGCCTTGACAAAGCCGATGACGGCCATGGGCAGAAACGCACGTAGGCAAGTCCGAATAGATGCCCTGCAACAAACGCGAGTTTCGGGAAACGAACTGACGTGAGCTCGATTTAACTTAGGTAACGTATCTAATCATCAGGAGTCTGACATGAAATCCAGGTTGCTCACCCTCCTCGCCATCGCCTCCTTGGTCGTCTGCGTCCACGCCGCCGACGCAGCGAAAGAGCAGGAGCTCCTCCAGCGGTACACCGGCATGCTCAATCAACTGCGCGCCGAACTCACAGCAAAAGTCCCACAGGACGTCCCGGCGAGCGCCGGTTCGGTGAGTGAGTTCCTGGCAAGCGACGCGCTGGACGCCAAGCTCGCGAAGTATGTCGTCCTGCTCGAGGCCACGCCTCAAGGCCTAGCGGAGTTCGCCAAGCAGGGACAGGAGCAGGCGGCGCTGGTCGAGCGGATGTTGGCGGACGCGGACCTCATGAAGCAGATGCTGGTGGCGGACGGCGCCAAGCGCAAACGGGTTGGGCGTGGCTATAGCGCGGCACAGTATGGCCCTGCGATGCAGATCCACACCGACATCCAGAAGGCGAGCACGAAGGCCAAGGACGGCATCCTGCAACGACTCGCGCTTGCGATCAGCCTGGAGCACTCGGTGCCGATTGGCCAGGCGAACCCCAAGGCTCAGACCGAAGCGCCTGACACAATCGACCCGGTGAAGCGCTACCTGCACTACGAGAAGGCATACCTGGACGGTGAATTGGATCCCGCTTTCAATCGCTTGAGCACCTGGGACCTACGCATGGTCGTTAACGGGGACGAGCCGGACGAGACCCTCGCCTGGGGGCGCAAGATGCTACGGAATTACCGGCCCGACCACATCTTGAGCACGGACGAGGGCTGGCGCTATGTGAGAATCGTCGCTACCGATGTCAAATATGGGTCAGGGGACGTCAAGTACGACAGACCCGAGTTACAGAGATATCAGAATATCCTCATGAACGGCGGGGTGTGCGGCCGGCGCGCGTTCATCGGGCGCTTCATTCTGCGCGCCTTCGGGATCCCGACGACAGCTCGTCCCAGTCGCGGTCATGCCGCCCTGGCGCACTGGACACCCGAGGGCTGGGTTGTCAACTTGGGCGGCGGCTGGGGTAGCGGCTGGGCAAGCGGGCCCAACCAAGTAGGCGGACGCAGAGCAGACCTCGGTTTCCTGGCGATTACGCAGGCGCGCGCCAACCGGGAGGCGTTCCTGAAGGTCAAGCGGGCCCAGTGGGCCGGCGAGGTCCTGGGAGAAAACCGGGCCTTTTGGAACGACGTGGCGCTGAAAACGCAGCAGGCCATCATCAAAGAGTCCAAGGCCGTTGCGCTCGCGGCGCTCGGCGAGGACATTGGCGAGTCGAACACGCCCACAGTAGCAGAGAAGGTCCTGGCCTCACCGGTCACACCCGAGGATAAGAAGATCACCTACGGCCCCCGCGGCGTCATATCGATACCGGCCGCCGCCTACAGCAAGCCGATCGGCAACACGCGGGATGTCATAGCCATGAAGAGCTTCGCCGGCGGTTTGCAGGTTCACCTCCCGCGTTTCTTCCCTCAGGGCCTGACCATTCTGCGTGGCGGTGCGTGGAGGGGTGGCGCCGATGCTTGTAGGTCCGCGTGGCGTATGCCCAGCAGCGGCTATGGCAGATACAACAACTGGGGCTTCCGCGCTGCCATGAGTCCGTCGGGTAGCAAGACTCCGCGCGAAGTGAAGCTCGACCTGGGCGATGGTGTGACCATGGAGTTTGCCTACATCAAGCCCGGCACGTTTATTATGGGCGGCGAGAACACGAAGGATAGCAAGTGGCAGGGCGTTGAGGTGCCCAAACACGAGGTAACGATCACCAAGGGTTACTATCTGGGCAAGTACGAGGTAACGCAGGCGCAGTTCCAGAAGATCATGGGGTCAAACCCGAGTAAGGCGAGCAAGGATCCGAACGCCCCGGCTGATACCATCTCCGAAGCGGATGCGGTGGCGTTCTGCAACATGCTGGCCGAGAAGACCGGGACGCAGACGCGGCTTCCCACCGAGGCAGAGTGGGAATACGCCTGCCGCGCGGGCACCACAACGAAGTACTTCTTCGGCGACGATCCCTCGAAGCTCGGCGAGTATGCCTGGTTCGAGGACAACGACGGAGGCAAGTCGCATCCGGTCGGACAGAAGAAGCCCAATCCTTGGGGCCTCTACGATATCTGCGGAAACGTCGTGGAACGAGTCTCGGACAAATATGCCAAAGACTACTATGCAAAAAGCCCGAAGGTGGACCCGACCGGCCCCAGCCAGGGCACGAAATCGCGCCTCGAGTACGAGATTAGTGTTCCGAAAGCGGGCAAGTACTCGCTCACCGCGCAGGTGGTCACCGCCAACTATGATCAGCGAATCAATGTCGCAGCGAATGACGCCGAGTCCGAGCTCGTCATGGAGATGCCCTTCACCGTCGGCAACTGGCAGGACTCCAAGCCGGTCACGCTCACCCTCGAGGAGGGCGAGAACACCCTGCGGTTCTGGCGCGACCGACCGCCGCAGTACGGGCTGTCCATCAAGACGTTCACGCTCACGCCAGTGAGGTAACATACTGAGAACGAATGGACACTGGATGAGCATGTTGAACAGTCCACACCGAGAACGTCATCCGGGGAGGAAGCGGCAAGCTGGCCGCATTGACCGGGAGGCCTTTGGCAGTCTGGGCAAGCGTCCATGCGCGAGCGGCTTTGAGTTCAAGGATGGCCATGCGTTCGGTAGGGGGGTAGTAGGGCCGATGGCGGGGGTTGATCTTGGCCATCCGCGCATCCTTGATGCGGATCTCCTCGCGGAGCAGTTCGGCCTCTGCCTTGAGCCGACTATTCTCTGCGGCCAGGCGTACTGGGGTGTTGATGCTGTTGGCGGCCCAGCCGCGAGCGGCGACGATGGCGTAGTGAGCCAGGGAGATGACGTAAGGAACAGCAGACTTGACGTTCTTGGCCCGTCCGAAAGGCAAAGGAATGTCCGAGACGGTCGGGTCGCACACGCTTGGGCCTCCAGGCACTCGCTATTCTCACGGAGGCAGTAGCTTACGCGGGGAAGAAGATGCGTCAGGAGCTTCCACTTGTTTGGGCTCTGCAAGAGCGTCAAACTCGCTGGTCCGCTTCACCGCCGTGCGGGTGTTTGGCCCGCCTCAGCATGCGACAACTGGTGTCTTCACTATCTGCCTCTCTGATCAACGCGTATAAAGCTCAGGTTTCTGAAATTCCTGCCCCCGCCTCGCACGCCTCTCTCATTCACCGCAGAGAGGGCCAGCAGGATGTCGCCCGTTCCGTCATAGTCGAACTCCAGCGTCTGGACCCCCTGATCCGAAGGTTTGAAACGCCTGACGGCAAGCGCTGTAAGCTGCGCAACACCTCGCGTCGTTACCTCCGCGTTCTTGCCGTACAGATTGTCATCCCCGAGAACGGCGTCGACGGCGTTTCCCTCGGCGTCGCCCAACACGACCCGATACAGGCAGACAAAGAAATACCTCTCCCCCTCCTTGATCTTCCCTTCGGCTTTCAGCCTCTCGGCCCTCTTGGCGCGTCTGTTCTGGATATTCCGCGCCCGGCCTGTGGGCTCCGGCCTCTTGACGTCTGACAGATCGATCGAGAACCGGACCTTGCCGGCCTTTCCGCCAAATCGCTTGCCGTCCAGAACGAAGGCCATCCCGCGCAGCGAACCGGTCCGGAACTTGTAGGAATTCGCTCCCAGAGCGCCCGCGACGTCGTAGCAGGAATACGGAGTGGTGTAGGTGAAGGGGAAATGCCCGCTCCGGATATACCAGGTGTCCTTGGGCATGCTCTTGTTGAAGCTCAGCTTGTCGCCCACAGCGATCCACGGAATATCGGGCTGGTACTTGAGGCCTTCATACCAGACATAGTCTTTCTCCAGCACCGGGACGGTGTAAACCGCGGTGTCCTCGCCGTCGACGTCCGCGGCCTTGACCGTCAGCTTCTGCGTCTGTCCGGCGTCGGCGGCGGTCGGGGTCCCGGTGAGGGCGCCGTTGGCGTGGACCTCGACCCAGGCGGGGCCGGTTACCTTGGAGAAGGTCACCGTCTCGTTGTTCGGCTCGAACAAGTCCGACGATTGCGGCTTGCGGTAGTGGTAGTACACGCGATCCCGATAAAGCTGACCGGGTGCCGCCGGCTTGCGGGAATATGCCTCAGCTTTGAACTTGGGCGGGCCCGCTTTGCCGGCGACAATGCGGAAATGGCTGCGGTTCACGTAGCCGCTCTTGTCCGTGACCGAGATGGGGAAGGTGGTGTCGCCTTCGGCCGGCGCGACGCCGGTGAGAACTCCGCCCCTGCCCAGCGCGACCCACTCGGGGAGGTCTTCGGCGGCAAAGCGGAGTTTGTCCTTGGAGAGATCGCAGGCCGCCGTGCGCAGGTCGAACGTGAATCTCCTGCCCGGAACCGCGACCATCTGCACGGGGTCGGCCTTGAAGGCCGGACGGTCGAGAATCAGGTCCACGTAGCGGTGCGCCAAGGTCGTATACCCCGCGCGGTTGAAGTGCGTGTTGTCGGTCTTGACGCCCTGAATTCCTCCGGTCAGCTTGCCGTTCTCATCGACCAGCTTCCGCTTGTGTCCCTTGAGATGGCTGGCGCCCGTTGAGTGGACATGCGCGGCCTTGTTGAGCACGTCGATATGCGCGAGCACGTTGCCCGTCGTGATCTGTGCCTCATAGGCCCCCCGGGGGTCCTTGGCTTCCGGATCTTCCGGCGGTCCGGGGGGGATGCTGTAGGGATTGGAGTACGCCCATTGGGGATTGAAGGCGCCAGTGACAAAGGGCAGGTCCGGATCGCCCACGTACCCGCGCACGTCCCTGACCAGGCCGTGCAGTTTTTGGGCATAGGCCTCGCGCTCCTCCAAGCGGTTGTCCGATTCGCCCTGGTGCCAGATGAAGCCCTTGACCGTTCCGTGTTTGGGCAGGCCCGCCGTACCGCGCGGGTGCATGCTGCCGCCCTTGACAAAGAAATTGATCGCCTTGCCTCCGAAGGCGGTCACGAAGATGCCGACCTTGACCTCCGGATCGCCGATCTCCTCCAGGTACTTCCGCGCAAAAGGCAGAGGGATCGAGAAGCTGGTCTTGACGTGCCGGGTCGTGGGATGCGCGGCCGGGCCCCATCCTCCGCGCTTGTATTGCAGCACTCGGGGGACGGGCTTGGTCAGCGGATCGTAGTTGCCCTCGTCATCGTAGAGGTGGCTTCCGTTGAAGCCGCCGGCCATGTTGGATTGGCCTGCGAAGATGAAGATGTGGAACTTCGACTTGTCCTCGGGAATCCGCCAGTTCCCGTCGTCGATCGCGGGGCCTTTCTCCGCCGTCCGTCGCCCTCGGGCCCTCTCAGGGCCTTGTCGCTTTGCCGTCCGCACCGGCTGCTCGGGCTTCTCTGATCCCGCGGCGGGAACATGCGCCGCAAGCAAGCTCGCCAGTGTCAGCATCACCGTCACGTTCTTCATGGCCTGTTTCCTTCCTCTGCGTTCCCCTCGCGCTACTGCACCTTCAGTAACACTTGGTCCCGGATAGTGGTTACCTTCGGGGCCGTGCCGTTCGCCCATCTCTACGTTGCTTTTCGAGAATCGCCATCACCCGGGCGTCATGGCGCCCGTTGCCCGTGACCATCCCGTGTTCCCACTCTCTCGCCGGCGTCCCCGAGTAGATCACCCAGCGGCCGGATGAGGCACGCCTTCCGAATGCCGGGCCCCCGAGTGCAGCAAGAGCCGGGAGCACAGATAGGCAGGAAGGGAGGCAGATGACCTGTCGCAGTCCTTGTCGTCTCTTCCGACGCATGCAGAAGCTCTCTTATTCCGGGATTGCCTCAACACCGCACAGGAGCGGCGGTCTGCCGGAGACGCGTTTGAGTGAGAGCTCGATGGTCGTGCAGGGGCCGATCCCCCCCAACTCCTTGACGACGGCCTTCCTTGGCCTGCCCGCTTGCCCGACGACGTCGAGTTGCGGGAGCACTGTCTTGCCGTTGATCAGCACATCGAAGACCCGTCCGCTCTCCCGGACCTGCTCGGGCTCCATGAAGTGAAGCCGCAAGCGGTACTTCCGCTGCTGCGTGCCCAGGATGCTCAGCTTGATCTCGCCGGTGAGGCCGGATGCGTAGATCCACGGGCGGTTGGTCCCGGCGATCGGCGTGAAGTCTGAGTTGCAGCGGAACCCGGGCGCATCGTCAGGTCCTTTCACGGGGACAGTGATGAAGCCCTTGCCCGAACGAGTGACTTGCGGCCAAGCGAGGAAGTGCCCGCCATCGGTCTTGTCGTAGTGATCCCCCGGCGCGTTTAGATTCAGCCTCAACACGTCGAAGTCCGCCGGCCGGCCCACGATCTTCTCGGCGCCTTTCCAACTCGAGCCGGTTCCCTGCGCCAACTCCGCCCCTTTGAGGTAGAGGCCCCAACTCTCGTGTCGCTGGACCGGGATCAGGGCCAGTGACGTCTTGTAGTTGAAAGAGCAGACGCAGGTGCTGGAGCCTTCCGGCACGAGCAGGATGCCTCCGGCCGGCAGCATGCTGATCCAGCAGCTCGTGCGCTTCTCGTGAAGCCAGTAGCACGGGGAGTCCTCGGTGAGGGACTTGAAGCCCAGGGCCGTGGATCGGTAGGCAACCATGTGCTTCCCTGCCGAAAGGTGGCCGCATAAGTTCTGCCCGCTGAGCTGGAACGGCGCCGGCTCTCCGGTCAACGGGTCCCTGGCCACGAGCTTGTCCTTTCCCGTCTTCAGGTCCACCGCCGAGGGCGTGTACAGCGTATCGCCGACGAGGAACACGTGCCGCACCGGACCACCCCGCCTCTTGGTGGCCCGGACCCGCTCCCGCTCCCACAGCTTCCTGCCGTTCCGCGCGCTGAAGGCCGACAGGCCAGCCGTCGAATCCTCCAGGCCGTCCGAGAAGTTCGCGCTGGCCACGAGGACTCCGCTGCCCAGCAACAAGGCTTTGCGTTTCGGGTTCAGTTTGTCGCGCGTCCAGACCGTCTTGCCGTCGGAAAGCCGCACCGCTTTAAGCGCGGACGAGAAGTCCTCGTAGTCTCCGCGCTTCCTCATCGTCAGGTACGTCCACTCGTCCGTGCGATCGATGAAGTAGAGGTGTTCGTCGTCGCTGACGATGGCGGTGGGCATGACGGTCTGGTCGAGCTTGATCTCCCACGCCTTCCTGCCCGTGCCCTTGTCGTAGGCGAAGACGTAGCGGCTCTGGTGAGGGATGGCCAGTCCGTTGTGCTTCAGGTTCGAGGCGTCGAAACCGAGCGTTCCTGTCAAGCGATCGCCGGCCATGCCCAGAAACTCCCATACGATGGAGGGATTCCGCAAGGCGTACTTCCCGCTCTTCACCTTCCGGGTGAGGACGCCGTGCAGCGGAAGGAGCTCCCTCGCCTCGGCCTCCTGCTCCGGTGTCAGCACGTGGGTGTACTCCCGAACGGTCCGGCCGGTCTTCGCGTCGAGGGCGTGGCAGGTGAGGCCCTTGACGCAGTAGACCCGGTCGCCGTCGGTGATGATGTTCCCGCCACGAAACGCCGGCGGGAACCGGCCGACGTCCTCGATGTGCCGGTTCCACATCTCCCGGCCGGTGTAGGCGTCCACACCGATGACGTCGTGCTGGCCCTGGATGAACAGATGCCCTTTGGCGAAGAGGGGCACGGGGGCTCGCCAGTGACGGGAGACGATCCGCTCCGGCCCAACGCCGCCCCACCAGAGGATTCCAAGCGGAGGCTTCACGAGGCCGTCGCTGCTCGAGAAGGTGTTGCCCGGATTGGCGTGGGCTCGAGTCCACTCGCCCGCCCCGGGGAGCGGGCCCCGCCTCACAAGCGTGCCGAACGAACCGGCGCTGATCTCCTTCTCAGGGACTCCCGCGGCCGCCAGCTTGGTCCCTGAGGCCGAGGCGGACGACTCGCTACCGAGTTCACATGCGACCCCGCCCCACGGGCGGAGGCTGCGGTACAGCCCTTTGAGGTCCACCTTCTCGGCGGGGCTGCCGAGCTTGCCGCCCCAGAGGATGCAGTTGCCGCAGTACGGGGCATAGGGGATCCTGTCGAACGCGCCGTCGTGTAGCTGGGCCCGCACGCCCAGCATCCCAGCTTCGTCAAGCAGCGCCCGTATCCTCTCTCTCCTGGCCGCGTCGGGTTCAAGACAGTGGACGGTGAGCTTCGTCCGTTTCAGCAGGTCGAGAAGAAGCAAGCCGTCGCCCGCGCCCAGCATCAGGCAGTATCCCTCAGTGATCCCAGTTTCCCCAATCACCTTCGACGAGACGCCCTTGGCTCCGGCCGGGACGGACCGGCTGTGAGAGATCACCTTCGCCGAATCGGAATCGCCCTGGCCGAAGCAGTAGATCCTTCCGGATGTCGTGCTCGCAATAAGTGTGCCTTCCGAGACGGCGATGCCCCGAACGGCGCCGTCCACGTTCCTCCGCCAGAGCTTCCTGCCGCTCCTGACATCCACAAGCGTAACCGTTCCTTTTCCGCCAGCGATCATGGTGTCACCGGCGATCAGGAGCGTGTAGGCCCGGCCAATGTCCGTGTCCCACTTGGCCAGCGGTGTGGGATCGTAGTACTTCGGCCCGCCTTTCTGCTTCTTCGTCTGCTTGTGCGCCTTGTAGGCGGCTCGCAACTCGTCGGCGTTGATGCGGATGGCCGAGCCGCGGCCCGCGAGGATCAGGTCGTTCTCGACGGCCGCCGCCACGACTCTCCCGCCGATCGTCGCGATCTCCGGGCTCCCCGTCCGGTAGTTGTACAGGATGATCCCCTCGGCGTTCCTTCCCAGCTCGTACTCGGCGGTCTTGACGTCCGTATCCTTGTAGTTGTGCTGGCGTTTGAACATGATCCAGTCGTGGGCCGCCATGATCCAGGATCCGCCGGGGTAATGGGCCTTGTAGCCCAGCCCGATCTCGTGGAAGAGCAGCTTCCCGGTCCCGGCGTCAAAGATCGCCGGCGCGGATCGCCCCGCCGCGACGTACAAGGTCCCCTTGTACAGCGCCAGGTGGCCCTGGGGACTCACGCCGCCATAGCCGCTGCCGTGCGGAAGCAGCATCCAGCGATGCCCCGTCGTGTCGTTCTTCCAAATGACCTCGCCGGTCTCCGCGCTGAGGCAGTAGATGATCACGCCGTCGCCTGCCCACATGCCGGCCGTCGTGTAGAGCCGGTCGCCCTCGATCAGGACGCCCGACCGGCACGGCCACTTCGAGACCATCTGCCCGTTGCCGAGGCACCGGTCGGGGCCCAGGGCGAGACGCCGCCTCCAGATCAGCGAGCCGTCGGACGCCTTCAGACAGTACAGGTGGCCGTCGTCGGAGACGGCGTAGAGACGGCCCCTGGATAGCACCGGCGCGAACCGGACCGGTCCCTCGGTGTAGAACACCCATTGCTCAGTTCCGCTGTCGAGGTCCAGTGCACGGATCGCATGGTCCGCTGAGGAGCCGAAGTAGGCCCGTTCCTCGCCGATCGTCACCTGGTCGGCGTAGTCGAAGTCAATGAAGGAAAGCTCGCCGAAGGGCTCCGGCCAGGCGGTCTTCGGCGGGTGGCGCTGCCGGTAGGTCCACCGCAGCGCCGGTCTCGCGGGGATCGAGGCGTCGGCATGGCCGGAGCGCTGGTTGTTCCCGAGGTACTCCGATGCCTGCGAGATCGAAGTGACGGTAGTCACTTGAAGCAAGATCGCGGCAATGAGGGGCGCAGTTCGCGTTCTCATTTTGTCCTCTGGCTGGCTCTCCTGGTCTGCGAATCGGGCATCCTGTCCATGGTGCACAGTATACCGCCTTCAGGTCCCAGGAGAGGGGCTTGGATAGCCTCTGGAAGGTCGGACCGCTCGGCGCCGAATGCAGAGCAGTGCTCGCCAAGGCCCGCGTGCCGAGCACCCCCACCCATATCTACTCCTGCCTGTGTCCCTCAGGGCGCCCGGTGACCTCCCGGACGATGTCGCAGGCGAGCTGGACCCGCTCGCGCATGGCGCCGGTCAGGCGGTTGGTGTCGCGGAATACGAATTCGATGAAGTGCCCGGCCCCGATGTCGAGCGTTTCCTGAAGGTGCGACCGGAGGTCATCCGGGTCGAACTTGTCGCCGCACAGCTTGAGGGGAACGGGCTTCCTGCACCAGATGACGCCTTCATCGCACTCGGCGGCGAGCTTCTCCTGGTCGCACCACGGCGTGACGCTCACTTTGCGGAGGCCGGGCATTTGTTGGAGATGACCAATGAACCCGTGAACCGGCTCGCAGCATCCGAACTTCAGCAGCCTGAACCGGCTGGCAAGTTTGCGGAGGTGGGGCATGAGGAACTCGCCGAACATCTCCGGCGACAGGCCGGCGGCCTCCTGTGCTTCCAGGTACCCATACCTGTCCGTCGAAGCGACGGGTTGGCCTTGGGGGATCTCTCTGCCGGGAATCTCATCGCAGAAGTGCGAACTACCGGAGCAGTATCCCTGGTTGCCGTCGTGATTGAGCGTCAGCAGGCCCTGCTGCTCCTCCCACCGGCCCAGGGCGAGGTTGTCCTCGAAAAGGAACGTCAACAACCGATGCACCGCGTCGGGATCAACCGCCATCTGGAGGTAGAGCTCCTGCATGCCCATCAGATGCACGGCCTTGTTCGTGATGCCGTCGGAGTAGTAGGAGCTTACCCGGCCGAGCTCGACCGGGAGCAGCCCTTCGAGCATCTCTCGAGCAACAGCCAGTCTTCGCTCCGTCTTGTCCCTGTCCAGCGAGATTGTGCGCTTCGAGAGCCTGTGGAAATCGGCATCGACATCCTGGATCGGCTTGTTCGTCCTGTAGCCGAACCCTCCGCTCTCGGTGCGGATGAAGCGAAGCTCCCGGCAATACGTGCCGACGCGGGTCACGTGGTCGACGACGAACCGGTCGGGTATGATCCTGTCGTCGTCGATGGCTTCATACGAGACCAGGGCCCGAACGAGCCGAGCCTCCCAGTCGCGGCAGACGGGGTCCTCGCACGTCAATGGCGGGCACAGGTCCCGAAGGTAGCTGCCGTTGTCCTCGATGTGGAACGGGAAGGTCCTGGCCCTCAGGCTGTTGTGCAGCCGCCATTTCTCTCGGCGTTGGGCCATCACATCGCCCAAGGCGGCCTCGGCGTATCTGCCGGCGAGGTCTCTAAGGCGGGTCCGGCATGCTCGAGTCACGGTGCGTTTCCTCGACATTTGGGGCCATGGGCCTGCTTTGCCCGGGACGAGTCGCCATATGCCGCGTCGCCTCCTCCGCGCTCGCTATCGTAACGTGAGGTCTGGGCGAACGCGAAGCTCTCTGGTGGCGCCCTTGACGGTCACCGTGACGAGGAAGCTCCTGCCGTCGCGCGCGACCGCGGCGGCGGCTCGGGATCGTCCAGGGGTCAACAAGGTCACCAGCACCGTTTCGGTATGCACGCCGATCGGACTCCATCGCATCACCGTGGCGCTGGGGTGGGTGGGGGTGACCGGGAGGGTAGCGGCCCGAAACAGGCCCGCCGGCTCGAGGGAGGCGTAGGTGACTCGCAGGCTTTCCGTCTCGCCTCGGATCACCGCGCCGGCCTTGCCGAAGGTCACATCGTGGTAGGAATGCATGCGCGCTTCGACACGCGAGTCACACCGGGTCCGGACACGGTCGATGATCACCAGTGCCGAGTCGTCCACCATCAAGGCCAGCCGCGCGCAGAAGCAGTTCCTCACCACCATCGCCGACGACGCGTCGATGCGCACCCCGTAGCAGCCCTGCCCCCGCACGGTCTGCTCCCTGTCGGTTGCGCTTCCGGGAAGGGGGCCGACGCCGTTGATGAAAAGCGTGTTCTTGTGCGTGGCGTTCAGCTCGTTGATCTTGAACCGGTGTTGGCTGAAAGCGGTCGGGTGGAGATACGGCCCGATGCGGCCGTTCTCGATCAGCCACTCCCTGCCCACCAGCACGCGGAAGCTCAGGAGGTCCAGGTGTGTGTGCTCGTAGCGGGTGCTCCCACCCCGGATGCACAGGTAGAGGGTCGGTTCGGGCATGCTGTCGGCAATCACGCCCCAGCCCAGGCCCTTACGGACCTTGGCGACCCGGTTTTCGGTCCTGGCCCCCGGGCCGGCGGTTCCCGGATGCAGGACACAGCAGATGGACGGGCCTCCCATCAACCCCCCCATGCCCGTGCCGGCCTTCGCGATGAGCCTGTCAATGGCCCCCTTCACCCACTTCAGCTTGAATCGATCGGCGGCGGCGTAGTGGAAGGCACAGGGGAAGAAAGAATCGTTGTCTCCGAAGCCGGCCGACTTGCCGTTGGGGAAGAAGTCGAACGGGAAGCCGAGGGTCTTCTTCGTGGCGGCAAGCTTCATCAGCGGATGGGTTCTGCCGGTGCTCCGCTCCCAGCTCAGCATGTATCCGAACGCGTAGGTCATCCCGTAGTTCCAGTAACCCAGGCCCTCGGGCCAGCCGCCGTCGGTCTGGCGAAGGGGGACCATGAACTCGGCGAGACTCTCCTCGACGTGCGGCAGAATCCGTCGGGCTTCGGGGCAGTCGTCGTGCATCGCCAGGCAGAGCATCCCCAAGCCGCCTGCGCAGACCGCGTTCCAATTGCTGAAGCGCTTGCCGAACCACCACTGGCCGCCCTTGCGGCAGTCTCTCAACCCAGTCGCGAGCAGCCGCTTCCGACAGCGGTCGACCAGCAGTGTCCGCTCTTCCCGGCTGAGGAACTCGTACAGCCAGTCATAGACGATGGCGATACCGGCGCACTCCTCACCGTCACTGAGCCAGAACCCCCGCTTCTCGTTCTCCGGCAGGAGCCGACCCGCCTTGAGGGCATCCAGTTCCCGTACGTACTCCAACGCTGCATCGCGCAGCCGCCGGTCGCCAATCTTGCGGAACGCCGTGGCAAGGGCGATGTAGCGGTCGATCATCTCGCGAGCGGTCCCCAGGCCGGAAGGGTCCGGCTTTCCTCGGTCCCGTGTCACCTCGCGCTTGCGCACATATCTTCGGGCGTTCCTGATAAGTTCCTTGTGGGCCCGCGCCATTGCCGGCACCTCGGGCTCTCGCCGCAGACGGGCGAGTTCTTCCTCGCCGGCCAGGAGCCTCGGGTGCGCTGTCAACTCCCTCACGTCGTGACCTTTCTCAGTGGCGAGCCGCCGTCAACGAGTCCTGATACGGCTCTTGCATACCCTAACAGAGTTGGTGACGCGTGGCTTCGGTGGGATTCGACAATCTCCTCGGCCCATGCCGCGACTCCGCGCTCATGTCGAGCTCCGTCGCGAGGCTCGCGCGAGGTTCGGACCTCCGGGCGCGACACTTTGGTCTTGAAAGCTCTCAGCTTCCGTGGTATCTGCAGGCGCGTTCGGAGAGCCACAGGACCTGTCGAGGGGGCTTCGGTATGCGCATCGCCCGGGCGCGGATCAAGAGCTTCGGGTCCTCCGAGGGCCTTGAGCGGGTCGCGCCAGGGAGACTGAATCGAGCCGAGCTTCCGCAACGGGCTCGACGTGGGGCCCCGGCAGCCCTGGAGACTATGCCGAATGGCCGAAGGAGTTACGGACACACGCGAGAAGGGCTACCCGTGGATACGGACCCTTGTCGCGTTGGCCATCGGCCTGGCCGGGGCGGCTCTCATCTGGATCGCCACGCCGTACGTCAACTTTCTGATCGACACCGGGTTGATCTCGGACTCGTTCCTGCCCGTCAGCTCGCTGTTCGTGATCCTGGTGCTGCTGCTGTTGATCAACCCTGTTCTCCGGTTGGTCGGCAGACTCACCCGCCGAGGCGGCCGCGCGCTGGCTCTGGACCGCAGGCAATTGGCGCTGGTGTTCTCGATCGTGCTGATGGCGGCGGTTGTGACCAGCTATGGCCTGTTGCGGCATCTGCCGTACTCGATCGCGTTCAATAACACGCAGATCAACAGCAACTCGGCGCTGGCCGAGTCGATCGAGAAGGTCGGTGTGCCCCGGAGCCTGTTCCCGGACGAACTGGGCTACGGCAGCGATACGTCGGCCTCGAATCACTTCCTCCGCAAGCTTCCCCCCGACGAGCCAATCCCTTGGCAGAAATGGGCGGGGCCGCTGGCTTCATGGGGCGTGATGGCCCTGTTCGCGATGGCGATGATGGTCGGTCTGGCGATGGTCGTCCTGCCGCAGTGGCGTCACAACGAGCGCCTGGCGTTCCCACTGCTGGGCTTGCAGCAGCGTTTACTGGAACCGCCGGAAGAGGGCCAACTGCTGGGGAGGCTGTTCCGCAAGAGATCGTTCTGGATCGGCGCCGGCATGGTGGTGGTGCTGTACTGCCTGCAGGGGGCGAACGTGTACATGCCGTCGAAGGTCCCGGCGATCCCGCTGAAGTGGGACCTCAGCAGCCTCTTCACGGAAGGGGCGCTGTTCGACGTCAAAGAGCTGATCAGCATTAAGAAGAACCAGATCGTCTTCCTGATCGTCGGCGTGACGTTCTTCATGCCCAGTCGAATCGCATTCTCTATCGTGTTCTTCCACCTCGTGTACATAGCGTATGCCGCCGTCAACAGGACGTACTTCCCGCCCTACAGCGAAGGGACGATCGGCGATCAGCACAGCGGGGCGTTGGTGGCGCTGGCCATCGGCGTGCTCTGGCTGGGCCGCAGTCAGTGGGCGCGGGTGTTCAAGGCGATGTTACGTCCGGCGGGCGGTGACGACGACCGCTACAACCGCGCCGCCGGCTGGACGTTCGCGATCGGCTTCGCCGGGGCGGCCGGGTGGCTGATGTGGGTCGGTGTCCAACCCGCCATTGCCGTGGCGTTCATTGCGGTTGGCTTCATCGCTTCGCTGGTGATTTCCCGAATGGTGGCGGAGACGGGCATCCCGTTCATGAGCATCGGGTGCCTGTACGTTCACCATCTGGTGAAGATGCTGCCGGCTTCCTGGCTCACCGGGCCGACGGTGCTGTTCTCGATGGTGCCGGGGCTGTTCTTCCAGGACGGTTCGCGGATCAGCGCCGCCGGACTCGGAGCCCACGCGCTGGGCATGGACGAGCAGGCCAGTCCCCGGCGTCGGGCCCGGCTGGCCTGGACCCTGGTTGGCGTGATGGTGCTGGGCGTCGCGGTCTGCGGCGCCGTGCACCTTTACATGAACTACACCGAGGACGTCTCCTATGCCGGCATTGCCCCCATCAACCGGTCGGGCCAGTGGCGGCTTTCCGACGCCATGGGCAATTTTTACCTGCATGGGAAGATCCTGGAAGATCCCAAGAAGGACAGCTTTGAGCAGCCCACGTACAACCGGCCCGCCCACATGGTCGGCGGCGCTGTGGCGGCCGGGCTGCTCATGTGGGCCTGTCTGTTGTGGCCGAGCTGGCCCCTGCATCCGATCGGGATGTTGATGGGAGGAGGGTATCTGCCCGTCCTCGGCTGGCCGAGTATCCTGCTGGGGCTGGTGCTGAAGGTCCTGCTCCTCCACTTCGGCGGTGCCCGGCTGTATCGCAAGGCTGCACCGTTCTTCCTGGGGCTGATCGTCGGCCAACTGATCGCCGCGGCGATCTGGGCGATTATCCCGAGCGTCCTGGCCGCCACGGGCGGTGAAGTACTTCAGATGATCGTTCAGCCTCAGGTCCCGACGTAAACGGCCCGGGCGACCAGATAAGGCCATGCTGATGTCAAGGATGTTCCTGACAACACTGCTGGCGGGAGCGACGGCTGGATCGGCCTTCGCCGTCCCGACGGGATCGTCTCAAGCCGTCGAAGATGTCCGCAAGGCGACCAAGTGGATCGCCGGCGTGCAGACGCGCGTGATCGGCACTCAGGGACACAAGCAGGTATCCGCCAAGCTGCTGGAGCAGATCGAGGGGGTCAACCAGGCTACGGGCGGCGGCTTGAGGATCTGGCAACACACGTTCGACGTGGTCGTTCCCGTCACCAAGAGGGCCGAACTTCTGGTCGTACTCGACGCGGACCTCACGCGGCACAAGGTCTTCCCGTTCTGGCCGGCCGCCGTCCGGTTGCACAGCACGCCGCCCGGGGGGCTGAGCGGCAAGCTCGTCTATGTCAAGGGCGGCGAGCATGAGGACATCCCCGCCGAGAGCCTCCGCGGGCAGATTGGCGTGATGGACATGTCGGCCGGCAAGAGATGGCGGCGAGCGTTCCGGGCGGGGGCAAAGGCGGTCATACACCTGGGCGACCCGGCGACCGATCAGCGCGACGCGGCGTCGCACGTGCTGCCGCTGCCGGTGTATCTGCCCAGGTTCTACGTGCCCGGCGACAGCGAGTTGGCCGCCAGACTGCGTGCCGGTGCGGTCCCTGAAGGGACGCTGGTATGCGAGTCGAAGTGGAAGACGGTCAAAGCGAGGAACATCTACGCCCTGGTGAAGCCGAGACCCGAGGCGATGGGCCGCAAGGCCCTGGCGATCTGTGTGCCGATCGACGCGATGTCCGTCGTGCCCGACCTGGCGCCCGGCGCAGACGTCGCGGTCGATGTCGCCATGGGATTGGCCCTCCTGCGTCACTTCACGGCCAATCCGCCTGCTCGTCCGGTGGTGGTGGGGTTCCTCGACGCGCAGTCCATCAACATGCTCGGTGCTCGCCAAATGGCCGGCGCCCTGTCAGTCACCGAGGAGGAACGCGAAGACTCGCTCCGCGAGGACAACATGATCCTGGTCGAGTACGAGGCCGCGTGGAACCTGGTGAAGAACCTGGACCCCAACAGGCCCCCGGCCAACCTGCACGATCCGAGTTTCAAACCGATCCATACGTTCATCCGGGACGAAGCGGATAAGGTCGTCGTCGCCGCGGACACGAGATTGCAGTCTCTGCGCATGCTGGATCGGAACAACGAGGCGCAGCGGGCGATTGAGAAAGCGAAAGCCAGACGAACCAAATACCGCGGAGCGCAGGTGAGCCTGCTTACCCGAAGGGCCGTCTCGGGTGAGCAGGAACTGCTCGCCGAGGAACTGTGGGCCCTGGCATGGAACCGCACAAAGGGCCAGTACGAGCAAGCCAAGGCGGTGGCCGACGCCTCCGAGCGGCGACGGCAGATGCGGGACGAGCTGACCGCGGCCCTGGGGCTTGCGTCCACCGAAGGCAAGGACAAGACCACCACCCGGCCGATCGGCTTCATGCTCGGGCTGGACCTGTCCGACGCGGGCATGTGCGTCGGCCCGCAGCAGTATTGTTCGTTCCTGGTCATGACCCAGAGCAGCAACTCCAGGCCATTCCAGAATTGGGTGGAAGCGAAGGTCAACAAGGGCCCGGAGAAGGTCTGGCCCGATGAGGTCCAGCGACGCGCCGTGAACCTTCGGCCGTTCACGGACCTGCGTTCGTCCAACGCGCACACGCAGGGCGACGTGTCCGTGATCACCCCGGTGGCGAGTTTCCAGACCTACTCGATGACCTGGGCGACGCTCAACGGCTACCGGCATCGCGTCGACACGCCCTTCGACCGGGCGGACCGATTGGATTGGTCGCGGCTGGTGCCACAGATCGACGCGACGATCTCGATGCTCGATGCCCTGACCGGCGCCGGCGATCGGGACGCCGTCAAGGACTACCACAGGGATTTCAAGATCCGCCAGAGCCCCACCATGTCCCCGGACTGGGTGAGAGTCCGTACCGTCACCGTGGACGTCTCCCCCGGAACGCCCGTGCCGCGCCTGCCGATGGAAGGGTACCTGACTACGCTGGTGCTCGGCCCGTTCAGGATCGACAGCTTCAGGCCCTCCGGTTGGCCGCTGGCGGGCGGTATGCGGCGCTACGAATTCCGCTTCACCGGGGCCGACGGGCGGGCGCTGTTCCAATTCATCCCCCGCCGCCCCCGAAGCTGGTTCGGGGGGTTCCACCTGGAATCCTACAAGCTCGACGACCATGGCGCCATCACCCGCGCCATCGACCTCAGTCGCGCCGAGCGCGGCGTCAAGCTTCACGACACGTTCGCCTACGGCCACGAGAACAAGACGCCCTTCCGCGGCGTGGTCTTCTCCTGCAGCGAACTGACGGTCACGGGTCTGAAGGATCCCCGCTACCTGATGCCTCTGCCCAGTGCCAGCCTCCTGGATGCGCGCTCTCAGAGTGCGCCCAAGCGGCTGAACATGATGATCTACGACGGCCTGGTGAGTTGCCTGCTCGAGCCGAAGATTCAGTGGCAGCTCGTACTGCGGGCCGGCATCACCCGAAACCGCATGGCGCTGCTGAACATGGGCGACCCCCTGCCGAATCCCAACACGTCGATCCGCGACCTTATCAAGGGCTTCCCCGTTGGGAAGCCGCTCCCGGCCGATCCGCTGTACCAGGCCGCCAGGGACTGGCATCACCTCGACAAGCGCCGGATCTCCGATTATGCGGCCGCCGGCATCACCAGCGAGGCGATCAACGAGCTGCACGCGAAAGCCGGCGAGCGGCTGGCCAGGGCCGAAGCTCAGTTGAAGAGGGCCAAAGAGCAGTTGGTGGACGACAGGGGCGCGGCGTTCGTCCGCAACGCCAGCGACGCGCTGGCCACCGAGGCGCGCGTCTACCAGGCCGTACTCGACACGGCCAACGACGTCGTCCGCGGCGCGGTGCTGATGTTGCTGCTGCTCGTCCCGTTCTCCGTGGTGATGGAACGCTTGGTGGTTGCGGCGACGAGGATCGTTCAGCAGATCGTCGCGGCGATCATCATCTTCGCGATCATGACGGCGATCCTCTGGAAGGTCCATCCGGCGTTTAAGATCTCCGCCCAGCCACTGACGGTCATCATGGCCTTCGGCATCATCTTCATGAGCCTGCTGGTGATCGTGCTGGTATTGCGCAAGTTCGAGTCCGAGCTGGTCAAGCTGCGTTCCGGCCGGGCCGAGTCCAGCAGCGCCAAGACCTCCCGCCTGGGCGTGCTGACGACCGCAGTCCGCCTGAGCATCGCCAACATGCGGCGCCGCAAGCTGAGGACGGTTCTGACGGGCCTGACCGTCGTGCTGATTACGTTCGGCCTGTTGTGTTTCGTTTCGACCAGCCAGTACAGGGGCTACCGTCAGTACGGCCTGGACCAGAAGGCCGGCTTCACCGGCGTGCTGATCCGCCAGGCCAGCGCGCGACCCCTGCCGCCCGAAACGCTGGACGCCATCCGAAACTGCCTTGTCGGCGTTTGTGAAGGTATCGAGCGCGAGGACGTCGTCGCTCGAATGTGGTGGTCGGTGCCGAGGACCCAGTGGCGACTGAACGCGGTGAACCCGAAAACCGGCAAGCACGTGGAATTCTCCTCGGCATTGGGTCTCGACAATGCCGAACCCGACGTCTCCGGTGTCCGGCAAATCCTGCCCCAGTGGCACGGATCCGCCGTCGGCTGCGCCATGGCCAAGAAGGCCGCCGACGAACTCGGCGTAGGGCCGGGCGACAGTGTCCTGGTCGCCGGGCAGGCCCTGAAGCTGCTCGACGTCTTCGACAGCGACCAGTTCGACCTCAAGGCGCGCGATCTGGACGGGCGCCCCCTGGCCCCCTTGGACTACACGACCATGACCAACGACCAGTTGTCGCGGTCCAGGGTGACGCGGGCCGGATCGACTTCGCTGCAAGAAGTGGCCGCGGCCGAGGAAGCCGGACCGGCGGTCGTCGATCAGCAGCTCCGCGCCACCCCGGGCCAGTCCGTCCTGATCCTGCCGCGGGAGATGCTCGAAGACCAGCGCGACTGCACGCTGCAATCGGTGGCGATCCACGCGGATGACGCCAATCAGGCTCGCGCCGCGGCCGAACTCCTGGCCGACCGTTTCGCGTTCAGCGTGGTCTACGGCGCAGAAGGCGAGCCGCTGCACGTGCTGGCCTCGACCCCTCTGTTGCCTTCGGTCCCCCAAAGCCTGTTGATTCCGCTTATCATCGCCGCGTCGATTATCTTCAACACGATGCTCAGTTCGATTGCCGAGCGCCGGCGCGAGGTCTACATCTACACGTCCCTCGGCCTGGCGCCGATTCACGTGGCGTTCCTGTTCCTCACCGAGGCGATGGTCTACGGGCTAATGGGCTCCGTGTTCGGCTATGTGGTCGGCCAGGCCGCCGCCGCGGCCCTGGACGCCCTCGGCTGGCTCGGCGGGATGACGCTGAACTACTCCGGCTCCCATGCGATCATGATCATCTTCATGGTACTGGGGGTGGTGATGATCGCCGCGCTGATCCCGGCGTACCTGGCCGGGCAGATGGCGGCGCCGTCCAACGAGCGGACCTGGTCGGTCCCGAAGCCGGTCGGCGAGATCATTCGGGACACGCTGCCGTTTACCGTCAACGCCAAGACGGCCAATGGCGTCGCGGCGTACCTGCTGGAGTACCTCGACGCCCACGCCGAGGGCAGCATCGGGCACTTCAGCACGGATAAGCTCACGACGTTCGGCAAGTCCGTCGAGGGGCTGGATGCGATGGGCATCGAAGGCACCGTCTGGTTGGCGCCGTACGACCTGGGCGTCCGCCAGGAAGTTCGGTTGACCATCGAACCGGCCGAGCAGGATGACGTCTACGCAATCCGCATCGAGCTGCGTCGAGCCTCCGGGTCCGTGCGGGCCTGGCACCGGCTCAACCGTGTGTTCCTGGGCGATCTGCGGCGGCAGTTGCTCGGCTGGCGCCGGCTCGAGCCCCAGCGCATTCTGGAATTCCTGGCCCGGGGACGGCAGTCCCTGGCCGCCATGCCGTGGGTCGGCCAGGCCGAAACAGCCGGGCGGTGACAACCAGGAGAGAATCGCACCGGGGCGGACATGCCGGATCGGGAACGAGCATAGATGAGGGAAGACAAGGAATTCAAGGAGTTTCGTGACCTGATCCGACGCCCGGATCAGTTCGAACACGGCGTCAACCTCGGCACCGTGGCGATGGCCCTGTTTGTCGGCCTGCTGATGACTCCTGCGCAGTTATACATGCAGTTGGTCGCCGGCATCGAGATGGGGTCGGCCGCCCAGTGGGTCACGGTAATCCTGTACGTCGAAGTCGCCCGCCGCGCGCTGAAGACGCTCAAACGCCCGGAGATCTTCGTCTTGTTCTACATGTGCGGCGCCGTGATCCACACCGGCGGCGGCCTGCTCTGGCACCAGTTCCTGGTCCAATCCGAGGAGATGCGCCGCCTGGGCATCGCCGAGTACATCCCCCAGTGGTACGCCCCTTCCGACCCTGCGGTCCTGGCCCAGCGCGACTTCATGATGACGGCCTGGATGCTGCCGATCGGCCTGATGCTGTTGCAGATGTTCATCTCCCGGCTGGACCACTTCGGGTTGGGCTACGTGATGTTCCGCCTGACCAGCGATGTCGAGGAGTTGCCCTTCCCGATGGCGCCGGTGGGCGCGATGGGCATGACGGCCCTGGCCGACGCGTCCAGTCAGAAAGACAGCTGGCAATGGCGGACATTCAGTATCGGCGCCGCGGCCGGCCTGGCGTTCGGGACGATCTATCTGGCGATCCCGAACATCACCAGCGCCATTTTCACCCGCTCGCTCCGCATCCTCCCCCTGCCGTTCGTCGACATGACCGGCTACACCGAGCAGGTGCTGCCGGCGATGCCGATGATGATCAGCTTCGACCTGTCGTTCATCGTGCTGGGGATGGTCTTGCCGTTCTGGGCGATGGTGGGCAGCTTCATCGGGCTGATCATCACCATGATCGCCAATCCCATCCTGTTCAAGACCGGCTTGCTGCACGGATGGGAGCCGGGCCTCGGAGGCATTCACACCATCCAGTCGAACACGATGGACTTCTACTTCAGCTTCCGCCTGGGCCTGCTGATCGCCATCGCGGTGATCGGGTTCGTGCACCTGTACTTCAGCTACCGCAGGAAGCGCCGGGAGATGGGCGGAGCCGGCGGCGCCAGGACGGACTGGTCCAAGCTGTTCAGGCCGCCCGCCGGGCGGGGAGATTTCTCCATCTGGCTCGCCCTGGGCATCTACCTCTTCTCGACGACCGCCTACATCACACTGACGTACCTGCTGGTGAACCACTGGTCGCCGATCCCTGAAGGCGGCACGAAGTTCCCGCTGTGGATCCTGGTCTTCTACGGATTTGTCTACACGCCGATGATCAGCTACGTCTCGGCGCGGATGGAGGGCATCGTCGGCCAGCAAGTGCAGATCCCGTTCGTCCGCGAGGCGACGTTCATCCTCTCGGGGTACAGGGGCGCGGCAATCTGGTTCGCCCCGATCCCGCTGCACAACTACGCCGGCCAGGTGAAGTTCTTCCGCACCACCGAGCTGACGGGATGCAAGTTCACCTCGCTGATCAAAGCCGAAGTGTTGATCTTCCCGATCATGGCCGTCGGCACCGTCGTCTTCGCTCAGTTCATCTGGTCGATTTCCGAGGTGCCCAGCGATCTGTTCCCCTACGCCAATGAGTTCTGGGAACTCCGCGCCTTCCGCCAAGGGCTGATCTACTCGGGGACGCTGCCCGGGGAGGCCGCCAGCCCGTTCCAGGAAGCGTTCGTCTGGGAATACCTCTCGGTCGGCTTCGTACTGGCGTTGCTTGTCTACGCCACGCTCAACCACTTCGGCCTGCCCGTGTTCCTGGTCTATGGCGTCGTGCGCGGCCTCGATCAGTCCGTGCCCCACGCGATCGTCCCGATGTTCATCGGCGCCTTGTTGGGCCGGTACGTCTGCCGGAAATGGTTCGGCCAGAACTGGCCGAAGTACCGCATCGTCTTTGCCGCGGGTTTCGCGGCCGGCATGGGGCTGATTACCATGCTGAGCCTTGGCTTCGTCATCGTGAGCAAGAGCGCCGCGAGACTTCCCGTGTAGAAAGGCAACCGCCCTGTTTGCCACAAAGCAACAAAGTGCCGCCCCAATACGCTCTGCCGGGCCAAGCTGCCTGGCCTGGGCCGGGTGGCGCATGGACGTGCCGGGAAGATGGCGGCCGCTGAAGATCGAGGGTACGTTCTCCGGTGGGACCATGGTCCTCGGCCGCGGCGCCGACGTGGTGATGCAGTTGAAGTGGTGGCGGCCGAAGCTCAAGCGCTTCCGGCCCGACCGCTGGCTGCGCCGTCGGATCAGGTCGCTGAAGGCTAGGATTGATGACGAGGCCACTTGCCCGTCGCCAAGTGGATTTGGGCCGGTCACGCGGGCCGTAAGGTACGGCGACAAGTACAGCAAGGGCAGCCCGTTCGCGCTGTGGTACGGCTGGGCCCCGAACGCCGGCATGCAGATCGAGGCTGTCGTCGGCCCGCAGGATTCCGGCGGGCGCGGCGCCCCGTGGGGCGCTCTGCAATCGCTCTGCGCCGCCGACATGGGCGCACCGACCGCCTGGGCCGTGTTCGACAGCCTTTTCCATGTGCCGGCCGGTTTCGTCGTTGGAAAGTACGAGCTGCTCCTGGGAGACCTGTCGCTGATGTTCACCGGGCCGGAAAGACAGATGCTGATGCTCCGGCAGATCTACCCGGCCGACTTGGCGTTGGAGCGCAGAGAAATGGCCAATTGGCTGGAGTTCTCGCGCTTTCGCACGCGGCGACACTTCCGCGAAGAGGCCCGACAGAGCTGGACCGTCGAGCACGACGGCAGGCGGCTGGAAGGCTTGCGCCGCACGGGCGTGAAGAGCTATCCATTCCCGCTGGGTGTGGTGCGGCCCCGCTACAGCATCGGCGCCGCGGTCCACGATACCGAAGCCGGGCGACTGCTGGTGGCGGAACACGACAGCCCCCGGCCACACGACGACTCTCTCCTCCGCAGGATGATCCTGGCCATGAACCAACTCGAGGAGGTCGGTTAGCCGTGGCTTGGCCCAAGGCGAGATTCTCCCGTGAGGAGGCGATGCGAGGCCGGCCGATGCCGATCCCGCCGGTCAATATCGAGAGGCGCGACAACGGCGGGGCGTTGATCACCTTGATGCTCGACAGCCCGCGCTGGGTCCGGCTGATCGGCGGGAAGTCCAAGGTGCAGCGGTCGTACGGCCTGGACCGCTTCGGCATGCAGGTCTACGAAGCCTGCGACGGCAAGACCAGCGTTCGCCGCATCGTCAAACGCTTTGCCGCGGACAACGGGCTCGGGCAGGCCGAGGCTGAACTGGCGGTCAGCAGGTTCCTCAAGACCCTCATGGCCAAAGGCCTGATTGCCGTGGCGGTTCCCAAACACAGCGTCGGAAAGGGCCGGAAGTAGCCTCCGCCGGCCCGACCGGCATAGAAAATCATCATGCCACACGAGAAGAGAACCGTTCGCCGGCAGATCCAACTGACGTTCTGGAAGTCCGTCCGCATGGCCTGGCAGTCCATCCGCGTCAGGCTGTTCCGGTCGATCCTGGTCGTTAGCGGCATCGTGCTGGCGCTGGCCTTCCTGACGTACATCCTCTCGGCCGACGCCCTGCTCCGCGCCGTCGCCTTCGACGGGCCGCCGGAGCTGAGGGCCAAGCTGGAGCGCCAAGGTGTGCTGGCCAACCTCGCCGACGACGACGCCGTCGTCCAGACCCGCTGGATAGCCGCCCTGGCCCTGATGATCTCCTTCGTCGGCATCCTCAACGCGATGCTACTGAGCGTGACCGAGCGATTCCACGAGATCGGAACCATGAAGTGCCTCGGCGCGTTGGACTCCCTGATTGTCCGGTTGTTTCTGCTGGAGAGTGTCTTCATCGGCTTTGCGGGGACGACCGCCGGCATTCTGGTCGGCCTGATCCTGGCGATCGCCGAAACCTGGGCGGCCTACGGCGGCGCGACCTGGTCGACGATGCCTCTGCTGAAGATGCTACAGACTGTGGGCTTGTGCTACCTGATCGGCGTTGTGCTGACCGTAGGCGGCGCGTTGTACCCCGCATGGCGAGCCGCGCGGATGCAGCCGGTCGTCGCCCTGCGTTCGGAGATATGATCCCATGGGCGAACCCGAAGCCAGACCCCAAGGGCCGGACGTCGAGCCCGGAACCAACAGCGCCGAACTCGCCGATGCCCTGCAATCCACCGAGGTCGTCCGTGCCGTCGGCGTGACGCGTACCTACCACCTCGGCGGCCAGCCCGTCCACGCGCTCTGCGGCGTCGACCTCTTTGTCCGCCGCGGCGAATACGTCTCGATCATGGGTCCCTCGGGCTCGGGCAAGAGCACGCTGTTCAACATGATAGGCGGGCTCGACAAACCGGATACCGGGCAGGTATTCATCGACGAAGTCGACATCGCCGCGCTGGACACCTTCGAGCTGGCCTGGTTGCGCTGCCACAAGATCGGCTACATCTTCCAGACGTTCAATCTCATCCCCGTGCAGAGCGCGCTGGAAAACGTCAAGCTCCCGATGCTCTTCGGCGGCATGCCCGAGATGGAGGCCGACGACAAGGCCGTCGAACTGCTCACCCGTGTGGGGCTCGGCGATCGGCTGCTGAACAAGCCCACACAGCTTTCCGGCGGACAACAACAACGTGTCGCCGTCGCCCGGGCCCTGGCCAACGACCCGGCGATCGTCCTGGCCGACGAACCGACCGGCAACCTCGACCTGAAGACCGGCGAGGAGATCATCGAGATCCTCGAATCGCTCGTGCGCGATGTCAACGTCACGGTGATCAGCGCCACACACGACCACAAGATGCTCGCCGCCTCCGATCGCGTCGTCTACCTCACCGACGGCAAGATCGTCGACATCAAGCACCGCGACGAATTGGAGATCACTGCCGGCACGATCAAAGGCGGCCGAGAGGACTAGCCCGGCATGTCCCCGCCCGTAAGGAGAGCCCAATGAGAACAGCCCATGCCGGCATCCTGCTTGTCGCGGCATTCGCGTGCAGCGCTGTCGCCATCGCGGGAGGGACGCCGGGCCACGCCGAGCAGCGTCTGAAGGCGGCGGACGCCGCGTGGCTGGCCCGGTCGCCGGCGACGGCGGCGCCGCTGTACGCCGCCCTGCTGAAGGACCTGCCGAAAGAGGTCGAGCCGTTCCGGGGTACGATCGTCCTCCGCCTCGCTCGCGCCCGCTTGGCGGCCGGGGACAGGGCGGGGGCCCTGAAGGCGCTCGGGTTGCTCGCATCCCTCGACTACGCGCCGGAGCACCACGCTCTGGCGGCCGAGGAACTCAAGGCCGTCATCGCGGGCAAGGGGCATCCGGGACTGCGGGCCACCCCGATCCCGCCGGTCGGAAAGGCAGGTCTACGTTTGCTGGTGCGGGCCGGCGCGGCGCCCGGCGGGGACGGGTCCGAACAGAAGCCGCTGGCCGGCCTGGCCGAAGCCGTCGCGCGAGGGCGGGCGTGGCGGGCCGGGGGGGCGCCCGGCGCGGTAGAGATCGTGCTGGCGCCCGGTACGTACCGGCAGGAGAAGACACTCACACTCACGGCCGAGGATGCGGGTACTGCCGACAGCCCGTTGGTCATCCGGTCCGTGGATCCGGCGGACCCGGCCGTGCTCACCGGCGGGACTGTGCTGCGCAGATGGACGAAGCTCCTGCCGGGTGTCCTGGCCGACCGCGTGCCCGCCGGCGTGCGGGACAAGGTCCGGGTCTGCGATCTGAAGGCCCACGCGGCGGGGCGGATCGGCGAGCTGGTCTTTGGCGGATTCTCCAGCGCCAGGGCCCGCGGCGTACACCACTCCTTCCTCACCATGCCCGTGCCGGAGTTGTTCCACAAGGGCCAGCCCCAAACCATGGCCCGCTGGCCGGACAAGGGCCTGACCTGGCTGCCTGTCGCCGCGCCGCCGAGGAAGCCCGACCCCCGCTTCGCACGTTGGGCACGGGAAGAGAACCTGTGGCTGTACGGATACTGGCATTGGGACTGGGCCGACGCCTACGAAAAGGTCGCGTCGATCGACAAGACGGGCAGGATCAACCTGGCCCTGCCCACCAACCGCTACGGATTCCGCCGGCGGCAGGGATGCGCCGTCAACGCATTGTGCGAGCTGGACCAGCCCGGGGAGTGGTATCTCGACACGAACAGAGCGCTGGTCTGCTACTATCCGCCCGCGGGGTTCGACCCGTCCCAATGCGTGCTGTCGTCCTTCCGGACCGTCGTCTCCGCCGACCGAACCTCACACCTGCACCTGCGCGACCTCCGGATTCGGTATGTGCGCGGGGATGCCCTGCGACTGAAGGACTGCTCCCATCTGGTGCTGGCCGGCCTGGACATAGGCCATTGCTCCGGCATGGGCATCCACATCCAGGGCGGCGTGCGACAGCTGGTCCATTCTTGTCGCATCCGGAGCATGGGCCGAGGGGGCATCCATCTGGGCGCCGGCGACTGGCGGAAGCTGATCCCCTCTCACTCGACGGTCGAGAACTGCCGCATCTCCGACCTGTCCCGAATCGACCGGACCTACACGCCGGCGCTGCTGCCGGAGGGCATGGGCATCCGGATTCGCCACAACGCCTTCGTCGACATCCCCAGCAGTGCGATACGGCTGGAGGCAAGCGACTGCCTCATCGAGCTGAACTACTTCCACCGATGCGTCTACGAGTCGGGCGACCAGGGCGCGATCGACATGTGGGCCAACCCGCTGTACCGGGGCAACATCATTCGGTGGAACGACTTCGACCGCATTATCAACAACCATTCCCACTACGGCGCCGCCGCGGTCCGCCACGACGATTACATCAGCGGATTCATGGTGACCGAGAACCTGTTCCGACAAGGCAGCCGCCGCGGGTTCGGGAGCGTGCAGTTCAACAAGGGCACGGACAACTACGTCGAGGGCAACGTCATCGTGGACTGGCACCGGGCCTTCTCCGGGCAGTCGGCCGCAGGGGCCGGGTGGACCAAGGGAATCACGGGCCACCCGAACTCCAAGCGCATGCTGGACGAAACCGACTGGAGGTCACAGGCGTGGCGCGAGAAGTACCCGATGGTGCGCGATCTGCTCAATGGAGACGACAACCACAACTACCTCGTGGACAACCGCCGGTTCGGAACCGGTGCGTGGGGCGGCGTCGGCCGAGCCGTTCTCTTCGCCAACGCCGAAGTGGACAGAGCCTTCCATGCCACAACGCGCGCATCCGTCAGGTCGGCCCTCGTCCCATGGCGGCCCATCCCCATCGACCGCATCGGGCCCTATGACCGACAGCCTTCCCGGCCCACCGGTCCTTGACCGCATGGCCGCGGCATACGGCAAGCCCTATCTTTGCCTGTCCGACGGATCGGTGAGACGCCTTCCGAAGAGAAGGTGAGCGACGCTTCGCAGGAGCGCCATGCAATGACCTACGACCTCCACGACGTCTCCTTCAGCATGTTCGGTTCATACATGTCGCTGTCGGCATTGACCGGCAGGCGGGCGCCCGACGAGAAGTCCGGGCTGTGGGCGCGATCCCATCACGGCGGCGCCTGGCCGCTGTTCCGCATTGTGCCCGTCGGCGGCGATGCCCCCATCGACGCGGAAGCTCTCCCCACCCGTGTCCGCCTGACAACTGCCGGCGGCGCGATCGACATCTGCTTCGACGGCCCGAAGACGCTCCGGTTTCGAGGATCGGGCGTCGGTATCGCCCTGAAGGCGGCGCGGGGGGCAGTAACGTACGCCACTGAAGAGGCACTGATGGTCATCAACGTCCGGGCCGCCACGAGACGCTACCAGGTCGAATGCCTCGCCGGACGCCTCTCCCGCGATGCCTGGCGAGAGGCCGGCCGGTACTTCACCAAAGTGGAAGTGGCCCCTGACGACAACGGCAGATGGGAGATCGCCGTCGACGAATTCTCGAGCACGTGGACACCTCGCGATCGGCCTGATTTCGAGGCGTGCCTCGCCGCCGCCGAGAGAAAGTTCGCCGCGTTCCTCGCCGCCATGCCTCCCGCTCCCGACGATCTCGCCGAGGCCAGGGAGCTGGCGGCCTACGTCGACTGGGCCTCGATGGTCGGCCCCGAAGGCCTCCTGAAGCGCCCGGCGATGCTGATGTCCAAGAACTGGATGTGCAACGTCTGGAGTTGGGACCACTGCTTCAACGCCATGGCCCTGGCCCCCGGACGGATGGACCTGGCGTGGGACCAGCTGCTCGTGGTCGCCGACCATCAGGACGCCTTCGGCTGCCTGCCCGACTCGGTGAACGACGTTCACATCCATTACAACTTCTCCAAACCGCCCATCCACGGCTGGGCCATCGGCGAGATGCTTCGGCGCGCGCCTGCTCCGCCGCCGACCGACGTGCTGGCGAGCCTGTACGACTCGGTCGCCCGCCAAGTGGGCTGGTGGCTGACCCAGCGACGGCGCGACGGCGACGCCCTTCCGTACTACCTGCACGGCAACGACAGCGGCTGGGACAACAGCACGGTCTTCGGTCAGGGCGTCCCCCTTATCGCCCCGGATCTGGCCGCCTTCCTCGTCCTCTCGTGTGACGAGCTGGCCGACCTCGCCGACCGGCTGGGCCGCCGAGACGAGATTCCTCGATGGCGCGACCAGGCCGACCGGCTGTTGGCCGCGCTTCTGGAGCAGCTCTGGGACGGCGAGCGGTTCATCGCCCTGGCCACACCGGCCCGAAAGCCGGTGGTCTGCGACAGCCTCATCCCGTGCATTCCGATCCTGCTGGGCAAGCGCCTGCCGCAGCAGGTGACCGACGCGCTGGTCGCCTCTATCCGCCGCTTCCTGACCGAATGGGGCCTGGCCACCGAGCACCCCAGCAGCGACGCGTACGCCGACAACGGCTATTGGCGCGGCCCGATCTGGGCGCCGGCGACCTACCTGACCGTATGTGGCCTGGAACGCAGCGGGGAACACGCGCTCGCCCTCGAGATCGCCCGACGATTCTGCCGCCTGTGTGCCGCCGGCGGGTTCGCCGAAAACTTCGACGCAAAGACCGGCGAGCCCCTTTGCGACCGCGCTTACACCTGGACGGCCAGCGTCTTCCTCCTGCTGGCCGAAAGACTGCACGATCTTGAGCACCCGGCTGTCGACTGATACTGAAGGGCGGATCTTCGGCCGAGACATGTTCGCGGCTCGACTTGCTCTGATCCCATCGCGGCGTCATTGCCCCCCGCGCCTGACGATGTCCCTCCCGTAGGTGAAGGCCTCCTCGAACAACGCCTCGAGGCTGGGGATGGGCGTATCGCCGGTGATGCCGTTGCCGAGGGTGAACAGCAGCCTGCCTTCGGGACGGTAATACGTGTCAAACAAGTGGCGCACCTCTCGGCGGACCTCGTCGACCGTGCCGAACGGGATCGTCTGCTGGACGTCGAAACCGGCCCAGAAGGTCAGTTGCCCGCCGAACCGGCCCGCGATACGCGTCTCGTCCATGGCGTACTTCTGAATCGGGTGCAGCACGTCGAGGCCCAGGTCGATCAGCCGTGGCAGCAGCCTGTCCCTCTCGAAAAGGCCGTCCGCGTTGAGGAGGGATGAAGGCGTTGGCTTGACAGTGAGTCCACGTTTGATTCCGACGTGCGAGGGCAACCAGCCGGCATGTCGAGGAGCGGCTGGAGAT
>Ga0180438_10001438_pt1 | contig 42236 bp, 34 predicted proteins | sample SS_ome_12_FD_132455 | JGI IMG/M metagenome (GOLD analysis project Ga0180438, IMG submission 132455) | Hypersaline lake sediment archaeal communities from the Salton Sea, California, USA - SS_3_D_2 metaG | ecosystem: Environmental > Aquatic > Non-marine Saline and Alkaline > Hypersaline >...
CGAAAAGAGATGGCGCCGTGGGAAGCCCGCCTCCACCGCTCGCCGAAGCTTCCCAAATACGACATTACCATCAAGCCACAAAGTCCAGCAACGGCGGGAATTTAATTTCTGCCGCTCGCCCAAGAAGGCTTTATTGCGGCGCTGTGGCCGGTAGCCGCAGCGATGATTCGCGGAAAACGGGTCGATGCGAGGAGGGCCAATGAGTGCAGCTTGTTGAGGTTTACCATTTGTCATGTGTCGGCCGGCGAGCGAGAGGCTCCCGACATCGCCGCGACCGTCCATCACCCCGTCTTTTTCCCTTTGGAAGAAATGTAACTGGAGAGAACCCATGTTGACCATGAGACACACCAAAACCCTTTTGAGCCTCGCCGCCGTGGCGATGGCGCCCTTTGCCCTCGCCGCTACCGCCAATGCCGGAACCATCACCGTTAGCGGCACTGCCCCGACCGTCGACGGCGGCGACATCGCGAACCTCGTCGACGATACCGGCGGGAGCCCCCTCTGGAGCGACCGCAACGTTATTGGCCAGACCTTCACGACCGGCGCCACCGCCGGTAACCTCAACGCCGTGACCGTCCTGATCGTTGATGCCGATCAAAATCCTCCCGCCGATACGATCGATGGCTGGAAGGACTGGAGCCTGCGATTCGGGACGGTCGATGCCCTGCCCGGTACCCTTACCGCTGTGGTTGACGAGATCGTCCGTTACACGCCTGACGCTTCCTCGCCCAGCTACTTCACCTTCACATTCGATAGCCCGATTGCGTTGGCTGCAAGCACGACTTACGCGTTCGACGTCGGCGTGAAAGGCTCGGAAAACGGTTGGCAGGCAGGGATACCCCAGAGTCGCAACAGCGGCGACACGTACGCCGGAGGCCAGCGTTACTCAGGCGCTAAGCCGCAGGATTTTCCCAACTACAGCGTCAGTAGCCAGTCCGGCGACATGATCTTCCACGCGGACATTACAGCCATTCCTGAGCCCGCGTCGCTCGCGCTGGCCGCTTTTGGCCTGTTGGGTCTGATCGGTTTCTCGCGCCGGCGCCGGTGACGTACGCGGCGCCGGGCGCCCGTTGCGGCGGTGTGCCCAACGCAATCCAAAAACGCCCGGTCGTTCGGCGGCGACGGGGTGAAGAGTATCGATATCTACTGATGGGTGGTGGGTGGCGCGCCCATAGCGGACCAACCTGGATGATCGTTCCGCTTGCGTGCGAATCGACGCCTCGCGTGAGTTTGGATCGAGGCGCAACCGGTTGTGCACCGTATTAGGCGGCGGTCTGAGGGTGCAGTTGGTCGAGCAGGCCGCGGTGGGGGTGGAGGCGCTTGGTTTCCGTAGACGGGAATGGTTGGTGGTCATAGGTCATTGTTTTCCTTCAGCTGGCGGGTCACCTGCCGCTCCGGCTGCTTTACGACCGGCTGACGGTCCCGCAGGCGGGCTTCGATCCACTTGAGCCGCTCTCGCGGCTCCATGCCATCCCGCTTTTGTCCGGCTGGATCAACCGAGGCCCGCTTGACCATCGCCAATATCCGCTGCTCTTCATTCGAGCGCCGTACGATCTCGTAGACGTAGTCTTTTTTCTTCCACGTGTCGTGATACTTCTTCCACACGCCGTGATCGTGGAACAGAATCGGCTGGACGTTCTGCTCCTTCGCTGCGTCCGTCAAGTATTCGTAGCCCGCGAACAGGAGGGTGATCTTCTGATGGTCGGCGTTGCGAAACTCGGCTGCGTACGACTCGCCGCCAGCGACCTCTTCGTAACTCAAGAATACCAGCCGCTGTGTTCCATTGAGTCGGGAGCAGTCTGCCAGGTCCCTGCGAATCTGGATGTGCTCTGGCGATGGGCTCTTCGCGTATGGGGGAGGGGCCGGTGGTCTTCGCTTCATGGGCGGCCCATCCTTGAGCACGACTGCCGTTTCGGTCACTTTCAGAATCGGTTTGTCCGCAAATATCTGCCTTTCATTCTTCTCCCAGTTGAGTTCCTTGCGTGTGCGGTGGCGCGATCGAAAAATCGAGAGTTCTCCATCACGCACTACCCAATAGCCCTTGCTGTACCCCGTACGACGCGGATTCTCTCGGGTGAATACGCTGTTGTACGATGGGTTCGGCCAGTCCCCCGCGAGGGCCGTGAACGTGTTGTCCTTCTGCAACTCGATGTCGATCCGCTCGTGCTGGCCTTCCAGACGCCACGAGCCGACCAGTTGCTTGTTGAGCGCATCGGCAACCTCCAGGCGGTAGTGGAAGTACCAGAGCAAGTAGGCCGCCATGAGCGAGTCAAAGTTCCGTCGCGCCTTTGGATCTTGCCGTACCTCGTGCAGGAACTCCTCCGTGCGCTTGCCTGGAAAATTCACCAGGCAAGGAAGCGGATGGCAATAGCGGGGCGTCCCCTTGTACTCCTCTCCCAAACGCGCCGCCTTGATGAGTTGCTCATGGTCGTCTGGCTCGACTGGAACGACGGCCACATTCAGCCAGGTGTCGGCGTCGTACGGGCCGTTATCAGGATCATCCCAGTCGCCGCAACTGATTCGGACCAGCATCCCACCCAGATATTGCTCCAGCGGGGCCGGATCGCCGAACGGGTAGGCGTCGGCTGGAAAAATCCTTCTTCCGCCGCTGGGGGCTTGCTCAATCATCACTTCGACGCCCCGTCGGTCACATCGTGGAGGCAGTTTTCGTTCGAGTGCGATCCGAGCCTTGGTCGTCTTGAAAATGGCGTCGCGATCCCGCAGGTGCTTGCCGTCCCGCGTAAACGCCGCCGTCCTGTACGAGGCCATGGGATGATCCAGACTAATTCCCCGGGAAAGCGCAGCCTGGCTCTGCTTACTCAAATGAACGAAGAACAGCCACTCGCCGGACCGCTCCGGTCCCATGGGCGGGCGCAGGCGCGCTACCTCTTCCCTCTTGAGCGCCGACTTGCCCGACTTCGGTTTGAGCGTTTCAAGTGGTTCGGAAACCACTCCGCCGTCCGATTCGCTCGGCACGCACCGGACGTGGTGGATCTCGTCGGCGGAATCGACGAGCCAGTCCAGGGTCAACACCCCGTCGGTGTAGAGGTCGCCATGCGCGGAGCACGCTGCAAATAGCAGAACCAGACTCGCGCCCAGCGGCATCGGCAGTCGTGTTGGCATCATGTTTCTCCTCTCGTTGCCCACCGAACGAATACGTCGAATCCCCCAGGTCTGCGCCCTTAGTTTAGGCAGAACAGTCCGCAGCGTCAGCGGCCCACCCGCACGAGCCCCGGTTGGATATCGATGTCCAACTCCGCGGCGCGGCCGGACGCGAGCAGTTCCCAGGCGATTGCGCCCATCACCGCGTTGTCGGTGCAGAGTTCGGGCGGGGCGATGTGGAGTTCGATTCTGGCTTTGCCGCAAGCGGCGGTGAGTTGCTTACGGAACCGCCGATTGGCCGCCACGCCGCCGCCGACGCATAGCTTCGGCAAGTTCGTTGCGCGAGTGGCTTGAATTGCTTTTCCCACCAGACAATCGACCACGGCCTGCTGAAAGCTGGCGGCCAGATCAGCGACTTGCTTCTCGCTCAGCTCGACCGTCCGCGGGTCCGGGCCGGTGGGCGGCGAAATCGCGTAGCGGACCGCCGTCTTGAGCCCAGCAAAGCTGAAGTCGAGACGGTCTTCCTTCAGAAACGAACGAGGGAAGCGATGCGCCCGCGGATCGCCTTTTTCCGCCGCGGCGGAGATCGCCGGGCCACCGGGATAGGGCATGCCCAAGAGCGTCGCAACTTTGTCGAAGGCTTCGCCGGCGGCGTCGTCGATCGTCCCGCCCAGCGGCGTGAAATCGATGGGCGAATCGCAGCGATACAGATTCGTGTGCCCGCCGCTGACGATGAAGCCGACGCAGGGGAATACGCGATAGCGGTCGGTTTCGGCGGCGGCCGGTTCCATTGGCGCCGCCTGCCGCGCGGCCATCTCGCAGGCGTAGATGTGAGCGTGCAAATGGTTCACCGCAACGAGCGGCTTGCCGGTCGCCACGCACAACGCCTTGGCCGCGGCCAGTCCCACCAAGAGGGAACCGGCCAGTCCCGGCGTGGTCGCCACCGCAATGGCATCGAGTTCAGCCAGCGTGACGCCCGCCTCCGTCAGGGCCGTGTCGATCACGGGCAGGATCCGCTCCAGATGGGCCCTTGCGGCGATCTCCGGCACCACGCCCGAAAACCGCCGATGCAACTCATCCTGAGAAGCGACCACGGCGCCCCGGACCTCGAGCGAATCGCTCACCACCGCCGCGGCGGTTTCATCACAGGTCGTTTCGATGGTGAGCAGCGCCGGCATGGCAAACCTTTCAGCCGTTATCTTGATGGATCGTCGGCACGAAGCATAGGTTCTGCTGGGAGCGGTCGGGCCCGGACGGTAGAATGGACGTTGGCGGCGTTCTGCCCGCCACGGCTTGGGAAACCCAGGAGAACCCGCGATGCCCGTACATGACTGGAGCCGCGTCACCGCCGGCATGTTTCACGACTTCCATCAAAAGTGGACCGTCGAAATATGTAATGCGCTCAATGCCGGGCTCTTGCCGCCCGGTTATTACGCCTTCGTCGAACAGGATGTCGGAGGGCCCGAGCCGGACGTGATCACCCTTTGGCGGCCGCAGGCCGACGCCCCAGCGCCCTCGGGCGGCGTGGCGGTGGCCGAGGCGCCGCCCGCGGCGGCCCACATCGCAAAGACGCGGCTGGCGCGAAGCGAAACCGACCCTTATGCCCGCAAGGCGAACACCGTGGTGGTGCGGCATCGCGCGGGAGAAGTGGTGGCGGTCATCGAAGTCGTTTCGCCGGGCAACAAGAGCAGCGAATTCGCCCTGGCGGCGTTCGTCAGGAAGGCGCGTAACCTGCTCCATGCCGGCGTGCACTTGATGGTGATCGACTTGCATCCGCTTACCATGCGGGATCCGCAGGGCATTCATGCGGCCATCTGGGAACCGTTCGAAGAGGAGCCGTTTACGCCGCCGCGCGATAAACCGCTCACCGCCGTTTCTTACCAGGCTGGCGTCGCGGTGACGGCGTACATCGAACCGCTGGGTATCGGCGACGCGCTGCCCGCCTTGCCGGTGTTTCTGCACGAGGACCGCTACATCTCGGCCCCGCTGGAAAGCACCTACGCCGAAACCTGGGAGCACATTCCGGACTTCGTGCGGGAAGAGATCGAGAGACCGTAGTGCGAGTCGGCGCCGTTGTCCCTTTTCGCTCCGCGAAAACGTGCTGCGCTTGCCTGCGGCTCGCGGCTAAACGGTTGGGCGTCGTTTCGTGAAGCGAAACGCGACTAGCGACTGGCTGCCCACTTCGCCAGCGTTTCGCGGTTGATTTTCGAATTGTGCCGCACGTCGACGGGCAGGAATTTCTTGATGAGGACCCGCGTGATCTCCGCCGTCTTCTCGTTCGCTTTGGCGAGGGCCGCCACTTCCGCCGTCAGCTTCTCCTTGCCGGCCCGGGTCGTGGGGAAACGGCCGTCTTCCGGTTCGATCACGGCCACCGGCTTCTGCCGACCCGCCGGCCCCACGCCAACCAGGGCGCTGCGGCCCACGTGGGGATGCGTGTTGAGAATCGCCTCACACGGAATGGTGAAGTGCGTCCGCTTCTCCGCCCGCACGCGGTGGGCCTTGCGGCCGCAGTACCAGAACCGGCCCACCTCATCGAAGTAACCGACGTCGCCGATGCGATGCCAGACATCGGAACCGTCCGCAATCTTGGCCATCACGTTCGCCCGCGGCCGATGGACGTACTCGCGGGTTACAACGGGTCCGCTGACGATGATCTCGCCGATCTCGCCGAGCGACAGCGGCTCGGTGTCCGCGAGCGTGCGAATCGGATCATCCGAAATGCGCACGACCCGCCAGCGAATGTCGGGAAATTTCCTCCCCACGCATACGCCGGCGCCTTGATCCGTCGCCGCCGCCGTCTCGCCGAGCACTTCCGCATCGTCAATCGACGCGACCGGCAGCGACTCCGTCGCCCCATACGGCGTGTGCATCGGGGTTTCTTCCGGCAGGGCCTTCCGCATGGTTTTGAGCGTACTTGCCGGGACGGGGGCGCCGGCCGATAGGACGCGCCGCAGGCTGTCGAGCGCAACGCCCTTGGCTTCGCAATACGGCCCGACCCGCCGCCACACCGCCGGCGAGGCGAACGATTGATCGGCCCGCCAATCGCGGATGGCCGCCACGAATCGGGCGGGATCGACCCGGGCCGGCCGCGAGGGATCCATGTCGGGCAGCACCGTGGTCACGCCCATTCCGGCGTTGAACAGGCTGAACAGCGGGAAGGCGGCCACGTCGGTCCCCCCTGGCTCGATCCCGTAAAAGTCGCGAATCTCCGTCACCTGATGGGCGAAATTGCCATGCCGATACAGCACCCCCTTGGGCGGACCCGTGGCGCCGCTGGTAAAGATGATGGCGGCGGGATCGTCCCCCTTCGTCGGCGCCACCGCAAACCCGTTTTCCGCCGTGGCGATGGTCCGCTCACCGAGCGCGCGGATTTGCTTTAGCGTTTTGCCGCCCGGCAACCACTTCCTGCCCACCCACACATTGTGCCGGGCATTGGGAAAGCGGCCCGCCAGCAACCGCCGCACGACTTGGACCGCGGGAATGCCGACGAAGCCATCGGGCTTTACGTCCCGCAGGCAGTCGAGCATGCGCTGGATGCCCATGCCCGGATCGATCAGCACGGTGACCACGCCGGCCTTGAACAGCCCGAAGGTGAGCGCGATGAAGTCGATGCTTTGCGGCACGAGCAGGACCAGCCGCATGCCGGGCTCCACGCCCATCGCCCACAGCCCGGCGGCGATGAGATCGCTGTCTTTGTTGAGCTGTGCGAAGGTGACCGTTTCGTAGGCGTCGCGGCCCCGGGGCCTCGCGCGGCGGGGCATGGCGACGGCGATCTGCTCAGCGCGGCGGCGGGCGGAAGCGGCCAGGGTGGCGGCGATGTTGACGACGCTCCGCTCGCTCGGCGTCGCTTTCACGGTCGTCGCTTCGTCGGAAACCTCACGCCGCGCGGGCGTGGGACGTGTTCGTTCCTGCATCGCCGTGGTTGGCATTCCGACGCTCCAAATCCGAACCACGAATATCCCATAAATCCGAAATGCGGATTTCGGATTTCACGAAACTCGCAAGACGCGGCTCACCGACTCCTCGACCAAATCCAACACGGCCGCCGCCACGTCGATTTGCAGCGTCTGCGAAAGCCCCTTCCAACCGGGCGACGCATTCACTTCTAGCACATACCAACCGCCGCCCGGCCGCGGCAATAGATCGACCCCGCAAAGAACCGCCCCGACCGCCGCCGCGCTGCGAACCCCTAAGTTTATCACGTCCGCGGGCGGCTGAAACGGGGTGGCCCGTCCCCCTCGGGTGAGGTTCTTCCGCCAATCGTTATCGTTGTATCGGCGGATGGCATAGACCCGCTCGCCCACGACGAGCAGCCGCACATCGAACACAGCGGCGATGAATTCCTGCAAGTAGATGACCTCCCCCAGCCGCGTGAGCGCTCCAAACACCCGTTCCGCCAACGCGGGATGATCGATCCGCAGCATCCCCCGGCCTTCTCCACCAAAGATCGGCTTGCAAACGACGTCGCCGCCAAGCCGCTCAAACGCGTCGCGCGCGGCCGCCACCGTTTCACAACAAAGGGTCCGGGGAACCGGCAAACCGGCCGCTTGCAGCCGGGCCGTGGTGAGGAACTTGTCGATCGCTGTCTCGATGGTCCTCGGCGAATTCACCACCACGCCGCGGCGCCGGGCGAATTCGCCGAGGACATCCATGCGAAAGACGATTTGCTGGAGGGTAGCCGGCGGAATCGCCCGGACCAGCAACGCGTCAAAGGAATCGAGTGGCTCGCCGTTGATGGCATTCGCAATGTCGCACGTTTCGCCGCCGACGGCGGCGATCAGGTTCTCCACGCTAAGCCGTCGCAGCGCGCACGGCCGCCCCTCGGCTTCGTGGCAAGCCGCCGCCCGCCGCAAATCGGCCTCGTGCCAGCGATCCAGATTTCCCACGATGCCGATTCGCATGGTTTGTTGTTTAACCCCGAGCCGCAGGCGACGGGTAGGTTTGTTGTTTAACCCCGAGCCGCAGGCGACGGGTATTTTCGAGCGTTCCCCTCGCTGGCCCTGTCGCCTTCGGCTCGGCGTTGGGCGCAATTGCCGCTCATTGCCGGGCAACCTAAAATCGCGGGAGTTCGCTTTCCTCGCGTCCGCTTCGTCCATCTTCATCTTCGAGGATCGTTCATGCCATCGCCCATCGCGCTGTGTTCCCGTTTCCGCCGCCGGCTCGCCGTCACGGTCGTGCTGATTTTCGCCGCCCCGATTCTCGCTGACGACGGCCCCATTCGCCAGATTGCGAAGGAGGCCGCGCCTGCCGCCAAATTGAACGCGGACCCGGCCGAATCCAACAAAAAAACCCCCGAACAAATCCGCCAGGAAGAAGAGGAACTCTTCGAACTGTTGAAACTCTTCGCCGACACCGTGGACCAGATCGACCGTAATTACGTGAAAGAAGTTTCGAAGCGGGAGCTGATCGAGGCGGCGGTGCGGGGCATGACCCGCGAGCTCGATCCGTACTCCAGCTATGTGCCGCCGGAGGAGTTTGACACCTTCAAGAGCGGCGTCGAACAGGAGTTCGGCGGCATCGGCGTGCAGGTGACCATGGAAAACGGCAAGCTGACGATCATCAGCCCCATCTTCGACACCCCCGCGTACAAAGCCGGACTGATGGCCGGCGACGAGATCATCAAGGTGGAAGGCGAGTCCATCGAGGGCATCACGCTCTCCGAAGCGATCCGGCGGCTGAAGGGCCCCGTCGGCGACGAGGTCACCTTCACTGTCCGGCATCCGGCCGACAACTCGGAGCGGGACGTGACGCTCAAGCGGGCCCGGATCAAGGTCCGCACCGTCATCGGCGCCCGCCGCAAGGCCGACGACACCTGGGACTACCTGTACCTGCCGAAGGAGAAGATTGGCTATGTCCGCATCACGGCGTTTGCCCGCAACACCGTAGAAGAAATGGGAGAGGCGCTCAAGGAGCTTCAAGACGCCGGCGTGAAGGGGTTGATTGTGGACGTGCGTTTCGACCCCGGCGGGCTGCTCTCGGCGGCGATTGACGTAAGCGACTTGTTCGTGTCCGACGGCGTGATCGTCAGCACCGAAGGCCGCAACGCGCCCAAGCGCGTCTGGAACGCCAAGGCCGAAGGCACGTACCAGGGCATTCCGGTGGCCGTGCTTGTCAACCGCTACAGCGCCAGCGCCAGCGAAATCTTCGCCGCGTGCCTGAAGGACCACGATCGCGCGATCGTCATCGGCGAACGGACCTGGGGCAAAGGCAGCGTGCAGAACATCATCGAACTGGAGGGCGGCCGCAGCGCCCTGAAGCTCACCACCGCCGGCTACATGCGGCCCAACGGCCACAACATCCACCGCTTCCCCGACGCCAAGGAAGAAGACGAATGGGGCGTGCGGCCCAGCGACGGCTACGAAATCAAACTCACCGACGAAGAAAACGCCGAACTAATGCGCCGCCAACGCGACCTGCTGATCATCCCGGCCAAGGACGCGGGCAGTGAAGACGAAAAGGCGACGAACGGCGATGAGCATGGGAAAGAGCCGTTTGTCGATAAGCAACTGGCAAGAGCGGTGGAATACTTGGAGTCGCAACTCGCGAAGACCACCGCCGAGGGGAAGTCGGAAGTAGGAAGTAGGAAGTAGGAAGGCGGAAGCCAGCCGGCCCGCTGGATCTTTCGTGCTTTGCACCCAGCACTCGGTACGCAGCGCGCAGCGTTTCTCCGGGGACCTCCGGATTACCAGAACCGCAAGTCTTTGCGCGGCGTCCGAATTCTTGAACCGCAGATAGTCGCAGAGGAAAAGCGGTCAGGACTTGTGCGTCGTGTCCGTCGTGTCCGTCGTGCCGTGGAGGTTCGCCTCCTGAACCAAAGGAGGAACTACGACGAGCACGACGTACAACCTTCGTGGTTATCGCAGGTTGCCTTATTCAAACAACCCATCCGGCAAGCGATCCATCTTCTTCAGCACGGCTTTGCCGACCGAATCCCACGGGACGCTGAAGACCTGGTACGTGCCATCCTCGTCGCGGTTGGCGAAGACACCGTAGCCGAGCTGGGAGAGTTCGGCGGAGAAGAACTCCGGCGTGAGTAATTCGCCTTCCTTCAGATACAACTCCAATTGGGCCTCTTCGCCCCGCGCGGTCCAAAGCTGCATCAGCACATGGGCCAGCGCGTGGCCGGCGGCGGGCATCGGCCTGGGCGGCGGCGGCGTCCGTGGGCCCGGTTCCCCGGGCGCGTCGGAAAACTCTTCTGATCCCGCAAAATCCTCGGTCTCTTCGACTGGAAACTCCTCCACCTCCTCGACGTCGTCCATCTCGATAACGTCGTGCGCCGGCCGGTTGCGGATGCCCTTTTCTTCCTGGGTTTCCGTCGGCGATTCGTCGGCGGCGGCGTCTTCGGGAGAAGGGATGTGGAACTTGGCCCCGCAGTGCGGGCACTGGCCCGCCTTTCCCGCCATGCGGACCGGGGCGTTGAGCTTGCGCGAACAGGAATGGCAGTAGAAGACCACGATCTCCCGATCGGCGGCGCCGCCCCCGGGCGATCCGCCGCCGGCGTCAGGCTCCAAAGAGCCGCCGCGCTCCGCGCGACCGAAACCGATAGAAAGCTTTTCGAAATCGGGCATCCGCTACATTCCGTTGGAAAAAGGGCTTGCCTGCCGTCAAGCGGGGTCGGGCGTCATTGTCGGCGATCGATTGGGCGACGGTAACCGGTCGGACGGAAAACGGCTCCCGACCCTATCGTTCCTCGAATCGCGCGACGTCCAGAGATGGATCGTAACCGCCGCCGCCGGCCGATTCAATCGGTTGCGCCGCGCCGGCCATCCACGAAGTTGGAAATCAACGCGGGAGACCGGTAGCCCCGGAACGGATGCCGGTCGAGGGAGCGCCGCCGGATTGAAACGGTATCTGCGTTTGCCAACCGCCTACGCCCCCGGCGTTTGCCGGTGGGGCGCCGTAGCCACCGACGCCCGGCGGGACGCCGCCAAAGGGCGCCGGAAATGTCGCCGGCTGGCGCCCGGTCGGCGACGATTGGCCGTAGCCGCCAAATTCGCCGCCGACACCGCTGGGCACGCCCCCAAAGCCACCGGAGGACGCCGGGTTCAAGCCGCGGGCGTCGGGTCCGGCGGCCCGGGGCTGAAACGGCGCCACGTATGCCGGATAGGTCGGGCCGCCAGAACCGGCGCCGACGCCGCCAAACGAATTGGGTCGAGCGCCAAACGGCGCGCGGGGAGCGGCGTACGGAACCCGCGGTGTCTTCGGGACTTCGGGGGCTTTCGTCGTATCCTCCCGAGCGGCTTCCTGCTCGATAACCGCCAACAGCCTGCGGGCCAGCTCCTGCCCCTGCAGTTCCATCGCCGTCGAGGGAAGCGCCCCCAGCGGAGCGGACGAGACGCTACCGGACGCGAGTCCCCGTCCGTCACCCCCGTATGAGCCGGCGCCAGCCGGGGATCCGGGGGCCGAGCGGTCAACACCGCTCGGCAAAGCCGACCCGGCGGCGCCGGCCGTTCGTCCCGGTTGCGGGGCCGGCGACGAGAAAACGTCGCCGTCGGCGGGTGGATCTCCTAAATCTTGCAGAAGTTTGTCGTACGGGTTCGGTATGGATTCAGGTTTTCCTTTCGCTTTCCCCGTAAGCGCATCCAGATCGACGCCCGACCTGTCCGCGTCCGGAACCACGTCCGACGTCAACGGATGGGCAAACGCCAGTTCGTACCGCGGGTCCATCTGCCGGGCGCGGATATCGTCGTCGAGGGCTTCCTTGTCCCGGCCCAGCGCCTTGTGCGCCAGCGCCCGTTGGTAATACGCTTCGAAGCTGGTGGGATCACAACGCATCGCCGTCGTGAAATCGCTGACCGCCATCTCGAGCATCCGCGTCGCCTCCGACTCGTCGCCCGTCGCCCGCGCGTCTTCGGCCCAGCCGCGGTAGCATTCGCCCCGCAGAATGTAAAGCTCGTCATCACTGGGAGAGGATGCCAGCCCACGATTGCACTCCTTGATCGCGGTTTCCCAGCGGCCAGCCGCAAACTGCTCGATTGCCGCTTCTTTGGGCGCAAGACGCTGCTTGCGAAACGCCTGGAGCCAATCCGAGTCCTCGGAACAACCGCCGACGACCAGTAAAATCGCCGCCGACAGGACGCTGCCCATACTGGCGCGAATATGATGCATGACACGCTCCTCAACACGGCGCTGATTCACGAACTACGGCCTTATATTCTACCTCATTTGCGGTGGCCGGGAAAGCAAAAGCCGTGTTTTCCGCCCGGGGCAACCGTGGTTGCAGCGCATCGCCGGGCCTCAGGCAGGCTGCCGTGGCGAGGCGCGGTCGGTCCAGCAGCAGCAAATCGACACTGAGCCACGACCGTAAGGGAGTGGCCGCCGCAGGGTCAACGGGCTCGGCTCGGCTCGAGACAACCCCCATCTACGTGGCCTACGTCGCGCCCATTGTGTCGTAGTAGTTCTTTCACAATCGCCGTTCATAGGTGAACCACGACAGCAGAACGAGCACGACGCAAGGGCGGTTGTGCGGCGCTTTCCGATAGGGCGTTCAGGCAGCCTCTCATCCGTCTGCCCACTCGTCTCGAACCGAACCACAGAAAAAGGTCGCCACCGGGCCCCTGCCCGTACGCGCCCCCGCCAAAACCAATAATTCCGTATGCGGCCGAGCTACTCTTCCTCCCCCAACCGTTCGGCCACCGAGTAGATCTGCATGTTCGGCCGGTGGTAGGCCGTCATCAGTTCCGCCAAAAATCCGATGGTAACGAACTGGGCGCCGAGGATGAGCGACGCGAGGCTGTAGTAGAACAAGGCCTTCTGATGCAGGTGGATCGGTTCCATCGCAAACGGGTATTGCCACTCGAGGGGCACGTTCCAACTATAAAGCCGCAACACGGTCAGGATCGAAAGCCCCAGGGCGCCCAAGAAGAAGAAGAGCAGCCCCCACGTTCCCAGCAAATGCTGCGGGCGCTGGCCGTAGCCGGTGATCAGCTTGACGGTGATCAGATCGAGAAAACCTTTGACGAACCGCTGCACGCCGTACTTGCTGCGGCCGAACTTGCGGGAGCGGTGATGGACGACCAGTTCCGCCACCTTCCATCCGCGGGCCGCGGCCAGCACCGGCACAAAGCGGTGCAGCTCGCCGTAAAGCAGCACCTCGTCGAAAATCTCGCGGCGGTAGCACTTGAAGCCGCAGTTGTGGTCGTGCAGTTTCACGCCGGTCAGCCAGCTCACCATGAAGTTGAACAACCGCGAGGGGAGCACTTTGTGCCACGGGTCGTGCCGCGTCTGCTTGAAGCCGCTAACGCAGTCGTAGCCCTTCTCATCGACCAGTTCGAGGAAGCGGGGGATTTCCTTGGGGTCGTCCTGTAGGTCCGCGTCGAGGGTGAAGATGAGCCGGCCGCGGGCCTGCTGAAACCCGGCCGCCAGGGCCGCCGCCTTGCCGAAGTTGCGGCGAAAGCGGAGGCCCTTGACCCGCGGGTCGGACTCGCGGAGCCTCGCCACCGCCCGCCAGGAATCGTCGGTCGAGCCGTCATCGACAAAGATGATCTCGAACCCGCCTTCTTCATCCGTCGTGAGCGGGTCGAGGGTCTCGCACAGCTCGCGGTGCAATTCCGCCAGGCTTTCCTGTTCGTTGAGGATGGGGATGACGATGGAGATCACCAGTCGGCTCCGGGTCGGGGGGCGAGGGATTCGGCGGGGAGAGCCGGCGACTGGCCGCCGTCGGTGGGCCCGGCCAGGGGATCGGTCTTCGGCACGGCCTTCGAGCCGAACGGATAAAGGGCGCCGGCGACGACCAGCTCCGCCGCCAGCCAGCATATCCGCAGCAGCACCGCCGAGACCAGCGCGGCGACCGTGCCCACCAGCGGGGCCAACAGCGTAAGCACGATGTATTCGCGCACGCCGACTCCGCCGGGCAGAAGCGAAAGGAACCCGGCGACCATCGCCAGGGAAACCGCGGCCAAGGCGACCAGAAAGACGGGCGGCTGGTTCGCCGCGTTCGTTCGCTCAATCAAATGTGCGGGCAGCGCCGCCAACACCGCCCACAGGCTCAGCCCCATCAACGGCCAGCCGATGAGATTGCAGAGCCAGCCCACGCCCATCACCGGGTAGGTGATGCCCGCCATCGCCGGTTGCACCTCCGGGGCCGCGTGCCGCACTTTGAGTATCCACACAATGCGGCGGAAGACCGGCATCCAGGTGGGCACGCCGGCAATCGCCGCCAGTCCCACCGCCAGAAGCAGCAAATCGAGCCGGTGGGGAAAACTCGTGGCGATGACCACGGCCGCCACCGCGGCGCCGGCCGCCATCATCGTCAGTGTTTCGACAAAGACGGAGACCGCCGCCACGCCGCCGCTTACCCCCGGCCCGGCGATCAGGCCGGCTCGCAGAATCACCACCATCGCCTTGCCCGGCACGTATTTTCCCAGGTGGCCGATGAAGAAGGCCCGCAGGGTGGGCAGAAGCCGCAGTCGCTGGCCCATCGCTCTTAAGAGCGCAAACCAAAACAGCCCCATCGGCGCCGACCCGACCATGTACAGACCGCCCGCCAAGGCGAGCAACGCGTAGTTCAAGTCGGCCGGCCGCAGTTTGGCCTCGGCAAAATCCTCGCGGGCGCCGAGGACCGTCTTGACGATGCCGGCCACCACCAGCGCAAAGATCAACCACCGCCCCACCAGGAGCAGCCAGCGGCGATACGACTTCCGCGTATCCTGCGACATGGGAGAAGTGGCGGGCGGGGCGAACACGGGCGGGACAGCGGCCACTTATTATGAAACACCCCCGTCCCCGGCACAAGTTTGACCAAACCCCCAGCGCCCGGCCATGCCGTAACCGGCGGTTTGAAGTGTCTGAGCGCGTCCGCGCGTCCATGCCTTCATTGATTTGTCGGGAGAAAACGGAAACAATACAGTTTGATCCGCGTTTTCTGACTTCCAAATCCCGTCTGATTCCGCGACCAGCGGTCGCGGCTTTATGCAATGCCCGCAATTCTCGACACGACAAAACTGAGCACGAATGCCCATGATTACATCGACGACGATTTCATCGAGCGTCTGATCGGCGAGCCCGCGGATTCACACGAAGTTCGCGACATTATCGCCAAGAGCCTTTCGAAGACGCCGCTGACTGTCGAGGAGACCGCGGCCCTGGTCAACGCGGAGGACCCCGAGCTGGTCGAGGAAATCTTCGCGACCGCCCGGCAGCTCAAGAAGGATGTCTACGGCAACCGGATCGTCCTGTTCGCCCCGTTGTACATCGGCAACTACTGCGTGAACGATTGCACGTACTGCGGCTTCCGGCGGAGCAACCCGGACGCCGTGCGGCGGACGCTCTCGCTGCCCGAGGTGAAGCAGCAGGTGGCCAAACTCGAGGCCGAGGGGCACAAGCGGCTGATTCTCGTTTTCGGCGAAAGCCCGATGTACACGCCGGAGGTGATGGCCGAGACGATTCGCGCCGTCTATTCGGTCCAGGAGGGCGCGCACGGGGACATCCGCCGCGTGAACATGAACGCGGCGCCACTCGACCACGACGGTTTTCGCATCGTGCACGAAGCCGGCATCGGCACCTACCAGGTCTTCCAAGAGACCTATCACCATCAAACCTACGGCGAGGTCCATCCGCCGAGCACGCGGAAGGGCGATTACCTGTGGCGGCTCGACGCCCTCGACCGGGCCTGGGAAATCGGCCAGGACGACATCGGCATCGGCGCCCTGTTCGGCCTGTACGATTGGCGGTTCGAGGTGCTGGGGCTGGTCACGCACGCCCGGCATTTAATGGACAAGTTCCACTGCGGCCCGCACACCATCAGTTTTCCGCGACTGCGGCCGGCTTCCGGCGTGGTGATCGACGAAACCTGGTCGGTGAGCGACTACGATTTCAAACGGCTCGTCGCGATTCTGCGGTTGGCGGTGCCGTACACCGGGATGATTCTCACGGCCCGCGAGCCACCCGAGATCCGCAACGAGCTGCTCGGCTTCGGCGTCTCGCAGATCGACGCGGGCAGCCGGATCGAGCTGGGCGGCTACACCGAGGCCGGCGACGCCCAGCAGCAGATCGCCGAGCGGGAACAGTTCGAACTCGGCGACATCCGCAACCTGGATGAAGTGATTCGCCAACTGCTGATCGACGACTACATCCCCAGTTTCTGCACCGCGTGCTACCGCCTGGGCCGGACGGGCGAGGAGTTCATGGAATTCGCCATCCCCGGTTTCATCCAGCGCCTCTGCACGCCCAACGGCCTGACGACGCTGCAGGAGTACCTGGTCGATTACGCCTCACCGGAGACGCGGGCGGTGGGCCTGAAGCTGATCGACCGCGAACTGGCCAAGATGCCCGACGGCGCCCGCAAGGACGAGATCAAGAAGCGGCTGGAGACGATCCAGGCGACGGGGGAGCGGGATTTGTATTTTTAGGGCCGTGGGCCTTAGGCTGTGAGCCGTGGGCTTGCCGCAAGCGCAGCGCGTTTAGCCGTCGCCGGTACGGCGACGCGCGGCGGCTTTCAGCCGTCAGCGACCTCGCTTCATGTCATAGTGCTTCAAATGAATCAGACGATGCCCAATGATATCGACGGCGGCGTTGGCGGCTTGCAGCGGTAATCGGCCAACTCGACGTTGGCCCATCGGATCGGCCCTTTGTGAAATGTAGTGGTGTCCGTTCGTGATGTTCCGTCGCTCAACGTTCAGTCTACCATGATGGTCAGAGTGAGCCCACATCCCATCGCTTACGGCCCAACGCCAGCTCGCACGCTTGCATGGACGAAAACCCCGAAAACATCGTCGCGCGGTCGCCACAGGATAGCGCATCGCGGCGGCAGCGTGTGCATTATGCGATTGCTACGCTCGGCGGGTGGGCGTTGTTCGCGGTGACGCTTTCGCTCTTCTTCTGGCCGGGCATCGATCCGCGGTATTCGCTCATTCCCAGCGGGGCCGCGATGGTCATGGTGGGCGGAAACATGCTGCTGGCCCGCGCGGATGGTTGCCCGGCGGGGTGCGCGTTTTTGGCGAATTTCTTCTGGACGTTGATTTATGGTGGGCTGACGTTGCTGTTGGCCATCGGCGCGTGAGTCGGAACATAGCCCCGACCATTGGTCGGGGACGGGGCGTGGATGCGGCGCCTCGCGCTGATCCCTTGGTTGTCGCCAGCATCGCGGGAATTCACGCCACGTGCGATCGGGTGTGCGATCAGGCGGAGTCGACGCCCGCTCCCACAGGGGAGTCATATCCGCATCACCCGGTTGCCGCCCAGGCGGCGGACCATGCGTTTCATTTCCAGCACGCTGAGCGTGGCCAGCACGTTGGAGGTGGGCAGCCCGCTGCCGGCCACCACTTCGTCGATCAGCGTCGATTCCTCCCCGACGGCGGCCAGCACGGTTTTCTCTTGTTCGTTCAGAGACAATTCCGCGGGCCGTTTGACCGGCGGGCCTTCGTCGCGGCGGGTGGCGGCGGCGGTGTAGCCGAGGGCCTCGAGCACGTCGTCCACGCTTTCCACCAGCACGGCGCCATCCTTGATCAGCCGGTGGCAGCCACGGGAGACGCGGCTCTCGATCGACCCCGGCACGGCCAGCACCTCGCGGTTCTGCTCCTTGGCATGGTTGGCGGAGATAAGCGCCCCGCTGCGGTCGCCGGCTTCGACCACGATCACGCCCAGGCTCAGGCCGGTGATGATGCGGTTGCGCTGCGGGAACGTGCCGGAAAGCGGCGGGCTCTTCGGCGGCAGTTCGCTAAGCAGCGCGCCGTTGCGTGCGACTTCGTCGGCCAGGGCGGCATGTTCCGGCGGATAGATGTTGGCCAGCCCGCTGCCGAGCACCGCGATGGTCCGGCCCTCGGCCGCCAGGGCGCCTTTGTGGGCATGGCCGTCAATGCCGCGGGCGAGCCCGGAGACCACGCACAGTCCGGCCCGGGCGAGGGCGGCCGCCAGCCGCTCGGCCACGCGGCGTCCGTACGCCGTGCCGTGCCGCGTGCCGACGATGGCGATGGATAACGCGTCCGACGGCCGCAATTCCCCGCGACAAAAGAGCGCCATCGGCGGATCGGGGATTTCCGTTAGCGGCTGCGGGTAGGCGTCGTCATCGCGGAAGAGAATGTCGATACCTTCCGCTTCACACTCGGCGACGGTTCGCTCGGCCTCGCCGCGGTCGGCCGCCGTGCGAATCTTGGCGAGCAGCTTGGGACCGATGCCCGGGACGGACGCCAGATCGCTCGGCGGGGCCTTCAGCACGTCCGCCGCCGAGCCGAACCGTTCCAAGAGCACGGTCTGCAATCGCGGCCCCACGCCAGGCGTGAGATGCAGCGCAAGAGCGGCGAGACGCTGGTCCATCGAGAATCCATCATTCGGTGTCGTTCAACCTCAAGCTGCAGGCGCCGAGGCCCCCTCGCCTACGGCTCGGGGTTAAACGGCGACGATCGCGGCCCAATCCCATCCGCAATCTCCCGCTCCCACGCATCCATCAGCGGCCAGGCCACCGCGCAGGCCCCGAAGTCGGCCAGGTGGCGGTAACCCTCCACCCTCGCAATGGTGGCCCGCAACTGCTCGTCGTTTTTGGCGAAAGGCGGGCCATGGGCAGGGGCGAGCCACGTGACGTCGCTTTCGAGAACCCGCGTGAGGCTTGAAAGGAACGCCTCGATGTCGCTTCCGTGCTGGGCGTCGATGGCGCCAACGCACCCGTCGCGATAGACCAGGTCCCCGCAGAACAGGATGTCGTTCATTTTCATCGAGACGCTGCCGGGCGTATGCCCCGGCGTATGCCACACCTCAAGATTGAGCGACCCGACCTCGATCACGTCGCCTTCATCAATCGTGCGGTCCACCTCGACGGCCGGCATTGCAAGGTCCACCCCTTTCGCAGGGATTTGGGCCAGCGACGCATAGGGATCTCCGCTTTGAAGGATTTCGGCGGAAAGCGGATGGGCCAGAAGCGGCTTCTTCAGCACGCTTTTGAGCCGCGCCATCCCCTGCACGTGATCGACGTCCCCATGCGTGGCGATCAACGCGACGCAGTTGGCAAAGGGAAAATCGCACTGCCGGATGATCTCGAGCATCTCCTCGACCGTGTCCTCGTAGCCGATGTCGATCAACGCCCAGTAGGCGCCGTCGAAAACGAGATACGCGTTGCAGCCGAAAAATTGCCCGGCCTGAAAATTCAGCTCGATGACGTGGGGAAACAGCTCCTTGCGGGCGAGCATGAGGGCTCCTGAAAATCCGTGGTAATGATTCGCGGGCGGTTCGGTGTGGCGGCTGGCTGGCATTAGGGATTTTAAGGAGGCGGGGCGAAAGGCTCAATCGGCGCAAGCGACAAAATCCACCACGGCGGCGAGTCGTTGCTCTGTACTACGAACGACGAGCACGACGCGAAAAGTTCGCGGTAACCGCGGTTTCGCGGCGCCAGGCAAGATACGTCCTCTGAAGAAATCTGCGTCCATCCGTGGTTCTTTTTGGCTGCGGCCTCGAAGAAGCCGCGGCGGCGTTGTGTCAACGTTTTGGCGGCGAAAAAGCCGCGAGCGCTTCCTCGTCGCTCACGTCGTCAAACAGCCGCGATGCGCCCAGCCGGGTGGGCAACACAAAGGAGATGCGGCCGGCGGTGGCCTTTTTGTCCTTGTGCATGGCGGCGAGGAGCCGATGGGGATCGAGCCCCGGCGGAGTTTCGATCGGCAGGCCCAGCCGCGCGAGCAGCCGGGTTTGGCGGTCGAGCGATGTTTCATCCCACAGGGTCTTTGCGACCGCGAGGCGCCCGGCGGCGGTCATGCCGATGCTCACGGCCTCGCCGTGCAGCACGGTCCCGTAGCCGGTGACCGACTCGACTGCGTGGCCGAAGGTGTGGCCGTAGTTAAGGATGGCCCGGCGGCCGGTAACTTCGGTTTCATCCGCCTCGACGACATCCGCCTTCAGCCGGCAACTGCGGGCGACGATATTCGCGACCGCCGCCGGGTCACGGGCCAGAATCGCCTCGCTGAATTCTTCCAGATAGCCGAAGAAGTCGGCGTCCATAATCACGCCGTATTTGACGACTTCGGACAAACCGGCGAGATACTCGCGGCGGGGCAGCGTATCGAGCGCCGCTGTGTCGATGAGCACGCTTTTGGGTTGCCAGAAGGCGCCGACGATGTTCTTCGCCGCGGGCAGATTCACGCCGACCTTTCCGCCCACGCTGCTATCGACCATGGCCAGCAGCGACGTGGGAACCTGGAAGAAGTCGATCCCCCGGCCGAACGTGGCGGCGACAAATCCCGCCAGGTCGCCGACCACGCCGCCGCCCAGGGCGATCACGCACGACTTGCGGTCCGCCCCGGCGGCCAGCAGCTCGTTCCACAACCGCACGGCCACGGCGGGCGCCTTGCTCGGCTCGCCCGCCTCGATCTCCAGTGCCATGGATTTCACGCACGCCGCGTCCAGTGATTCCTTCACCCGCTCGGCGTAGAGCGGCGCGACGTTGCTGTCGGTCATCACCGCGGCGAGGGTGGCCCGGCTGCGGTCCGCGACGAAGCGCCCGACTTCACACAAAAGGCCCTCTCCCACCACGATGTCATACGCGCGATCGGCCAGGTCCACGCGGACGGTCTGTTGCGGCTGGTTCATAATCGCCAAAAACTCCTTCGCCAGGGGGGCCACTTCGCAGTGGTGAAGCCGGCCAGCATCCCCAGCAGCAGCCCCGAGCCGTGCCCCCAGTTGGCCATGCGAAAGCCCATGAATTGCTGCAGCGGCTCGATGAAGTCCATCGCAATGCCCAGAAAGAACCAGCCGATCAAGAGCGCAATGGTTTGCTGACTGATGACCCACGGTCGCTGGCGGTCGTAGGCGGCCCGCATCCAGAGGAAGCCGAAAATGCCGTAGCCGACGCCGCTGAAACCGGCCGCCCTGGGGCCGTCCCCGTACACGGTCACGATGTTCCCCAGCGGGGAGAGAAAGCACACCAGCCCCAAAAAATACCAAGAACCCAACTGTTGTTCAATTTGACGTCCGAACATCCACAGGAAGTACATGTTGAACAGCAAGTGAATCGGCCCGTAATGCAGAACACTTGGCGTAACGAGGCGCCAGACTTCTCCTTGTACAATGGCGCCCCAGCGATCCGGCGGCAGCGGGGCGTTATCGGCGTCAGAGCGGATGGCATGTTCGAAGTCGGCAAAGGTGAACGTCCAGTTCGAGACCGTGGCGCGGGGATCCCAACGGTCGCCGAAATTCGTAATCAGACTGACCACGACGCAAACGAGAATAATTCCGAAGGTGACCGGCGTGCTCTTAAGACGGGCGCCGCCGAACGTCTTCGAGGTGTCGCGTAGGTTCCGCGCTATCTGCCGCCGGCGTTTGGCTTCCTCCAGGCGGACGCGCTGGGCCTCTCTGCCGGCGGCCTGATACCGCTCATGGTCGGGGTCTTGTCGAAAGCGACCCAGCTCCTTGCGGGCCGGTTCGAGGTGGTCGTCCTCCCGCACCCAAATCGCGTAATCGTCACCATCCTCTTCCACGTGCGCATTGATGCCCTGGGCCGTCAAGTAATCGGCCAGACGCCCCGCGGCGTCGCGGGTAGCAAGGGTGGTCAGTTGACGCATGCGGCGGAAAGGTGGTAGGTATCAACAGAGCGTGGCGATTCATGCGGAGACGAGTATAGCAAAACCGGGCGCCCGGCGCCTGACAGCGGAACCTTCAACCATGCCCACCTTCAAGACCATCACGCTCGGCTGCAAGGTCAACCAGTACGAGACGCAGTACGTGCGGGAAGGGCTGGAATCGATCGGCTACCGGCACGTGGACGAGGTTGCGGCGGCCGACGTGTGTCTCGTGAACACCTGCACCGTGACCAACACCGGCGACCAGAAAAGCCGGCAAATCGTGCGGCGGCTGCATCGCGAAAATCCGCGGGCCCAAATCATGGTGATGGGCTGTTACGCCACGCGGGCCCCACACGAAATCCGTGAACTGCCGGGCGTGACCGAGGTGCTTACCGATAAGCGGGAATTGCCCGACCTCTTGCAGCGGTGGGGCGTGCGGGAACCGGCCGACGGCGTGAGCCGGGCATTCGGCGGGCGGCATCGAGCCTATCTGAAAGTGCAAGACGGCTGCTTGCTCAGGTGCAGCTTCTGCATCATCCCCCAGGTGCGGCCACCGCTTTCCAGCCGGCCGCTTCCGGCGATCGTCCGCGAAGCGAAACGGCTGATTGCGAATGGCTACCGCGAACTCGTGCTCACCGGTATTCATCTCGGCCATTACGGGGTCGATTTCAACAAGGGCCGGCCGAAGCGTCAGTGGGTACGGCTCGCGACGCTGGTCGATTGCCTGGCGGAACTCGACGGCGACTTCCGCATCCGCCTATCCAGCATCGAAGCGACCGAGGCGGCCAAGGAACTGCTTGCGGCGATGGGGCGCCATCCGCGGAAGGTCGCCCCGCACCTGCATATCTCGATGCAAAGCGGCAGCGACAGCGTGCTGGCCCGCATGCGGCGGCGGTGGGGCGCCCGGCGGTTGCTCGACCGTTGCCGGCTCTTCCGCGACAGCTTCGACGATCCCGCGATTACGACCGACGTGATCGTCGGCTTCCCCGGTGAAACGGAGACCGAGTTCGAGGAAACGCTCTCCGCCTGCCGGGCCGCCGGCTTTTCGAAGATCCACATCTTCCCGTTCTCGGCCCGCAGAGGAACCCCCGCGGCAACCATGCCGGACCAGATTCCCGGCGACGTGAAAGCGGCCCGCGCCCAGCGGCTGGCGGAGCTTGAGGCGGAACTCCGCGAGACGTACTTCCGCCGCCTGATCGGCAAGCGGCTGACATGGCTGATTGAAGGCCCGGCGGAAAAACCGTGCGATGAAACGGGCCAACCGCTGTGGATGGGATCGACGTGCCGGTATGCGCCGCTGGTGGCGGTCGAGGCTGGCGGTTGGGGGTTGGGGGCGGCGGGACCGGGAGTGGTGGGGAAACTCGTCGATATTACGCCGACGCGGATGATCGACGGCCGGCTTATCGCTTACCGCTAACTCCCGATCTTGACCAGCTCCCCTTCCCGCGCCATCTTGCGGATGTCCTCGGTAATCCGCATCGAGCAGTACTTCGGCCCGCACATGCTGCAGAACCTGGCGGATTTGAAGGTGTCTTGCGGCAGGGTCTCGTCGTGGTAGCGGCGGGCCGTTTCGGGGTCCAGGGAGAGGCGGAACTGCTCGTTCCAGTCGAACTCGTAACGCGCCTTGGAAAGGGCGTCGTCACGATCCTGGGCGCCGGTGCGGCCGCGGGCCACGTCGGCGGCGTGGGCGGCGATTTTATAGGCGATCACGCCTTGCTTCACGTCCTCGACCTCCGGCAGGCCGAGGTGTTCCTTCGGCGTGACATAGCAGAGCATCGCCGCCCCGTGCCAGCCGGCCATCGCGGCGCCGATGGCGCTGGTGATGTGGTCGTAGCCGGGGGCGATGTCGGTGACCAGCGGGCCAAGCACGTAAAACGGCGCCCCTTTGCAGATGCGTATCTGCTCCTCGACGTTCATCTGAATCTGGTGCATCGGGATGTGGCCCGGGCCTTCGACCATCACCTGCGTTCCGTTGTCCCAGCCGCGTTGCGTCAGTTCACCCAGCACGTCGAGTTCGGCGAACTGGGCCTTGTCGCTGGCGTCGGCGATGCTGCCCGGCCGCAGGCCGTCGCCGAGGCTCCAGGTCACGTCGTACTGGCGCATGATTTCGCACAGATCGTCAAACGATTCGTACAGGGGGTTTTGCTTGCGGTGGGCCATCATCCACTGGGCGATGAGCGAACCGCCGCGGCTGACAATGCCGGTCACCCGGTTCATCGTAAGGACGAGATGCTCCCGCAGCACGCCGCAGTGCACGGTCATGTAGTCCACGCCCTGCTGGGCCTGCCGCTCGACCATGTCGAGGAAGTGCTGCGGCTTCATGTCTTCGATATTGCCGCCCAACTCCTCCAGCATCTGATAGATCGGCACGGTGCCGATGGGGACGGGCGACTTGTGGATGATCGACGTGCGGATGTTGTCGATGTTCTTGCCGGTCGAGAGATCCATCACCGTGTCGGCGCCGAAGTGGACGGCCGTGTGAAGCTTTTCGAGTTCCGTTTCCAGGTTGCTCGTGACGGCTGAGTTGCCGATGTTGGCGTTGATCTTGCATTTGGCGGCGATGCCGATGCCCATCGGCTCCAGGGCGCCCTTGAGGTGCTCCTTATTCGCGGGAATGACCATCCGCCCCAGGGCGACTTCCTCGCGAAGGGTTTCCACGGGCAGGTCTTCCCGCTCGGCGACAAACCGCATCTGGTCAGAAACGTCGCCGGCGCGGGCGATTTCAAGCTGGGTCATGGTTATCACTCACGAAGCAAGCGGTGAAAAATCTTCTACTCGGCTAACGCGGTAAAGAAAAAGGGACAGCGCCCTTGCCGTCCCCCGCCGAACATCTCATGGTATCGCATGGGAGCGGTGTGTCAATCTGGCTTTGCTGCCGTCGGTTCACGACGCGGTTCAACCAGGCGCCCAAGGCTAGAGGATGGCGTCGCTTCGCGGCTCGGATCGGCTGTCGCCACCTGCATGCGACGCATGAACGGCTTGTTATGACCGATGTATTCCGCGCTGAATCCGATCTGCTCGGCCTGCGGGAGATTCCCGCTGATGCCCTCTACGGCATTCACACGTTGCGGGCCCTGGAGAATTTTCCGCTTAGTGGACGGACCGTGCACCCCCGCCTCGTTCATGCGTATGGCATGGTGAAGCTGGCGGCGGCGACGGTGAATCATGAACTGGGGCGGCTGGATGACGAGCGGTTCGGGGCGATCCGCCTGGCGTGCGAAGAGATGATTGCGGGGAAGCTTGATCACGCGATCGTGGTCGACGCCCTGCAGGGCGGGGCCGGCACTTCCACCAACATGAACGTGAATGAGGTCCTGGCGAATCGGGCCCTCGAGATGCTCGCCGAAAAGGGCCCGCCGCGCAAGCAAGGATCCCCGTACGGCGATTACGACCGCGTCAGCCCGGCCGATCACGTCAACCTCCACCAATCGACCAACGACACCTATCCCACCGCCCTGAAGGTGGCGGCCATTCTTTCGCTCCGCGATCTTGAGCAGAAAGTGATCGGGCTGCTCGAGGCCTTTCAAGCGAAAGAAAAGGAATTCGCCCACGTGGTGAAGGTGGGCCGCACGCAACTTCAGGACGCCACGCTCACCACGCTCGGCCGCGAGATGGGCGCCTACGCCGACGCCCTGGCCCGCGACCGCTGGCGGATTTTCAAGTGCGAGGAGCGGCTGCGGGTGGTCAACCTCGGCGGCACGGCCATCGGCACGGGACTCGCGGCGCCGCGACAGTATATCTTTCGCGTGGTCGAGCGGCTCAAGGACGTCTCGGGAATCGGCCTGGCCCGGGCGGAAAACCTGGTCGAGGCGACGCAAAACGCGGATGCCTTCGTCGAGGTCAGCGGCATCGTGCGGGCGCTCGCCAGCAATCTGATGAAGATCGCCAATGACCTGCGGCTGATGGCGTCCGGACCCGAGGCGGGATTGGGCGAAATCCGGCTGCCGCCGCGGCAGGCCGGTTCGTCCATCATGCCGGGCAAGGTGAACCCGGTGATTCCCGAGGCGGTGGTTCAGGCGGCCATGGCCGTGTTTGGCCATGACAGCGTGTTGTGCTTCGCCACGAGCGGCGGGACTTTGGAGCTGAACCAACTCTTTCCGCTGATCGCCGATTCACTGCTGACGTCGCTCGATTTGATGCGGGGCGCATGCGACATCTTCGCCCGGCTGTGCGTGGCGGGTATCGAAGCCGACGAAGCCCGCTGCCGGCGGCACGTCGACAGCAGCACCGCCACGCTGACGGCCCTGGTCGAAACACTCGGCTACGAGAAGTGCAGCGAAGTAGCGAATCGGGCCAAAGAAACCGGCGACTCGATCCGCGCGACTGTTCTCGATATGCAGCTTCTGACTGAGGTCGAGTTCGAGCGACTCACGTCGCCGGAGGCCGTCATGCGGCTGGGGTCGCGATAGGCAGAGAACGAAGCGTAAGCGAGTGAGGAGGTTCAATGGACGAAGACCCGCGCCTCATGAATATCTTCCTCGACGTGCAGCGCGGCCTCCCACGGCAGGGGCCGGGGCTCGATGAGAGCACGCTTCACGCGTTCGCCATGTGTGACGGATTGCCGGAGCGACCAAACATTCTCGACGTCGGCTGCGGTCCCGGCATGCAGACCATTGCGTTGGCAAAAGCCACCGGTGGGGACATCGCTGCCGTTGACGTTTTCGAGGAGTACTTGAGTGAACTACAGACGCGGGCGGAGGTCGAGGGCGTGGCGGACCGCATCACGCCGCAACTTGCAGATATGAACGACTTGCCGTTTCCGCCGACCAGCTTCGACCTGATCTGGTCCGAGGGCGCGGCCTACATTATGGGCTTCGAGAACGCCCTGTCCGCCTGCAAGCCGCTGCTTCGGCCGGGTGGTTTCCTCGCCGTAACCGAATTGGTCTGGCTCAAGGCGGAGCGGTCGGCGGAAGCCGCCGAGTTCTTCGGCGGGGAATATCCCGCGATGAGGCACGCTGAGGATCGATGTGAGGACGTCCAGGTGGCCGGCTACGAATTGCTCGGCCACTTCACACTGCCCGACAACGCCTGGTGGGACCACTACTACACGCCACTGGAGCAGAAGCTGCCGGGCCTTCTGCAGAAGTACGCAGGCGACGAGCAGGCCCTGGCAATCGTGAAAATGACCGAGACGGAAATCGCGATGCGACGCAACTTCGCAACCTGTTACGGGTACGAATTCTTCGTGGCGCGGGTCGAGTCGATCCGAACGCGCTAGCTAGTGCGGTTGGGGTCGCGGTAATCGTCGCCGTTCGCCTGTCGTTTAACCGCAAGCCGCAGGCGCCGCGGTAGCTGACATCGTTTAACCGCAAGCCGCAGGCGCCGCGGCATCACAAGCCGGGCCTGGCGCCCCGTCGCCTGCGGCTCGGGGTTAAACGAAGGGGCGGCTCGGGGTGAAACGAGGGGGCGGCGCTGTCTTGCGGAGCGACACGCGACTTTGGAGCGAAACGCGACTTACGTCCAGCGCTTGCGGTCGCCGCCGTGTCCCACGCCGCTTTGGCCGGCGTCGCCCGCGGCGTCCGCGTCCATGCCCGGGCTGCTGCCGTCGGGCGGGCGTTCCTCGCGCCGGGGCGGCAAACCGCTGATGTACTTCCGCCAGGAATCGAGCTGTTCGGCCGTCAAGCTATTTTCGCGGGTCAGTTCATGGCGGAGGGCACGGTCGGTTCCCTGGACCTGCACCTCGACGGTGAGCCGGCCGTTTTCTTCATAGGTGAAGCGGACCTCGATGGGCGTTTGGGCCGGCAGGTCGTGCGGCAGGTTGCGGACCGTTGCCTTGCCGATTTCGCTGCAATCGTCCGGCGAGGGGCTTTCTCCTTCCACGATCTGCACCAGGATCGACCGCTGGTTGGCCTTTTGCGTCTTGAAGACCCGCCTGGCCGTGACGGGGAGTTGCGTGTTTCGCGGGACGAGAATGGCGACCCGCTGCCGCTTGGTTTTGGTGTCGGTCGCCACCACGCCCAGGCTGTGGCTGTTGACGTTTTTGATGCGAACCCGCGGCGACTTGCCTTCCGCCCGGGCCAGCAGAATGCCGGCCCGCAGCGCGGCCCCGTGGGCGACCGCTTCATCGGCGGAGACCGAGGCGTTGGGTTCCTTCCCGCTGATTTCGCGGAGCTTGTCGATGACCATCGGCATCCGCGTGCTGCCGCCGACGAGCAGGACGTGGTCGATCTCGTCCCATTCCAGCCCGGCGGCCTGCAGCGTTTGCCTGGTGGTGAAGATGGTGCGATCGACCAGGTCGCTGGTCATTTCCTCGAACTTCTTGCGGCTGACCTCCAGGCGGACCGCCTGCCCCTGGTAATCGCAGGCGATAGCGGCCTTGCTGCGGGCCGAGAGCGTTCGTTTGGCGTCTTCGCATTCCCGCCACAACCGGCCGGCCGTGTTGTGGTCTTCCCGCGGGTCGATGCGGAACTTGCGGATGAACTCCTCCGCTACGCAGTCTACCAGGCGGTTGTCCCAATCCTGCCCGCCCAGATGCACGTCGCCGTCTGTGGCCAGGGCGACGAATTCGGGCCCGTCGATCTCCATCACGGTGACGTCGAAGGTGCCGCCGCCGAGGTCGTACACCAGGATCTTCTGTTTCTTGGTGGCGGCGCCGTCGGCCTTGAGAAAGCCGTGGCGGAAGCCGAACGCGACCGCGGCGGCGGTCGGCTCGTTGATGATGTCCATCACGTCGAAGCCGGCCATGTACCCGGCGTCCTGCGTGGCCTTGCGGCGGACTTCGTCGAAGTAGGCGGGAACGGTGATAACCACCTTTTCGAAGTGGCCGATCTGCCGCGTCGAATCGACCCGCAGTTTGTTGAGAATCCAACCCTCGATGGCCTCCGGCGGATACTGCCGGCCGCCGAGCGCCTTGTGATAGACGCGGCGCCCCAAATCCCGCTTGGCGCACAGGGCGACGGCCTCGGCGTCGGTGGAGATCGCCTTGAGGGCCTCCTTGCCGACGATCACGTCGTTCCCCTCGAACAGCACCACGCTGGGGGTCAACTTGTCGCCTTCGCCGTTGATCAGCGTTTGCGGCCGGGCGAGGTCGTCGAGATAGGCCACCGCCGAATAGGTGGTGCCCAAGTCGACGCCAACGGCAAGGGTGGAACGGTCGGACATTTCGAACGGGATAGGGTACGTATCGGATTTCAAGGCCTCGCTATTGTAGCTGGAAGGGGCTCCGTTCGGAACAACGGCTCGAACCGTGGGCGCCTCTCGCTTCCGCACCAATCGACGTTTCTCTGTGGAACTCGGTTTTCTCTGTGGTTCTTTTCTTTTTTGACCACCACAGAGGACACCGAGGTCCACAGAGACGCGGAAGCAAATCGCTCGGGATTCGCACGACGAGCACGAGGTATTTGGCCATCCAGGTCAGATCGCTCACTCGACCGGAAAATCCAAAAACTGCGGCGTCGGCGGGCTTGACTGGTCGCTGGTTGGCAGTGTGATGGTGAAGGTCGTCCCTTCTCCCGGCTTGCTGCGGGCTTCGATTTTGCCGCCGTGTTGTTCGATAATGCCGTAGCTGACGCTCAGCCCCAGCCCGGTGCCTTTGCCGACCGGCTTGGTCGTGAAGAACGGGTCGAAAATGCGATGGAGGTTTTCCGCGGGGATGCCGCAGCCCGTGTCGGTCACGCGGATGCGGACCGCCCCCGGAACTCGTTCCGTGGCCAGCGACAGGTCGCCGCCATCAGGCATCGCCGCCGTCGCGTTCAGGCACAAATTGACGAGGACCTGTTGGAGCTGATTCACGTCGCCGTACACTTTCGGCAGGTCGGACTCGAAATTCTCCGTGATGTTGACCGTCTTGAACGCCTTCTGGTTGCGGACGAGCGTGATGGTGTTGCGGATGACGTCGTTGACGCTCAAGGCTTCCTTCGTAGGCGGCCGCTCGCGGGAGAAATCGAGCAGACGGCGGACGATGTCGGCGGCCCGCGAGGTCTCGCGTAGGATCAGGTCCACGTCCTCCTTGTCCTGCTGATCGAGGTTCGGCTTGTCCCGCAGCAAATGGGCGAAGGTGAGCACGCCGGTGAGCGGGTTGTTGATCTCGTGGGCCACGCCCGCGGCGAGGCGGCCGATCGAGGCCAGCTTCTCGCTCTGGCCGATTTGCTGGCGGGTTTTTTGGGCCAGTTCCCGCTCGCGGCGGGCAAGCCGCTGGGCCATCACGTCCACCGCTTCGCACACGGGGCCCCACACGGCGTCGGCGCAGCGATTGACGCGGGCGTTCAGATCGCCCTCGCCGATTTGCTGCAGCGTGGCGATAATGCCGTCGCGAGCCTGAGCCTGGTCGGGAGTGAGGTCGAATACGTTTGCCATTCTTCGTTGGTCGTTCTTGGATCTGAAGGGATTGCGCTTTACGCCTGATGGTGTGACGATACCCGCCGGTATCGCCGGCGTCGAGCGTTGATCGAAACGTGTGCTTTGGGGAGAATGGGGCCAAGAAAAGGGTCGGGAGCCGTTTTCCGGCAAGGCCCTTGGATTTTGATTGCCGGTTGGACCGGAAAGGATTTCCGCCCCCCGCTCACCGCACACCGGCGTCGAACCTGGGGCTAGCGCCCTCCGGCTGACGCCTGGAAATATGATTGTTTGTTAAATGAACCAACCGCCGACCGCCGCCTCTGAGTCCGCACCGCCTTCGATAGCGCCGGAGGCCTCGAACGCCTTGTACCCCGGCTCCGCTCTCGAACTTCGCCGCAAGCTGGCCGAGGCCGGCGGGGAAGGCGGCGGGCGCGAGGACGAAACCCTGCGTCTGCTGATTACCGATGACGAGCCGATCCTGCGAAGCGGCGTCACGCGGATGCTCGAGAAGGTCCGGCTCGACGTGCCCGACGTGGGCCTGTGCGTGCGATTCGAGATCGACCAGGCGGAGTCCGGCTCCGAGGCTCTCAAGAAGATCGCCGCCAAGCCGCCCGACATCCTGCTGCTCGACCAGAAGATGCCGGGGATGAGCGGCGTCGATGTGCTCGACTGGCTGGTCGCGAAGCAGTCGCCGGTATTGACGATCATGGTTTCGGCCTATGCGTCGGTGGACACGGTCGTGGCGGCCACCAAACGCGGCGCCTTCGACTTCCTGGCCAAGCCGTTCACGCCCGACGAACTGAAGGCGGCGATTCGCAAAGCGGCGGCCCGTATCATCCTGGTCCGAAAGGCCCGCGAGTCGGAAGAAGCTCGCCGACAGGTGCGGTTCGAGTTCATCCGCGTGCTCGGGCACGAACTGAAGTCGCCGCTGGCCGCCATCGAGGGCTACCTGCAAATCATGAGGGATCGGGTGCTCGGCGACGGCGTGGCCGCGTACGACGACATCATCGCCCGCAGCCAGGCCCGCGTCGGCGGCATGAGGAAGCTGATCCGCGACCTGCTCGACATGACGCGGATCGAATCGGGCCAGAAGGTCCGCGAACTGGCGCGGCACAATCTCCGTGACGTCCTCGATGGCCTGGTCGAACTCTACGCGGAGCGGGCCGCCGCGCGGGACATCGCCATCCACCTCGCGTGTCATCCGCAGCTCGGCATCCTCGCCGACCGCGGCGAGCTGGACATGATGATCGGCAACCTGATTTCGAACGCCGTGAAGTACAACCGCGATGGCGGCCGGATCGACGTAACGGCAAAGAAGAACGGCGACATGTTCGAGATCGACGTGCAGGACACCGGCATCGGGATGACGGAGGCGGAGGCCGCCAAGCTCTTCGGCGAATTCGTCCGCATCCGAAACTCGAAGACGCAGAACATCCTGGGAAGCGGGCTGGGGCTTTCCATTGTGCGCAAGCTGGCGGAGATGTACGCAGGCGACGTGTCTGTCACGAGCGAGCCGGGTGTGGGGAGCGTGTTTCATCTGCGGCTCAAGGAGCCGGCGACACCGGCGATGCCGACGTGACCGCCGGAAAAACCACAGAGGACACCGAGGTCCACAGAGACACAGGTGAAAAAGCGGCTGCGGCTTCGCCGCGCCAGGCGAGATACGTCCTCTGAAGAGATCCGTATTGCAAACGACGAAAGTTCTCGAAGCGTGCGCGAATTCTCGGGGCTTGGGCGTCGGGGCTCGGGGCTCGGCGCGGCGCGGACACCGAGCCACGACCGTAAGGGAGTGGCCCGCGAATCGACACTGAGCCACGACCGTAAGGGAGTGGCCGCAACAGGGTTGACGACGCGGGGGCCGCTTCGTGACGGGCGCGGCGCGGCTCGGCGCGGGACGCAGGGGCCGCTTCCTGACGGGCGCGGCTCGGCTCGGGCGCGGCAAGATACGTCTTCTGAAGAAATCCGCGTTCCTCTGCGTTCATCTGTGGTCCCTCTTGGTTGCGGCCGAAGGCCGCGCTGGGGTTATTTGGGGTTGTTGCCGAAGGCCGCGCTGTGCTGTCTGTGGTTGCCCCGATGGACCACGGCGCCAAACAAGGGCGTCTTCTGGGGCCTTGCCGGCCGTTAGTGGCTTTGCCGTCGCTGCCCGCGCCAGCACGATGCGTGGATGGAAATCAGCGGTAAATGTGCTGAAATGGCGTCGGTGAATTACTTGAGAAGCGGTTTTCCCCCGCGGTCCCGTTTCGGAAGGTCGTGTCAGGGGTCCCCGGGTTGAGGTCATCCCGTGAACGATCGTCGCTGCGAGCCCTACAAGCTTGGCAGGCCAGTGTGTAAACTCAAGAGTTTACCAATTCTGGCAGTTTGCCCCGCGGATGCCTGGCCGCGGCCAATCCCCTGCCGACACCGATGCGTCGATTTTAGAAAAGATGCGTAGATTCCATACGAAGCGCGGTTTGAATATCCCGCTCGCCGGCGCCCCCCGCGAGGAAATCACGGCCGCGACGGTTCCCGAGAAGGTCGCCCTGCTCGGACCCGATTACCACGGGATGCGGCCGAACTTCGAGGTAGAAGAAGGGGCCGACGTCAGGCTCGGGCAAACGCTCTTCACCGACAAGAAACGGCCCGGCGTCAAGTTCACGGCGCCGGCCTCCGGCAAACTGATCGAAATCAACCGCGGGGCCAAGCGGGCCTTGCTATCGGTCGTGTTGGAGGTGACCAGCGGGGATCCGCGCTCGTTCGAGATGTTCGCGACCGCCCAATTGGAATCGCTCGGGACGGAGCGTGTGACGCAGCATTTGATCGACACCGGCCTGTGGACCGCCCTTCGGACCCGGCCTTTCAGCCGGACGCCCGCGGTCGATAGCCGGCCCGACTGCTTGTTCGTCACGGCGACGGACACGGAGCCGCACGCGCCGGACCCGGCCCCGCTGATCCACCGCCGGGCGGATGATTTCGTGGCAGGGCTGAAAGTCCTTTCGAACATCTGCGGCCAAACCCTCTACGTTTGCAAGGGCCCGGCGGCCAACATTCCCGGCGGCGACATGGCCAAGGCCGAGGTCGTCGAGTTCAGCGGGCCGCACCCGGCGGGGCTACCCGGCACGCATATTCATTTTTTGGCGCCGGCCGGTCGCCAACGAATGGCGTGGCACATCGGTTATCAGGATGTCATGGCGATTGGAGCGACCTTTGTGGAAGGCCGCCTCGACGTCCGCCGCGTCATTTCGCTCGCCGGGCCGCGGGCGGCCAACCCGCGGCTGATCGAAACGCAACTCGGCGCCGCGATCGACGGCCTGGTCCGTGGAGAAATCGACGACAGCGACAAGCCGGCGCGGGTCGTTTCCGGCTCGGTCCTCAACGGGCACACCGCGACCGGCCCGCTGGCGTACCTGGGGCGTTTCCATCGGCAGGTGACGCTATTGACGGATGAGGCGCCGCGGCAGTTTTTCGGCTGGTTTGATTTGGGCTTCGGAAAATTCTCGATGAAGAACGTGTTGCCGGCCCGCTGGATAAAGTCGGGGCCGCTCGACCTGAACACCGCGAAGTGGGGTGGGCGGCGGGCCATCTTCCCGGCCGGCAGTTACGAGGACGTGACGCCGCTCGATATTATTCCCACGTTCCTGTTTCGGGCGCTCGCCATCGAGGACATTGAACAGGCGGAACAACTCGGAGCGTTGGAACTGGACGAAGAGGACCTCGCCTTGGCCACCTTTGTCAGCCCCGCCAAGTTGGAATACGGCCCCATGCTCCGGCGCAACCTCGATATTATTGAGAAAGAGGGTTAGTCGTGCTTCGTAGACTGCTGGACCGTGTCGAGTCGCAATTTACCGGCAAGGGACGTTTGGCGTATTTCTTCGCGCTGTACGAGGCGATCGACACCTTCTTCTACACGCCCAAGAAAGTCACGGAGAAGCTCGTTCACATTCGGGATACGCTCGACTACAAGCGGCTGATGATGATCGTGGTGGTCGCGCTCACGCCGGTCACCCTGATGGCGATGTACAACACCGGCTACCAGGCCAATCTCGCCTACGCCGACGTGGGTGTCTCCGTCGGCCAGGCGGAAGGCGGGCGGGCGGACGTTCTGCGGTGGCTCGGCCTGGGGGTCGATCCCGCGAGCGTTCTCGACTGCTTCGTCCTGGGGGCGATGTATTTCCTGCCCGTGTACGTGGTGTGCATGGCCGTCGGGGGTGTGTGGGAGTTGATCTTCGCCTTCGTCCGCAAACACGAAGTGAACGAAGGGTTCTTGGTGACCGGGTTGCTCTTCCCGCTCACGCTGCCGCCGACCATTCCGTGGTGGCAGGTGGCGGTCGGCATCAGCTTTGGCGTGGTCATCGGCAAGGAGATTTTCGGGGGGACGGGCAAGAATTTTCTCAACCCGGCCCTCACGGCGCGGGCCTTCTTGTTCTTCGCTTACCCTGGACAAATCATCGGCGATACCGTCTGGATCGCCGGGCCCGACGGCTACACCGGCGCCACGTCGCTGGGCATCGTCGCCACGCAGGGAATGGAGGCGGTGACCGATACGTTCGGCCAGTGGGCCGGTTGGTGGGACAGCTTCGTCGGCTTCATTCCCGGTTCCATGGGGGAGACTTCGACGCTGGGCTGCCTGTTTGGGGCCGCTGTCTTGATTTTCACCGGCATCGGTTCGTGGCGGATCATGCTGAGCATGGTGACCGGGGCTGCCGTCGCATCCGTCCTGCTGTTCATGATGGGGCCGGCCGTGATGGGTTTGGCGACGGCGCCGGCCTTTCAGATGCCGCCGCACTGGCACCTGGTGGTGGGCGGATTTGCCTTTGGAACCGTGTTCATGGCGACCGACCCGGTCAGCGCGTCGATGACCCGCACCGGCCAATGGTATTACGGCTCGTTGATCGGCGTCGCGGTGATGATGGTGCGGGTCGTCAATCCCGCGTACCCGGAGGGCGCGATGCTGGCGATCTTGCTGGGCAACACCTTTGCTCCCACGATCGACTATTACGTCGTCAAAGCGAATATCCGCCGGAGGGCTTTGCGTCATGCGTAACGCTGGCATTGGACAGATTATCGGGGTGGCGGTCGGCGTCTGCGGCGTCTGCTCCATCGTCGTCTCGACCACGGCGGTGTTGCTCAAACCGCAGCAGGAACTGAACAAAGAGAACGACCGAAAAAAATACGTGCTGGCCGCCGCCGGTATCATCGAGAACGCCAAAAAGGCCCCGCGGGACTCCGCGGGGCTCCGGGAGTTGTTCGGGCAGATCGATACCAGGCTCATCAACGTCGATACGGGCGAAGTGGTGGAAGAGGACGGGGACGCCGCCCTTTCCTTCGACGTGGCCAAGGCCGCCAAGGAGGGCCCCACCTCACGGACGCTCGACCCCAAAATCGATAAGGCCAAAATCCGGCGGATGTCCACTGTCCAGCGGGTTTATCTCAAGAAGGACGCGCAGGAAAACATCGAGCGGTTCATCCTGCCCATCTACGGCAAGGGACTGTGGGGGCCGATGTACGGCTTCCTCGCGCTCGACGCCGACGGCGAGACGATTGAGCACCTTTCATACTACGATCATATCGAGACGCCCGGCCTGGGAGGCGAGGTGGACAGCAAGGATTTCAAACAGGCCTGGCCGGGGCTGGTCGCCTACAACGAAGCGGGCCAGCCGCAGATCGACGTGACGAAGGGCCAGATCCCCAAGGATAACGACCACGAAGTCGCCAGCCTCTCCGGCGCCACGATCACCAGCAACGGCGTGGAGGCGATGGTCAACTTCTGGCTGAGCGACAACGGGTACGGCAAGTTCATCAAGAAACACAAGAAACCCGCAGCGTAAGCCAGGGAAGCGAGAAATCAGAGCCCGAAGCGTAAGCGAGGGAATCCCATGAAACCCAAAGACGCCCTCTTCGACCCCATCTTCAACAATAACCCTATCGCTTTGCAGGTCCTCGGCATTTGCAGCGCGTTGGCGGTCACGACGAAGATGGCCACCACTGTCACCATGTGCGGCGCCGTCCTCTTCGTGCTCGTCGGGTCGAACGTCTCGATCAGCATGATGCGGCATTTCATCCCGCCGAGCATCCGCATGATCGTGCAGATGACCGTGATCGCCTCGCTGGTGATCGTGGTCGATCAATTCCTTAAGTGGAACCCGGCCACGTACGACATCAGCAAACAGCTTTCCGTGTTCGTCGGGCTGATTATCACCAACTGCATCATCATGGGGCGGGCGGAGGGGTTTGCGATGAAGAACCCGCCGGGCCTGTCCGCCCTCGACGGCATCGGCAACGCCCTGGGGTACTCGGTGGTGCTGATTTCCGTCGGCGTGATCCGCGAGGTTTTCGGCGCCGGCAAGTTTTTCGGCCTGGAGGTCATGCCGGCCTGGTATCCTCACAACGGCCTTTTGGTGTTGTCCCCCAGCGCGTTTATTTTGATCGGTATGTTCATTTGGGTTCTCCGCACCTGGAAGCCCGAGCAAGTGGAAGCGACCAACTAGCCCCTGTTACGCCGCGAGCGGCTGAGAACCATGGAACCCTTCGCCAGCCTGTTGATTGCCGAGACCAACGCCGTTCCCTATTGGATGGCGTGGATCGAGGACATGCTGAACATCGTGGTGACCGCCATGTTCATGGAGAACTTGGCGCTCGCCTTTTTCCTCGGCATGTGCACCTTCCTGGCGGTGTCGAAGAAGGTGGAGACCGCCCTGGGCCTGGGCATCGCCGTGATTGTCGTGCAGACCATCACGGTGCCCGCCAACAATCTCATCCTGCAATGGTTTTTGCAGGACGACGCGGCCGTGTTTTCCGCCATCGGCCTGAAGGGCGTGGACCTGACGTTTTTGGTGCTGATCAGCTTCATCGGCGTGATCGCCGCGATGGTGCAAATCCTCGAGATGACGCTGGATAAGTTCTTCCCCGCCCTCTACAACGCCCTCGGCATCTTCCTGCCGCTGATCACGGTGAACTGCGCCATCCTGGGCGGGTCGCTGTTCATGCAGCAGCGGGAGTACCGATTCGATGAGAGCGTGGCCTACGGCCTGGGGTCGGGTGTCGGCTGGGCCCTCGCCATCGTGCTGCTGGCCGGCATCCGCGAGAAGATGCGCTACAGCGACGTCCCACCGGGCCTGCGGGGGCTGGGCATCACCTTTATCGTCGTCGGCCTGATGGCGATGGCGTTCATGAGTTTTGTGGGGATTGAATTGAGTTGAGATCGTTAGAAATCATCGGCCGGACCCCGTTGGCGGCCGGAGTCGATGGTTCGTTGAACCCCGAGCCGCAGGCGATGGGGCTTCAGAGCCGCAACGCGCGGCGCCTTTGGCTTGCGGTGAAACGAACGAATGTTTATTGGAAGTCATGACTATGAGCGTCTTTGCTTTCCTAGCCGGCGCCGTCGCCTCGATTGAAGCCGCGGAGCCGGCCGGCGTTAGCCAGCCCGTGCAAATCGGCCTGGGCGTGCTGATGTTCACCGGCATCGTACTGGCGCTGGTGGCGCTGATCGTGGCGGCCCGGAGCATGCTCGTTTCTACCGGGCTCGTCAAAATCACGATCAATGACGATCCGGACAAGAGCGTGGAGGTTCCCGCCGGCGGCAAGTTGCTCGGCGCCCTGGGCGATACCGGCATCTTCGTTCCCAGCGCGTGCGGCGGCCAAGGCACCTGCGCCCAGTGCAAGGTGAAGGTGCTGGAAGGGGGCGGCGACATCCTCCCCACCGAGCGCGGCTACATGACTCGGGCCGAAATCCGCGAGGGTCGCCGCCTTTCCTGCCAGGTGTCGGTCAAGCAGGACATGGAAATCGAGGTCCCGCCCGAAATCTTCGAGATCAAGAAATGGGAGTGCACGGTCCGCAGCAATCGCAACGTCGCCACGTTCATCAAAGAGCTGGTGCTGGAGCTGCCCGAGGGCGAAGACGTCGATTTTAAGGCCGGCGGCTACATCCAGATCGAGGCCCCGCCCCACGAACTCCGCTTCAAGGACTTCAAGATCGAGGAGGAGTACCACGAGGACTGGGATAAGTACGATATGTGGAAATATGCCAGCAAAGTGGCCGAGCCGGTCTCGCGGGCGTATTCCATGGCCAACTACCCGGCCGAGAAGGGCATCATCATGCTCAACGTCCGCGTCGCCACGCCCCCGCGGGAAAAACCCAACGCTCCGCCGGGCAAGATGTCCTCGTACATATTCGGCCTCAAACCGGGCGACAAGGTGACCATCTCCGGCCCCTACGGCGAGTTCTTCATCAAGGAGACCGACGCCGAGATGATCTACATCGGCGGCGGGGCCGGCATGGCGCCGTTGCGGTCGCACCTGTTCGAACTTCTGAAGAACCGCAACAGCCAGCGCAAGATCCAGTACTGGTACGGCGCCCGCAGCATGCGGGAGGTCTTCTACGCCGAGGAATTCGAAGCGCTGGGGAAAAAACATCCCAACTTCGAGTGGCATTTGGTGCTCTCCGAGCCCAAGCCGGAAGACAACTGGACCGGGCTGACCGGCTTCGTCCATCAAGCGCTGATCGACCACTACCTGAGCAAGCACCCCGCCCCCGAGGACATCGAGTACTACTTCTGCGGCCCGCCGATGATGAACGCGGCGGTGCTGAAGATGCTCGACGACTTTGGCGTGGAAGAAGAAAACATCGCCTTCGACGATTTCGGGGTGTAGAGCGGGTGGCGCCGCCTTGATCCCTTCAGGGCGGTGGGCGTGGGAAGCGGCGACTAAGTTCCCACGCCCACCGCTCGCCCGAAGATTCGCGAGCCCCGCTCAGAAGTGAACATTTCCCGCAGCAAATCGATATTCCCAGTAGCCCGCTATGGGCGTGCCACACCCCGCTTTTTCAACCTTGGGCTATTATTCGTTGTTGTTTTTGTCTGTTCCGGCGGATGCCAGCGGGAGTGCTGCCGGGACGAGCAGGTGACCATCCGCGGCCAGGCCCTCGGAACCGCCTATTCCATCAAGCTGATCGGGCCGGAAGGCGCCCTCGACGAAGCGGCTCTCGTTAAGGCGGTCAAGGAGGAACTCGACCGGGTTGACCGCCTGATGAGCACGTACCGGGAGGATTCGGAACTGATGCGGCTCAATCGGGCGGCGACGGGGGTGTCCTTTCCGATCAGCCCCGAGACGCTGAACGTGTTGCAGACTTCGGCCGTGGCCGAGCGATTGACCCGCGGCGGCTTCGACCCGACGGTGGGCCCGCTGGTGCGGCTGTGGAAGTTCGGCCCCGGTCGGGAAAGCGGGTTCTCGATTCCGTCGGATGAAGCGATCGAGGCGGCGCGGGCGTCGGTCGGTTTCTCGGCGTTCGTCGTTCAGGAGGACCCACCCGCGGTGATCAAGACGGTCGATGGCCTGGAACTGGATCTTTCGGCCGTGGCCAAGGGATTCGTCGTGGACCAAATCGCCAGGCGGCTGCGGCGGGAGGGAGTGTCGCGGATGATGGTCGAGGTCGGCGGCGAGGTGCGGGCGGCGGGGCTGGCCGGCAATGACCGCCTATGGAAGATCGGCATCGAAAAGCCCGTGGTGGACGCCCGGCGGGTGCAGCGGATTGTGCCGCTGATGGACATGTCGCTGGCGACCTCCGGCGATTACCGCAACTTCCATGAGGTGGACGGCAAGCGGTATTCGCACACGATTGACCCGGCGACCGGCCGGCCGGCGAGGCACAATCTGGCGTCGGTGACCGTGCTGCACGAGGCGTGCGCGATGGCCGACGCCCTGGCCACAGGCCTGCTGGTCGCCGGACCGGAAAACGCGCTGGCCATCGCGAACGAACATGACCTGGCGGTCTTGCTTATTGAGCGGGAGGGGGAAGAATTCACAGAGACCGAATCTCCCGCGTGGCAGCAATATCACCGCGACGTTTCCAGGGACAAACGATGACTACCTTTCTCATCGCCGCCATCGTCTTCATCGCGTTTGCGGTGGCCCTTTCGCTCGGCGCCATCTTCGGCCGCCGCATGCTCGAAGGCTCGTCCTGCCGCAACACCAAAGAGATCATGGGCGAAGAGCACTCCGAATGCTGCGGCATGCACGCGACGTGCGAGAAGCTGCGCGACGGATCAGAGCCCGAAGCGTAAGCAAGATGCGTCTACTGAAGAAATCGGCGTCCATCTGCGGTTCTTTCTTTGGTGGCGGCCGAAGACCCCGCCGAGTCCTCGGCGCCTCCGTCGTGAAATCACCGGATCAATTCGTCGAACTCTGCTTCCGTGAGCACCGGCACGCCGAGCGTCTTGGCTTTGTCGAGTTTACTGCCCGCGTCTTCTCCGGCGACGACGTAGTCGGTCTTCTTCGAGACGCTGCCGCTGGCTTTGCCGCCCAGGCGAGTGATCCGTTCGTTGATTTCATCGCGGGTGTATTTTTCCAGGGCGCCGGTGACGACGAGGGTTTTGCCGGCCAGCGGCAGCGTTTCGTCCGCTTCGCCGCGCGCGGCTCTTGCCAGCGCCAGGTCTTCGTCGCTGGCGGTCATCTTTACGCCGAGTTCTTTCATTTCCGCGATGACTTGCCGCGCGTGCTGTTCTTGAAAAAACGCCACCACGCTTTCGGCGATGATCTCGCCGATTTCGTCGTCTGCCTGCAAGTCTTCCTTGCTGGCCGCCATCAGGTTGTCGATGTCCGTAAAGCGGATCGCCAGGACGCGGGCCACCGTGCTTCCCACGTGCCGGATGGACAGGCCGGTGAGCAGCCGGGCCAGACCCCGCTGCTTGCTTTCTTTGATCGCGGCCACGAGGTTTTCGGACGACCGCTTGCCCATCCGTTCGAGCGTTTGCAGGTCATCGGCGGTGAGCCGGTAGAGATCGGCAAAGCTCTCAACCATCTCGGCTTCGACCAGTTGATCGACCAGTTTCTCGCCGAGTCCCTCGATATCCATTGCGGCCCGCGACGCGAAAAACCGCACCCGTTCGCGGAGTTGGGCCGGGCACGCCGTCGTGTTCACGCAGCGGATGTACACGCCCCCTTCATCCCGTTTCACCTCGCCGCCGCAGGCCGGGCATTGTTGGGGAAAGGCGAACGTCGGTAGATCGCCCTTTCGCTCGTGTTTTTCTACGCGAACGATGTGCGGGATGATCTTGCCCGCCTTCTCCACGATGACGATGTCCCCCTTGCGAACGTCCTTCCGCTGAATCTCGTCGGCGTTGTGCAGGTTGGCGCGGCTGACGGTCGTCCCGGCCAGCTCCACCGGCTCGAGGTCCGCCACCGGCGTGATCGCGCCCGTCTTGCCCACCTGCACGCGAATGGCGAGTAAGCGAGTGGCCGCCTCGTACTTCTCGAACTTGTAGGCGAAGACCCACCGCGGGCTCTTGCTCCGCACGCCGAGTTTTTCCCGCTGGGCGAAGTCGTTGACCTTCAGCACCAGGCCGTCGACCTCGAAATCGAGATCATGCAATTGGCCGATCCGCTCATTGCAGTAGCCGAGAGCCGCGTCGATGTCTTGAAAACACCTCACCTGCGGCGTGGCGACCAGCCCGTATTGGCCGAGCAAGTCGAGATACTCCATGTGCGTCGCCGCCGTCAGCCCTTCAGAAAAACCGACGCCGTGGCCGAACATCCGCAACTTGCGGTCCACGCACACCTTGGGGTCGAGGGCCCGGATGCTGCCGGCCGTCACGTTGCGGGTATTCTTGAAAGCGTCCTCCCCCGCGGCGATTCGGCGTTCGTTCAGTTCGACAAGGTCCTGGTTGGTCATGTAGACCTCGCCGCGGACCTCGAGATGTTTGGGTGGCTGACCGAGCAGCTTCAGCGGCACGTCGAGCACGGTGCGAATGTTGTGGGTGATGTCGTCGCCCACCTCGCCGTCGCCCCGCGTCACCGCCCGCGTGAGCACGCCCTCCTCGTACCACACGCTGCACGCCACGCCGTCGATCTTCAGCTCGACCACCCACTCGGGCGAATCGCCGCCAAGCCGCCGGCGCACGCGGTCGGCGAAGGCCCGCACTTCTTCTTCGCTGTAGGTGTTTTCGATGGAGAGCATCGGTACGCGATGCTCGACCTGCGCCAATTCCGGCACGGGCGATTCGCCGACCCGCTGCGTGGGGCTGTCGGGCGTGACCAGGTCGGGCCACTCGGCCTCGAGCGACTTCAGCTCACCCATCAGCCGGTCGTACTCGCGGTCCGATATCTCCGGCCGGGCCTCGACGTAATAGAGCCGGTCATGCCGACGGATTTCGTCGCGAAGCTTCTCGATGCGTTTCTCGACCGATTCGCTCATTCGGGCGTTCCGTTTCGATGGTTACCACGAAGGACGAGATGGGCAGCCGTGTAAAGCGGGTCCGGTTCGCGTGGGAGCGAGGGAAGGTCACCGTGTCCTGCCTCACCTGAAAATGGAATTTTCCGCTGGTTGGGTTAGTCTCACCTGACAGGAGGCCGCCAAGGGCCACCGGATCGAGCAGCTTGAGGCGAAGCTCGCCAACAAGAACGAGGTGA
>Ga0180438_10001440_pt1 | contig 42191 bp, 33 predicted proteins | sample SS_ome_12_FD_132455 | JGI IMG/M metagenome (GOLD analysis project Ga0180438, IMG submission 132455) | Hypersaline lake sediment archaeal communities from the Salton Sea, California, USA - SS_3_D_2 metaG | ecosystem: Environmental > Aquatic > Non-marine Saline and Alkaline > Hypersaline >...
CCGTAAAGGAAGGCCCGCCCTTGGACACGCCGCCCATCACGTTGTCGTTGACGGCGGTCCAGGAGTTTGGGGCGGAGGCGTCAGTGAAGTCGTGCAGCAGCTTCTGCCGGGGGGCGGCCCGTCCGACCTGCCCGGTCAGCAGGAAGACTCCGGCGATCGCCGTCAACGTTGTGCTCAAGACCTTGGTGTGTTTGGTGAGATTCATGGTCAGTCTCCTGTCGGGTGCGGCGTTTGGGGTGGAGGTCCGTCTGAGGCGATCTCTGCCGTTGGCCGGCAGTGGCGAAGGCAGAGCTGACGGTACGTCAATGCGTGCCATGGTGGCTCTCATGTCTCCATCCTGATTTTGGGCTTGGCGTTTTGCTTCATGAATTAAACATTCAAATCGTTCTATAAATGCTAGGCTCCATGTATCCGAGATTCAAGCCAAAGCCTGATATTTCGCGTACTTGTTCAAGCAATGTAATAAAAAACCCGCCAATGACCTATGTTACAGGCTTGAAACAAACGTCCAAATCGTCTATAATCTATAAAGAGCGTCGACCATCATGGCTATAAACAGGACCCACCCATGAAGACACAGCTTTCTCCCCGCGAACTAGCCGCCGCCATCGGCGTGAGCGAGTCTTCGCTCAAGCGTTGGGCTGATGGCGGCCTGATCGCTGTAACCCGCACGGCCGGGGGGCACCGGCGGATCGCCCGCAACGAGGCCCTGCGTTTCATCCGGCAGACGGGTCAGCAGGTTCTTCGCCCACAGGTGCTGGGGTTCGCGGAATCGCAGGAGATCCCCCTGACCTCTGACGGCAGCCAAGACCCGGCCGAGGCCCTGTACGACGCCCTGCTCCGCGGCAGCCGCGAGGCGCTGGGACTGGTGCAGGGCTGGTTCCTGGCCGGGCGGGCGCTGGCCTGGATCTTCGACGGACCGATGGTAATCGCCATGGAGCGGATCGGCCAGTTGTGGCAATGCGAGAGCGACGGGGTGCTGCTGGAGCATTGCGCAACCGATCTGTGCATTCAGGCGGTGATGCAACTGCGCCTGGCCCTCCCGGCCGAGCCCCATGGAGCTCCGACGGCCGTCGGAGCGGCGCTGGCGGGCGACCCCTACCTGCTGCCCTCCCTGATGGCCGCCACGATGCTCCAAGAAGCGGGCTTCCGCGCGGTCAACCTCGGTCCTCAGACCCCCCTGCCCGTCCTCGGCGCCGCAGCCCTACAACACCGAGCGAAGCTGCTGTGGGTGTCGGTGTCCACCGAAGCCGCCGCCGAGTCCGCCAAAGCCGGCCTGGGACGAATGGCCGAGGAACTGGAGCCGATCGGCACGAATCTGGTGGTCGGCGGCCGCGCGAGCGGCGTGCTAACGCCCCTGGGCCAATCGAACATTACCTTCGCCGGCGGCATGGCCGAACTGGCCGCCTTCGCCAAGGGCCTCCTCGCCGGCGCCGCCTGAGCCCCCATCGAGGTCACTTGGGATCGTGTATGCCGTCGGCGGATCTCAAGTGGGCCGACAAGGGCTGTCTGGGAATTCTGCACGTCGGGGCTGTTCGGGCCGGACCGAACGTCGGCTATACTGATAGGGTTCGGTGGCGCCCGGGCCCGGAAGCAGACTGAGGTCTTCGCCTTGGTCGAGACACCTACAATACGAACACGCGTGCGGGCGGCGTTGATCGCGGCGGCGTTCGTTGCCGTGTGCTTCCTCGCCGCCGGGGCCGGGCAGCTTGGTGGCAGTCCAAGCCAGAACGCCTGGTACGCCGCCCTTCAAAAGCCGGCCTTCACCCCGCCGAGCTGGCTGTTCGGCCCGGTCTGGACGGCCCTGTATGTATCCATGGGCGTCGCGGCCTGGCTGGTCTGGCTGCGCCGCGGGTTCCGTGACGGCGCGTTGCCCCTGCTGCTTTTCGCGGGTCAACTGGTCCTGAACGCGGCGTGGACACCGCTGTTCTTCGGCCTGCAAAGCCCGGCGTTGGCCTTCGCGGACATCGTTCTGCTGTGGGTCATGATCGCGGCGACGACGGCGGCATTCTTCCGCGTCCGCCGGGCGGCCGGTCTGCTGATGGTCCCTTACCTGGCCTGGACGTCCTTCGCGGCAGCCCTCAACTTCGCGCTCTGGCGGATGAACGCCTGATGGGAACACGAGCGCGGAAAGGCCGACGATCCGGTGGCATGATCCTGCTGACCGGAGCGACCGGCTATATCGGCGGGCAGCTGCTGCCGCTGCTGGGGCAACGCGGCCGGACCGTTCGCTGCCTCGTCCGCAGGCCGGAAGCCCTTCGGCACGCGGCGGTCGCCGAGGGGGAAGCCTGCCGGGGCGACGTCCTGGACTCCGCGTCGCTCGTCGGCGCGATGGCCGGCGTCGAGACGGCCTACTACCTGATCCACTCCATGGGCAGCGGCGCGGGCTTCGAGGCGTTGGACCGCCAGGCCGCCCGGAACTTCGCCGCCGCCGCCCGCGACGCCGGGGTCCGGCGGATCGTCTATCTCGGAGGACTGGCCGAAGAGGGCCCCGACCTGTCCCCGCATCTGCGAAGCCGCCACGAGGTCGGACGGATCCTGCGCGGCAGCGGCGCCCAGGTCGTCGAGTTCCGCGCCTCGGTGGTCATCGGGTCCGGCAGCCTGTCATTCGAGCTGGTCCGGGCCCTCGTCGAGCGCCTGCCGGTGATGGTCTGCCCTCGCTGGGTGCGCACGCTGGCCCAGCCGATCGCCGTCCAGGATGTTCTGGCCTACCTCACCGCCGCCCTCGACCTGCCCGTCGGCGAGAGCCGGGTCTACGAGATCGGCGGGCCGGATCGCGTCTCCTACGCCGACATCATGCGGCAGTACGCCCGCCAGCGACGCCTGTCGCGGCTGATGGTCCCCGTGCCGGTCCTCACGCCGAGGCTGTCGAGCCTGTGGCTGGCGCTCGTCACGCCGGTGCTGGCCCGCATCGGGCGAAGCCTGATCGAGGGCGTCCGCAGCCCGAGCGTCGTGCGGGACGATACCGCCCGCTCCATCTTCGACGTGAGGCCCGTGGGGCTGCGCGAAGCGATTCGCACGGCGCTGGACAGCGAGGAGGCCGACTTCGCCCAGAGCCCCGTCTCCGAACTGGCAGGCCCATCGTCGGCCCGGCGAGACGGGGCATCCGCACGCTTCGGCAATCGGATCATCGACTCCCGGAGCATCACGGTACCCGTGCCGCCGGAGCGGGCCTTCGCCCCGATCCGGCGGATCGGCGGGACGGTCGGCTGGTACTACGGAGACTGGCTCTGGCACGTGCGGGGCCTGCTCGACCTGGCCTTTGGCGGGCCGGGCATGCGGCAGATGCGGCCCGATCGGGAGGAAGTGCGCCCGGGGGATCGGATCGACTGCTGGCGCGTTGTCGCTTACGAACCCGACGTCCGGCTCAGGCTGAAGGCGGAGATGAGGATGCCCGGCCGGGCGTGGCTGGAGTTCGAGGTTACAGGTGACCAACGCTCCTCGACGATTCGGCAGTCGGCCGTCTTTGATCCCAGGGGACTGTCGGGCCTGCTGTACTGGCACGCTCTCCGGCCAGTCCACGTCAAGCTGTTCCTAGGCATGCTTGACGCAATCGGGGGAATATCGTCCGGGGGAGCCGGGATGGCCTGACCCGGAGCTACCCGCCGAACCGCGGGTATCTGTCCTGGCAACATCAGGTGGACAGCACCCAGCAGACACATCTGACGCAGTCCACACGGTCCGGTTCTTGTGAGTAGACGCGTACACGTCATCCATTCCGGTTGCCTTGATTTCGCGGCAGCCGTGCACGTTCCGGCTCGCCGGCACGCAACGGCGTCTCGGCCTCCGCGGCGGGCTTGGCCTTGTTCTTGTCCGTGGGACGCACAGGAATCTGGACCTCGCTGTATTTCCTCCAGAACAGCATGAAAGGAGAGTTGTAGCCGAGAACACGCGGCGCCCCAGACGGGCGCCACTGGTCCTGGTCTGCCAACCAGTCCACCAATGAGGCCAGGGCCTGTCGGAACTTCCCCGTCGTGTACGCGCCCTTGACCCCAACGGATACCACGTGCAGGACCTCCGTGTTCTCGACGGAGATCGGGCCGTATGTACCGGCCTCGTCCTGGTCGGCGTGGCGATAGAGGAAGGCCATGGCTTCGGTCGAGTTCATCTTCGCCGGGTCCTTCGCCGCTCCGGCGTCGTACTCCATCACCACCGGCGCGGTCATGGCGATCTTGCGCTTCTCAATGTGGCGGAAGAGCGTCATGAACTGCCCGTTCTTGAGTTCGGACGACCGTACCCATGCCGACCGCACAGCCGGGTAAGCCTTGATCCTCACGAGCCCCGGGACAGAAGGCTCGGGCCAGTTTTCGGGCAGAGGCGCCTCGTTGGCGATCGTGAAGTTCTTCGCCTTCCTTGCCTGCTTCAGGGCCTCGGTCAGGATCGCGACGTGACGATCAGGGGGAGCCTTCTGTACTGCGGCCTGTGCTCGGGAGAGGATCACCGCCACGTCAGATTCTGCGGATGCGTTAGCCTGCTCAAGGCGAGCCACTTCCAGCAGAGAGGGAGTGTCCTTGGGCAGGTCGGCGCCCTGACATCCCACGGTTGCCCCCACGGCAACCAGTCCGATCAGCAGCACAAACGTGTATGACGCTTCCATCTGGCTCGCTCCTCAGATATCGGGACGCACCATTGTAGGTCGGTGGCCCCTACCGGGAACGTCATCCGCACAGGAAGCACCGACCTGACGGACTTGGCCCTGGGTCGGGCAGCCGTGGTCGCCGGGAGGACCCGGTACGCCGGGCGCCCTCCACCGCACGGTCCCGGTAGGGAGATCGGCAGCAGCCCGGTCGACAAGGAACTCAGCGCCGGCTACCGCGTGGCCATCGGCCCGTCGCTCAGCACAGGGAGCTGCGACTCAAAGCTCGGGCGATCGGACCGGTAGTAGATGCCGATGGGGATCTCCTCGCCCCAGGTGAACGCCAGGCGCAGGGCCGCCTCCCGGTCGTACGGGTCGTGAGGGTCGCCGATCGGCTTGACCCGCTCGCGGTACCATCGGAAGGTGTTGCGGCGATTGAACGACGGGCAGGGCTGGAGGATGTCCAGCAGGGCGAAGCCGCCGTCGTGCCTCAGGGCCGCCACCATCATCTCCTCGAGGTGATCCGGCGCGCCGGTGAACGATCGGGCGACGAACGAGCAGTCCTCCACGATCGCCATCGCCAGCGGGTTCAGCGGCGCGGACGTCACGCCGCGCGTCTGCACCTTCGTGACGAAGCCCGGGTCGCTCGTGGGCGAGGCCTGGCCCTTTGTCAGACCGTACACCTGGTTGTCGTGAACGAACGCCTTGATGCCGATGTTCCGGCGGAGGGCGTGAAGCAGGTGGTTGCCGCCCTCGCCATACATGTCGCCGTCGCCGCTGGTGATCACGACGGTCAGCTCGTGGTTGGCGAGCTTGATGCCGGTGGCGGCGGGCACGGCCCGCCCGTGCAGACCGTTGAAGACGTTCCCCTTGGTGTAGTGCGGCAGCTTGGCGGCCTGCCCGATGCCGCTGACCAGCACCAGCTTCGTGCGGTCGATGTCCGCCGCGTCGAGCGCCTTGTCAAAGGTCTTCAGAAGGGCGAAGTTCCCGCACCCCGGACACCACGCCGGGCTCGTGTCCGCCTTGGTCAGATCGATCATCCGGAGACCCTCTCGGCGATCTCGCCGCCGGTGAACGGCAGGCCGCTGTAGTTCGTGAGCAGCTCGCAGTCGCCCAGCGCGCCGATCGAGCGCAGCAGCGTGGCGAACTGCCCCGTCTGGTTGCCTTCGACGCTGATCAGCCTCGCCGGGCCGCCGATGGCCGACCGGACGGCGCTCGCATCGAGCGGCCAGACCTGGGCGAAGTGCAGCATGGCCACCGACGCGCCGGCCTCAACCAGCAGGTCGACGGCCTCTCGGGCCGGGCCGTACGTCGAACCCCACGTCAGCAGCAGCGTCTCGGCATCCTCGACGCCGTACCGCTGCGGCGGGAGGCACTCGGTCAACATCCCGCGCTGCTTGCGCATGCGTTTGTCCTGCTGGGCGAGGTGGGCGTCAAGGCTCTCGGTGATGTGCCCGTCGGCCGTGTGCTCGTCGCTGTCGCAAACCACCAGGGCCGGGCCGCCCGGAATCGCGCGAGGGGAGATGCCGGACTCGGTCACGGCGTAACGGACGTAGTCCGGGGCGGGGCCCGTCACGATGTGGCGGTCGATCGGCGGCGCGTCCGCCGGAAGCACGTCACAGGTCTGCTGCAAGTCCTGGAGGAATTGGTCGGTCAGGATCACAACGGGCGTCTGGTGCTTGTGGGCGGCCTCGAAGGCCCGGCGGGTCAGGTCGAAGCACTGGGCGACGGTCCCGGGCGCGAAGATCGCGCGGGCAAACTCGCCGTGGCCTGCCCGAACGGCGAACAGCAGGTCCTGCTGGCCCGTACGGGTCGGCAGCCCCGTCGCCGGGCCGGGACGCTGGGCGATCAGCACGACGATCGGCAGTTCCATGATGCCCGCGAGGCTGAGCCCCTCGGCCATCAGGGCGAAACCCCCGCCGCTGGTGGTGGTCAGTGCCGCCACGCCCGCGTAGGCCGCCCCGCAGATCATGTTCACCGCGGCGATCTCGTCCTCCGCCTGCTCGACGACGATGCCGTACTCGTCCGCCACGCCCGCCAGGTACGTCAACGTTGCCGTCCCCGGCGTCATGGGGTAAGCGGTGACCAGCCGCACGCCGGCCGTCGCGGCGCCGAGGCCGATCGCCGACGCGCCGTCGTAGACGGGCCTCGCGACGCTGCCGCCGGGCGCGGGCGCCTGGAGCTTCCCGGCGTGGGCCGCCGCGAGCTCGGCGCCCTTCTGTGCGCAGGCCCGGTTCGCCGAGACGACCTCCGTGCCCTTCTTCTCAAACCGGGCCGACAGCAGCGACCCGAGGCGATCGGCACCGTAGCCGAGCAGCGCGAAGACGGCCCCCGCGGCGACTGTGTTCGCGTAGAGCTTGCTCCCGCCGGCTTGTTCGGCGACCGCGCCGAAGTCGATCGCGACGGCATCGTCGCCTTGCCGGCCGTTGTAGAGAATGAGCCCCCCCCGCTCGACCTGGCCGCCGAGGGCCTCGAGGGCCACATCCGTCAGTGCGACCAGCAGGTCGGCCTTCCGCGTGCCCGCGTACAGCGGCCGACTGTCAATGCGGACGTCGTACCAGTTCAGCCCGCCGCGGACGCGAGACATGTAGCTCTGCGTGGACGCAACACTCAGCCCGAGCCCGGCAAGGGCCTCGACCAACAGCCCGCCCGTCGTCTGAACGCCCTGCCCGGCCTCCCCGGCAATTCGGATGGTCACACTCATGATGATCTGATTCCCCGTCCGAAGCCTCTGTGAAACCACGGCACGTAGGGAAGGACGGCTATTCCCCGGCCGACGACCCGCCGACATCCGCGCCGTAGTATTCTAGCCGTCGGACCACCGGGATTCCATCGCCAGTCGGCCCGTCCTCCTTGACACACTTCCGCCGGTCTGGGAAGGTCGGGATCCTGGGCTGAGCGGGAATGCCCGGTAGCCGCCGAGCGCAGCCGTGCAGTTCCCGCCAACAGCGACGCAGCCGCGCGGACGTGCCCCGACGGAAGCCCGTGCCCGCCTCGGCTCGGGGCGTTGATGGGAGACAGCCGTGAGTGAGGAACGCCTGGATGTCGGTCCGGCCATACTCGAGGTGCTCGCCCGTCGATGGAGCCCGAGGGCCTGGGCGGACCGGCCCGTGGAGGCCGAGAGCATCGAGCTCTGCCTCGAGGCCGCTCGATGGGCCGCCTCCTCGATGAACCAGCAGCCGTGGTACTTCATCGTCGCAACTCGGGAGCAGCCGGACGCGCACGAGCGCCTCGTGGCGTGCCTGAGCGATGGGAATGCCCCATGGGCTCGACGGGCCCCCGTCCTCATGCTCTCCGTCGCCCAACAAACGTTCGACGTCGATGGACGGCCCAATCGGTTCGCCTGGCATGACACCGGTCTGGCCACGGCGGCTCTCATGGGGCAGGCAACAGCCCTGGGCATGCACGTCCACGCCATGGGCGGCTTCAGCCGCACGAAGGCCCGTGAGCTGTTCGGCATCCCCAAGGGCTGCGATCCGGTGGCTGCGATCGCCATGGGCTATCTCGGCGACCCGGATTCGCTTGCAGAAGAGCTCCGCGAGACGGAGACGGCCCCCCGATCACGGCGGCCTTGCCGGGCATGGGTCTTCACGGATGCCTGGGGGCGACCCTCCCCACTGGTCGAGTGAGGTCCGGCCCGCGCCTCGTCGGCGGAGGGCGGATCGAGCGCGCGAATGGGATCGATCGCCTCGTGAGGGAAATGGTATGATGCCCTGATGGCAAAGACACACGACCCAGCGCCGGCCTCGGGCCTGCGGGAGGCCCTGGCGGAACTGCTCGCCTCCCAGCACCTGGCAGTGCTGGCCACGCACAGAGACGGTCAGCCCTATTGCAGCTTGGTCGGATTCGCCGCTTCACCGGACCTGAAGGGCCTGGCCTTCGCGACCACGCGCTCGACCCGGAAGTTCGAGAACTGCCTGGCGGATCCGCGCGTGGCCATGCTGATCGACAGCAGCACGAACGAGGAATCGGACTTCCGCGAAGCCATCGCAGTCACGGCGGTCGGCGAGGTCGAAGAAGTGCAGAAGACGGCCCGAAGCCGGTACCTTCGATGGTACCTCGCCAAGCACCCCCATCTGGCCGACTTCGTCCTCTCGCCGAGCTGTGCCCTGCTGCGTATCCGTGTGAGAGAATACGTTATCGTGAGGAGATTCCAGGAGGTCTCGCAGCTCGAGCCGCGATGAAGCGATTGACGATCGGCCTGGACGCGATTGACCCCGAGCTGCGGATGCCCGCCCTTTCCACCCCTTCGCCGAGGGGAAGACGAACATCGCGGGGGACAAAGAATAAAAGTCGGCACAAAAATAATTGTTTATGAATCCGCCGTCCCGATTCCGGCGAAAAGGACAGTGATTACGGCAGTGCAAGCAACGATTGGCAATCCCAGATTAAGGAGATGCAACCATGACTACGACCCTTCCAGTCCGTGGGACATCAGCAAAGAACCTCGTGCTCACTTCGCTTGCCGCTATCCTGCTGGCGACTGGCATAACGTGGGCCCATTGCGGGGCGTGCGGAACCCACGCCCCCGCCCCGCCGAAGGACATCGTTTCTACCGCCGCAGCCGCCGGGCAGTTCAAGACGCTCGCCGCAGCGCTGACTGCCGCCGATCTGGTCAAGCCTTTGCAGGGCAAGGGACCGTTCACTGTATTTGCTCCCACCGACGCCGCCTTCGCGAGACTCCCGAAAGGCACGCTCCAGACGCTGCTGAGGCCCGAAAACAAGGGCCTGCTGACCTCCATCCTCACGTACCACGTCGTGCCGGGACGTGTGAAGGCCTCTCGGGTCATCAAGATCAAGGCCGCCGACACGCTCAATGGGCAGCGCGTCAACGTCACAGTGAAGGGCAAGAAAGCCTACGTGGACGATGCCCAGGTCATCAAGACCGACATTGCAGCCTCCAACGGCGTCATCCACGTCATCGACAAGGTCATCCTCCCGAGCAGCAAGGACATTGTCGCCACGGCCGTCAAGGCTGGATCGTTCAAGACCCTTGCGACCGCTCTGAAGACTGCGGGGCTCGTCGAAGCCCTCCAGGGCAAGGGACCGTTCACCGTGTTCGCGCCGACCGACAAGGCCTTCGCCAAGCTGCCGAAGGACACTGTCGAGACGCTCCTGAAGCCCGCGAATCGAGGGAAGCTCCAAGCCGTTCTCAAGTACCACGTCGTGGCCGGGCGGGTGTTCGCCGATCGAGCGGTCTCCGCGAAGCAGGCCAAGACGCTCCAGGGCGACTCGCTCAGGGTCAGCAGCAGTAAGGAAGGCGTGCGGATCAACAACGCCCGTGTGATCAGCGCCGACGTGGATGCCGCCAACGGCGTGATCCACGTGATCGACACGGTCCTTCTGCCCCCGGAGAAGCGTCAGGCCAGCCACGGCCCCGCCGCCAAGAGAATGCTGACACACACCATCAGGAACGGCTCGGCCTTGTACAACGCTGGCTACCAGAAGCACTGTGCGGCTATGTACGAGCTGACGGCCGAGGAACTGCTGAAGATGAGCCCTTCGCCGCTGTCGCACGACGTCCGTGAGCAACTGACCCGGGCGATGGATCGCAGCCGGCGCACGCACTGCCCCGACTCCCGCGCGTGGCTCATGCGGCACGCGCTGAACGCCGCGATGGCGGCGCTGGACTGACCAACCCGGCTGCCCGGAGGGCGGGTGGGTGAGTGGTCCGTTTATGACGCTCACCCGCCCCGATCTATGGCCGGCAAGCCGGCCTTCCATAGAGTGTCTCCTTTCGCCAAGCGGTCGCGTCGCGCATGAGTCGACGCGGCCGCTTCCATGCGCGAGTGAGGCGATGAATCCAAGGCACGGGCGATTGCGAATGCACCTCTGGAAAGATCGGAAGATACCTTGACCCTTGGGAATGAGGGCGCAACAATGAGCCTCGCTGCCTGCTTGTTGTCGGTTGCCGTAGTCCACCCGCCGCCCGGCGCATCGCTGGGGTGCCTCCGTGCCGCGGGAAGACAGCTCGAGATCCTCCGGGAGCCACAGCTCATCAGCGAAGCGACTTCCATCCTGCAACGGATCGCCGCCGGTGACCGTCAAGCGGTCGCCGAGTGCATCGACCATTTCGGCGGGCTCGTCTGGTCCCTTGCGCGCCGCTTCCTGCCGAACCCCACCGACGCGGAAGATGCCACGCAGGAGATCTTCACGGCCCTTTGGACCCACGCCGGCCGATTCGATCCCGCCCGGGCGTCCGAAACGACCTTCGTGGCCATGATCGCACGACGCCGTCTGATTGATCTGCGGCGACGCCAGACCGCGGCCCGACGCCCGGAAGAGATCCCCCTCTCCATCGATGTCCCCCAGGACGCCGCGCCCCCCACTTTGGAGATCCGGGAGGAAGCCGACAAGGTCCGCGCCGCGATGGCTGCCCTCAAACCGGACCAGCAGGAAGCGATCAAGCTGTCTGTGATCGACGGGTTCACCCATGGGCAGATCGCCAAACGCCTGGACCTGCCGGTCGGCACGGTCAAGACGCACATCCGTCGCGGCCTGGGGCGCCTTCGCGATCGTCTGGCCGGCCGTGGTGCCGAGGGGGTGTCGACATGACCTCCTCACTTAACGCCCCCGACGAGCGGATCGAGGATCTCCTCGCCGACCGCGCTACGGTCGGCCTGACCGAGGCCGAGGCCCGCCAGCTTGACGACCTCCAGGCCGATTCCTCCGAGGCCGACACCGACGCGTTCGACTTGGCCGCTGCCGCCGTGGACGTGGCGCTGGCCCCGCCAACTGAAGCCTTGCCCGCCGGACTCCGGGCCCGGCTGCTCCGCGCCGCGCCCGAGTCCGAGCCGCCCGCCCCCGATGCCGCTCAGGATCGCGTCCTCCCCGCGCCGGCCAGGCGCAGTACCCTGCGCTTCCGCTTCAGGGATCTCGGCTGGTTCGCTGCCGCCGCGGCCGTGCTGCTGGCCGTGGTCGGATGGTGGCGGCCGGGGGTCGCGCCGGCCCCGCCCGCGCCGACGCTCGCCGAGCAGCGAAGGCAGTTGCTCGGATCGCCCCAGACGATCCGGGTCGCTTGGAAGGGCCTCGAGGCGGGCTACGAGAAGGTCGAAGGCGACGTCGTCTGGAATGGCGACAAGCAGGCCGGATTCATGCGCCTTAAGGGCCTGCCGGTCAACGATCCGAGCAAAAAGCAGTATCAACTCTGGATCGTGGACCCGGCCCGCGACAAGCACCCGATCGACGGAGGCGTGTTCGATTCTGCCGCGACCGGCAGGGAAGCCATCGTACCCATCCGCGCGAAGCTCAACAGCCCCTCCCCCAAGGCGTTCGCCCTGACGCTGGAGCAGCCCGGCGGCGTGGTCGTCTCGGCGGGGCCGCTGCTGGTCGTTGCCTCAGTCCAGTAGTTTCGGGGCCGGACAGTGACCTATCGCGAGTTGCCGGCCGCCGGAGCTTGAGGTCAGCGCTACGCCCAGAGCGAGAAGCACAAGCTGTCTCCTCGAAGAGCCTCCTGGATGACCAGGGCCTTGTGGAAGCCCGGACTGTGGAAGCGGGTAGGGATGGAAAGCGCAGATGTAGATCAGAAACGGCACCCGATCTTGATGCCCGCGAAGGCGCCGTCGGCGACGTGGATGCGGCTGTCTCCGCGGTCGCCGTTGCCGGGGCGGCCGGCGCGGAAGAATCGGTGATTGTCCCAGTCAAACGCCGCGAACATTCTCAGCGGATCCAGCAGGCGGTATGCCCAATGCCCCGACAGCCCGCTTGACGCGGCCCCAATGCTCGGGGTAGGATCAGAAAGCGCAGCGAAAGCGGTTTGCCCTCAAGGGCAACGCGGTGAAAGGAGAACGACCGTGCCTCCACGCATGACACGTCGAGACATCTTGGCGGAGTTCGCCGGCGCCGGGGGCTCGGCGGCCCTCGCGGCACTGGCACTGGCACTGGCCGGGTGCGGGGGGAAGTCCCAAGAGCAGCCCAAGCGGAACTCGCCGGACTCGAACGCCGCCTCTTCGGCGGCGAAGGATATGCGGAAGTACGTCTGCGGCAAGTGCGGGTACGTTCACGACCCCGCCGCTTCCGACCCGGCGAGGCCGTTCGCCGACCTGCCTGCCGACTGGAAGTGCCCGAAGTGCGGCTCGCCGAAGAGCCGTTTCGCGCCGAAGAGCTGAGCGTTTGCCAAGGTCCGGGAAGGCCGGCGCCTGCTGGCACCTCAGTCGGAACACGGATTCTCTGGCCGGGCAGGAGGTGACGCCATGAGGCCCCAGCGCCGCACTGTTTCTCGTGCCACGGGCGCCATCACTCCCATTGCGAGCGTTTGTGTTGTGCTCTGCGTCGCGGGAGCGGCCTTCGCCGATGGCGAGGGCGGCCGGGTGAACCTCTGGCCATTCATCGAGCCGACCGGGCTCGTCACACTGTCGCTCATCGTCATCACGGCCGGCCTGGCGGCGTTGCGCAAGATCCGGCCGCGCACGATGCTGAAGCTGCACAGGATCTTCGCCGCCTTGGCCGTGCTTTCGGCTCTCTGCCACGCGACGCTGGTCCTTCTGAGTGGATAGGTCCGGCTGCGCGGCCTGGTCAACCCCGATCCAGGCCCGGATCAGGACGGCTGCGATTGGGTCAATGCTCGCGGTCTGGTCGAGCCGTTGCCCTGCCAGCCTCGTCCCGATCCGGGGCTCCGGCCGAGGCCGGATCGGCCCGGAGCACCTTCGTGAGCGGCGCGGTGCTGCCGAATGCAGTTCTGGACGCGCACGGCCGATGCGGGGAGAATGCTCAGGGACTGGAGCGGCAGCGTTCTCAGGGGCGGGGCAATGGCGCCGCGCCACCGGGCGGTCCTTTGTGACGACCGCCTCCAGGGCTTTAGCATCTGGTCATCATGATGAGATTCAAGGTCGTCGAGGAAGGAGCGAAAGCATGACATCTCGGAGCATGTGGGCGCCGATGGCAGTGGTTGCGGCCGGCCTGATCCTGCGAGGCGGCATCTGCCTGGGCCGGGAGACCAAGGACCAGCGCGATGCGCGCATGAGGTGGTGGCGCGAGGCGAGGTTCGGCATGTTTGTCCATTGGGGGCTGTACGCCGTGCCGGCAGGACGCTGGGAGGGCAAGCCGATCGGCGGGATCGGCGAGTGGATCATGGACCGCGCTAATATCCGCCTCGATGAATACGAGAAGCTCGCCGTTCGGTACAACCCTGTCAAGTTCGACGCCGACCAGTGGGCCCGCATCGCCTCCGAGGCGGGCATGAAGTACTTGGTCATCACGTCGAAGCACCACGACGGGTTCTGCCTGTTCGACACGAAGGCAACTGACTACGACGTGGTGGACGCCTCCCCGTACGGCCGCGATCTGCTCACGCCGCTGGCCGTGGCGTGCCGCAAGCGCGGGCTGAAGTTCTGCACGTACTACTCGATCATGGACTGGCATCACCCGGCCCAGCAGCGCGGCAGCGCGAAGCGGTACAACCCCACGAAAATGCGCCCCGGCCGCAAGGCCGAGTACATGGCCTTCATGAAGCAGCAGCTCAGGGAGTTGCTCGACTCCTGCGACCCGGACGTGCTGTGGTTCGACGGCGAGTGGCCCGGTTGGTACACGGAGGAAGACGGCCGCGACCTGTACACCTACCTGCGCAAGCTCAAGGGCGGCATCATCATCAACAACCGCGTGGGCAAGGGGAGAAAGGGCATGGAGGGGATGAGCAAGGGCGACCGCGAGTACGTGGGGGACTTCGGCACGCCGGAGCAGCGGATCCCGCCGACGGGGCTGCCCGGCGTGGACTGGGAATCGTGCATGACGATGAACCGCACGTGGGGGTTCAAGAAAGACGACCACAACTGGAAGTCGACCGAGCTGCTGGTCCGCAACCTGATCGACATCGCGAGCAAGGGGGGCAACTTTCTGCTGAACGTGGGCCCGACGGCCGAGGGACTGATCCCGGCCGCGAGCATCGAGCGGCTGGGGGGGATGGGCAAGTGGCTGAAGGTCAACGGCGAGGCGATCTACGGGACGACGGCCAGCCCGATCGGCCTGCCGGCCTGGGGCCGCTGCACGCGAAAGGGAAGCAAGCTGTACCTGCACGTGTTCGACTGGCCGGCCGACAAGCTGGAGGTGGCGGGGTTGGGGGGCAAAGTGGCGAGGGCGCAACTGCTGGCCGAGCCGGACAAGCCGCTGGGCGTGGCAGCGGGGGAGCGCGGCATGGTCGTATCGCTGCCGGCCAAGGCGCCGGACAAGGTCGCCAGCGTCGTCGTGCTGGAGATCGACGGAGACCTGGTTGTCGACGCCTCCGTTCTGCCGAAGCCCAAGCCCGCCAGTCGGGGCAGGGGGCCCCGCGTGGTCAAGACGGCCCCCCAACTCATTGAGCCGGCCGCCGACGGCACGCTGACGCTGAAGGCCCGCAACGCAACGCTGCACGGCGGGACGATTGCCTACGAAGTCGGCGCCGAGCGCGATAACATCGGCTTCTGGACGAATGCCGGCGATTGGGTGAGCTGGAAGGTGAAGGTCGCCGAAGCCGGCCTGTTCGCCGTCGAGTTGACCTACGCGTGCGAAGGGAGTTCCGCCGACAGCGAGTACGAACTGGCCGTCGGCGGAGCGACGATCAAGGGCAAGGTCAAGCAAACGGGCTCGTGGGGCAGGTTCAAGACAATCCGCTTGGGCGAGGTCAAGCTCACCGCCGGCGCGCACGAACTGTCCATCAAGGCCCTCTCGAAACCCCATCTCGCCGTGATGAACGTCCGTAGCGTCGTCCTGCGCCCGAGCAAGTGAGCGGCAGGGCTCTCGCGCTCAGTCCGTCGGCGTCTGCCGGGCCTGCGCGCGACTCAGTTCGGCCAACTGCTCCCGGATAACCCGCGTTTGCTCCGCCGGGTCGCTCTTCGGCAGCGTCACGTCGACGGCCTCATCCAGCGGAGCGTCCAGGGCCGGGCTCTTCTTGCGAGCCTCCAGGATAGTGCGGTGGTAGGCCGGACGGGCATCGTCGCTCGTCCAGTCCATCGCGCCGCCAACCGCGCGGGCCGGCGGGGGCGGGGGGAAAGCGAAAATCCGGGCGCGGGCTTGACAAACCGGTTTGACAACCGAATGATGACTCGCCTTTTGCGGGCAAAGGGCGGCGGCTTTACTAATGAAGTCGGGCCGCCAGGTTCCCGATAGTGCAGAGCGATGGGCAAAGCGGCGAGAAAACCCAGCCGGCCGAGTGGATCTGCGGCCCGCCGATCGACGGCGAAGCGTTCGCCCGGGGGCAAGAAGCTCGTGGTCGTGGAGTCCCCCGCCAAGGCCAGGACCATAAACCGCTATCTCGGATCGGATTATGTCGTAAAGGCCTCGATGGGTCACGTTCGCGACCTGCCGGCGAAGAAGATCGGCGTCGACGTCGACAACGGCTTCGAGCCCACCTACGAACTGCTCAGCGGCCGCAAGAAGGTCGTCACCGAGCTGAAGCAGGCCGCCCGGTCGGCTCCCGAAGTGTTCCTCGCGACCGACCTCGACCGCGAGGGAGAGGCGATCGCCTGGCACCTGGCCGAATGCCTCGGCGTTCCGGCCGACCGCGTCCGCAGGGTGATCTTCAACGAGATCACCGCCGCGGCGATCCGCCACGCCTTCGCCGAGCCCCGCACGATCGACATGGACAAGGTCAACGCCCAGCAGGCGAGGCGGATCCTCGACCGCATCGTCGGCTACCAGATCTCCCCGCTGCTGTGGCGGAAGGTCGCCCCCGGCCTCTCGGCCGGGCGCGTCCAGTCCGTCGCCGTCCGCCTCATCGTCGAGCGCGAGCGAGAGATCGAGGCGTTCTGCCCCGAGGAGTACTGGAAGATCGGCGCGGTGTTCACGCCGAACTGCCCCGGGGCGGCGGAACTGACCGGGCAGTGGCAGGCCTTCCTCGCCCGGAAGGCCCCGAAGGGCAACGGCCCGACCCGCGCCGAGCAGCAGCACTTCCTCTCCGAACGGCAGGCTTTCCGCGCCGAGCTGGTCAAGTGGCGCGGCGAGCGTTTCAAGACCGACAACCACGAGGCCGTCCTCGAGGTCATCCGGGCCCTCGACATCACCGTCGCCGACCTGGCCCGCACGGAGGACGCCGACGCCAAGGGCCCGGCCCGCAACGTCGTGACGGTCCGGACCCGACTGCCCGACAACGGGCCGGCCTACCGAGTGGAGAACCTCGGCACGCGCCAGAGCCGCTCCCGCCCGCCCGCGCCGTTCATCACCAGTTCACTCCAGCAGACGGCGGCCGTGCAGTTGCGGTTCTCCGCCTCCAGGACCATGCGGGTCGCCCAGCAGCTCTACGAGGGCGTCGACCTGCCCAAGGAAGGCCACGTCGGGCTGATCACCTACATGCGAACCGACAGCCGCCACCTGTCGAAGCAGGCGGTCGGCGAGGTCCGCTCGCTGATCGGCGAGCAGTTCGGAGCGGCCTACGTTCCCGAGAAGCCGAACGTTTTCGGATCGGCCCAGCGTGCCCAGGAGGCCCACGAGGCGATCCGTCCGAGCAGCGTCCACCTAACGCCCGACGAGGTCCGCGGCGCGCTGAGTGACGAGCAGTATAAGCTCTACAAGCTGATCTGGACGCGGTTCGTCGCCTGCCAGATGCCGCCGGCGATCTGGAAGGTCACCGACGCCGACGTCGTCGCCGAGACGCCCGCCGGGCAGGCCGTCTTCAAGGCCATGGGAAGAACACTCGAGTTCGACGGCTTCCTCCGCGTCGCCGGGCTGCCGAGAAGCGGCGACCAGATCCTCCCCCCGCTGGCCGTCGGGCAGGCCGTCGCGCCGGTGGACGTGGACCCGACGCAGCACTTCACGCAGGCCCCGCCGCGATACACCGAGGCCTCGCTCGTGCGGGCGTTGGAGGCCGACGGGATCGGCCGGCCCAGCACGTACGCGTCGATCATCCAGACCATACAGGACCGCAAGTATGTCGAACTCGTCGAGCGATCGTTTCGCCCGACGATGTTGGGCAAGGTCGTCACCGACAAGCTGGTCAAGCACTTCCCGAAGGTCTTCGACGTCCGCTTCACCGCGCGGATGGAGGACCAGCTCGACCAGGTCGAGGAGCATCGCGAGGACTGGACGCGCGTGCTGGACGGCTTCTACGGGCCGTTCCACACCACCCTCGAGCGCGCGGGCGAGGAGATGGTCTCCGCGCGCGACGAGAGCGAGCCGAGCGACTACACCTGCGAAAGCTGCGGCAAGGCGATGGTCTACCGCTTCAGCCGCAACGGGCGGTACCTCGCGTGCACCGGCTATCCCGAGTGCCGCACGACCCATCCGGTCGACGAGGAGGGCAAGAAGATCTCGCAGGTCGTCGTCGATATCGCCTGCCCCTCCTGCCGGGCGCCGATGATCATCCGCCGCGGGCGGTTCGGGCCGTTTCTGAGCTGCTCGAAGTACCCCGAGTGCAAGGGCGTGGTGAAGCTCGACAAGAAGGGGCTGGTCAAGCCCCCCGCCGCCCCGCCGCTGACCGTCGAGCTGCCCTGCCCCAAATGCAAGGCCAAGCTCAACCTCCGCCGCGGCAAGCGCGGGCCCTGGTTGTCATGCTCGAAGTACCCCAAGTGCCGCGGCCGGCTCGGATGGTCCACACTCACCGACGAGCAGAAGAAGCAGCTCGAGCTGGACCTGATGAACCACGAGAAGGCCCACCCCCAACCCGTCCTGACCACCCTCGACGGCACGCCCATCGGCGATGGCCACCTGCCCCGGGCCGTCCAGAGACCCGACACGGCCGACACCGACAGCAAGAAGGGCTGACCGCCCCCGCGCTGCACTCCTATCTGCCCCGGAACCTACGTCCGGCGCCCGGGCCCGTCATTTCTGCTTCGTCGTTCCCGGCCTCTTTGTCCGGCTGGGCCCTGTCAGCCGCACCGTCATGATCAGCACGTCGTCGCCGCTGATCGTGGCGTAGACGATCCGGTTGCCATCGGCCTGCTGGGCGTAGGCGTCGGGGACCAGCGTCTGGAGCCCGGCGGGGGTGTGGAGGACCACGGCGTCCATCGTCCGGTGGCGGACGTGCGGCGAGGCGCCGACGCGGCGCGATTGGGCGTCCGGCGAGCTGATGGGCTTGCCGTTCAGGACGAACCCGGCCGACGTGACGCCGACGACGACCGCGTCGCGGGCCACTTCGACGGGCTTGGCGGCCGGCGGCTTCCACATGCGGGCGACGTGGCGATAGTCCCGGTCGATCAGCTCGACGTCGTCGTAGCAGACCGACGACGAGTCGGCCGACCAGACCGGCGAGCAGACTTGCTGCCACGACTGGAGCGCCGGGTCCAGCGGCACGCGACGGACGGCCTTCTTCCGGGCAACGTCGAAGACGACGAGTTCGAGCTTCGTCGGCCGGGCCTTCTTGTCCGGGCCGATCGCCTGCTCGATCCACGCCAGGCGCTTGCCGTCCGGCGAGGGGGCCAGGCGGAAGATCGATACGCCCTTCCTGTCGTAGACCTTCCCGCCGCGCTTGCGGGCGGAGCTCCACATCGTGATCCCCCCGCGCTTCTGCTCGGCCAGGTCGCTGAAGGCCGTCCAGAGCGTCTTCCCGTCGGCGCCGTAGCTGACGGCCGTGCAGGACAGCGACCGCCCCAGCCTCATGTGCCGGCAGAGCTTGCACTGCGGGTTGTTCAGGTCCCAGCACATCGCCCACGGGCTGAGCGTGCGCTCGTAATCGGGCACGAACCCGCCCTCGTCGCGCATCCGCGGATGGAGGAACAGCACCCGCTGCCCGTCGGCCCGCCAGACGTTGCCCGACAGGGCCAACTGCGCGTAGCGGACCTTGATGCCGTGCCCGTCCCACGGCACGGGGCCGATGTGCTCGGCCGGCTGAACGGGCCCGACGTGCGGCGTGACACCCTCGCCAACCCTCGCCAGCCGCAGCAGCATCGCCCGCGAGCCGTCCGGCGAGAGCCGAACCAGCGATGCCATCGACGACAGCGGCGGCAGGGCCGACTTCGGCAGCTTGAACACTTCGACCGGGTCGCCCAGCCGAGCGCCGGGACCCGGGCCGGCCGCGAACAGCCGGCCCGCGAGCATCGCGCACAAGAGAGCGAACACCGAGTACCGCATGATATGCTCCACGTCAGGTGTTGGGTTTCGGTCAGGCCATCGACGTACTGGTAGACGCCCCGGGCGGGGTCCGGTTCCCCGTCAGTTCGCCGTGGCCGCGGCCGCTGGGCGCCCGCGCCCCCTCCTCCCCCAACAGAAGCGGCGACCCGAAGACGGGATCGCCGCTCGATCGTGTCGTCGCGTTGGGAGCGGAAGCTACTCTTCCGGCGCTTCCTTCGCCTCCATCCACGAGAACATCCGGCGGAGCTGCTTGCCGACGACCTCAATGGGGTGGTTCTTGTCGGACTCGTAGAGTCTCTTGAAATTCGGCTTGCCCGCCGCGCACTCGTCCAGCCACTCCTTGGCGAACGACCCGTCCTTGATCGCCGCGAGGATCTCCTTCATCCTTCCGCGGACGTGGTCGTCGATGAGCATCGGCCCGCGGGTCAGGTCGCCGTACTCGGCCGTGTTGGAGATGCTGTATCGCATGTAGCTGATGCCGCCCTGGGTCATCAGGTCGATGATCAGCAGCAGCTCGTGGAGGACCTCGAAGTACGCGATGCCCGGCTGATAGCCTGCCTCGACGAGCGTATCGAAGCCCGCCTTCACCAGGGCCGTCAGCCCGCCGCAGAGAACCACCTGCTCGCCGAAGAGGTCCGTCTCGGTCTCCTCGGTGAAGGTCGTCTCGATGATGCCCGCCCTGCCGCCGCCGATGCCGATCCCCCACGCCAACGCCACGTCGTGGGCGCTGCCTGATTCGTCCTTCTCGATGGCGATCAGGCACGGCACGCCGGAGCCCTGCTGGTAGCAGCTTCGCACCGTGTGCCCCGGGCCCTTCGGGGCGATCATGATCACGTCGACGCCCTCGGGCGCCTCGATGCACCCGAAGCGGATGTTGAACCCGTGGCAGAACCCCAGCGCCTTGCCCGGCGCGAGGTTCGGGGCGATCTGCTTCTCGTAGACCGTCGCCTGGAACTCGTCGGGCAAAGTGATGATGATCAGGTCGCCCGCCTTCGTCGCCTCGGCGGCGGTCATCGGCTCGAAGCCCGCCTCGACGGCCAGCCTGTGATTGTTCGTGCCTTCCAGCTCCGCGACCACCACGTTGATGCCGCTGTCGCGCAGGTTCTGCGCGTGGGCGTGGCCCTGGCTGCCGAAACCGATCACCGCCACCGTCTTGCCCTGCAACGGCCCCAGCGAGCCGTCCTTGTCGTAGAGGATCTTCAGTTCTGCCATCGTCTGCTCCTGTCGTGTTCTGGCGCGGAAACGAAAACGGCTCTTTCTACCGTCCCCCGCCGGCCGCGTCAAGGGCGCGGTTCACGTTCCCGCAGTCGGGCCCGACGCGAGGGCCCGCAGCCCCGGAGCCGCAGAGGGGCGCCGGGCAATAGCCCCGGGCCGAAGCCCGCGGTATCCAACCTCTTATGGGAACGAGCCCCGAAGCGACAGACGGCGCTCGGCCGCCCACGCCGGGGGCAGCCCTCGGCCACGGACGCCTTTCCTGCCTTACCAAACTCCCAACAATACCCCCTTTGGCTTCGTTTGGTCACTTTTATGTCCCCATCCCGTCCCCGACCCGTCCCCACGGTCCGTTTGGGTGTGCGTTTCATGTGTCGATTCGCACATTCACGCCGACCGCTCGCGGCACGAGGCCAACCAGGCCGGGCGGATTGGAATCTCAGCGAAACGCCGCCCCCGGTACCCCAATAGTAGCGCGAACCGCTCATTTGACAAGAGCGGCCCCGAAAATAATCACGGCGCCCGGACTTCCTTGTCCGGGCGCCCGTCCGTGATGAGCACCACCTCGCCGACTCCCTCCAGCGCGGTTTGCGGCCAGGGCGATCAGCGGATCTGTTCGGAGAGCATCTCGACCAGTCTGCCGGCCGGCATGGACTTCGGCCCGGCCGGACTCATCCACTTCAGTTCGCCGCCCTGGGAGAGGAGCTTCTCCATCCTCTGCACGGCCAACACGACCGAAGAGTGGTTCTTGCCTGTGAAGCGTCCGATTTCCGGATAGCTCATACGCGTGTGTCTTCTCGCGAGGAACATGGTGATCATCCGGGCCGCCGAGACGGTCCGTGTTCGGCGGGAGGAGTGGATGTCGGCCGGCGTGATGCCGAAGAAGGCCGCCGCCACCGCCTCGATGTCGCCCAGCGTCACCGCGCTGTCGGTCCGCGCGAGGTACTCCGCCAGCGCGTCGGCGGCCAGGGGCAGCGTGATCTTCCCGCCCTCCAGCGCCGACAGGGCCGTCAGCTTGATCAGCGTCCCCTCCAACTCCCGGACGGACCCGCGAACGTGGGCGGCGATGTACTCCAGCACGTCCTGCGGCAGCTTGAGCTTCATCTTCTTCGCCCGCCGCCGGAGGATCCCCAGCCGCGTCTGGCGGTCCGGCGGCTCGATCTTCACCACCATACCCGCCACGAAGCGGCTGACCAGCGGCTCGTTCAGGTCCCCCACCAGCCGCGGGTGGGCGTCGGAGGCCATCACCACCTTCCGCCCGGCCGTCTCGATGGCGTTGAAGGTGTGCAGGAACTCGTCCTGCGTGGCCTTCTTGGCCGCCAGGAAATGGACGTCGTCGATGGCCAACAGGTCCAGCTTGCGGTACCGCCCGCGGAACTCCGGGAGCTTCTTCTGCCTCAGGGCGGTGATGAACTCGTTGGTGAACTGCTCGGCGGTGACGTACCGCCACCCGACGCGCCGCCCCCGGACCGTCGTACGCGACGCGGCGTTGCAGATGCCCTGGAGCAGGTGCGTCTTGCCCACCCCGCACGGGCCGTGAACGAACAGCGGATTGAACGACGGCGCCGACGCGCCCGCCATCGCCAGCCCCGCCGAGTACGCCAGCTTGTTGCTGGCCCCGACAATGAAGTCCGCCAGCCTGTACCGCAGCCCCGCCGGACGGTCGGGCAGCCGCGCCCGCCCCCGGCCGGTGGTCGCCCTCTCGACGATCTCCGCCTGCTTGTCGAGCTGGCCCTTGCCCACGGCGCCGCTGAGGGCCGGGTCGATGGTCACCACCACCGCCCGCTCCTTGTCCGTCAGCGTCTGTGCCGCCTCCGCGATCATGTCCCGGTAGTGCGTCTCGATCCAGTTGCCGACGAACGGGTTGGGCACGGCGACGTTGACGTGCCCGTCTTCGACGTCCACCCGCACCCCGTGCCGGAACCAGGCATTGTATTTCTGCGGGCCGATGCGCGTCTGTAACTCGGCCAATATGTTCTGCACAACGGCGCCGTCGGCGCGCAGCGAATCCGCCGCGATAGTCATGGTCGATCCCTCGTGCCGCACAGAATTCCGAGGTCGGAGGCCCGATCCTCCAGGCCTCCGCGGTGCTGCCGAATTGCATCCCCGCACCGCGGGGCACTGCTACCTAGTGCACGGCCGAATGTACAAGGGGCGCGGAAGCCGGTCAAACACAAACGCACGGGATTGTTATCCACATCCGGCAACGTTCGGCGGCTCGGATGCTTGGCGGGGAAAAAAAAGTTTCGTCCACACGTTATGCACAGCCGCTCTACGGCCCCGCCGACCGCCGCGCCGACGACGTGAGAATCAGCGCAAGTCGTCGGTCGACTTCCTCGAAGCCCTCTGCGTCATAGATCCTTTTTGCATAATGGTTTGCGGAGTCGACGGCCACGTTCAGCGCGCCGCGGTTTCGTTGGCGTACCCACTCGACGGCATGGCCGACCATCCGCCGGCCCAGCCCTCGGCCGCGAAAGGCCGATCCCACGCCCATGTACACCAACTCCGCATCGCCCGGCGAGGCGGTCGAGTCGTTGACGAGGACGCACCCGGCCGACCGGCCCCCCAGCGTCGGGATCCACCACGAGCGCGGGCTGAAGATCCCCCCCGCCTTGTGGCCGGCGATCACGTCGTCCATCGCGCGGAGCCCGCACAGCTTCGGACAATCCTTTGAATCGGTATATGTGGATTGAATTACTTCGATCAGCTCCGCCTCGCCGTAGTCGCCGTAGCAGCGCCAGACGTACTCGTCGCCGCCCGCCGCGCCGAGAGGCCTGCCCGCCTCCCGCCGCATGTAGACCAGCTCCGCCAGCCGTTCGAAACCCGCCGCCCGAGCCGCCTCCACGTCGGCGCCTCGCGAGGGCGCCAGCAGCGTCTGGACGAAGCTGAGCCCGGCGTCGAGGGCCAGCCCGGCCGCCGCGCGGAGGGCCGCCGCCGCGCACTGGCCGTCCACGCCCGGCGCGTCGGGGGGGCTACAGAACGCCATGCCCACGCTGCCCGCGCTGGCGACCACCAACGCCGCCCCCGCGTCCGACCCGCCGCGCCGCCCGCGCAGCAGCCAGTGCCCCCCCCCGCTGCGGTGGATCATCCGGTCGAACGCCTCGGCGCGAATCGCCACCGCCACGTCCCGCCGGCTCCCGCCGACCAGCAGCCGCAACGTCTCCGCCACCTCCGAACGGGCCGGACTGTCGATCTGTACCTCCCGCGCCATATCGCCACGCTATCCTATGGCCCCCTCACCGCCACGCAAGGCCCAAGGCCCGGTCGGATCTCGGCGGCTCATCTCCCGGCCGGCGGCCCCCGGCCCGAGGGCAGATGAACTTTTCCGCCCGATCGGTGTTGACTTCGCCCCCGCCGCAGGCCATACTCTCTGCCGCCGAAGCGCCGCTCGCCGCGGCGCAGTTCGTGGAACGTACCGACGCAGGAGCGAAGCAATGACCGCACGCCTGGCGGCGATTGTCCTGGCGGCCCTGTCTGTGCCCGCCGCCTGCCTCGCCCAGAGCGAGGCCGGCGCGGCGGGACCCGCAACCCGGCCCGCCATCGTCAAGCCCCCCAAGCCCATTGCCGTGCCGCTGACCTGGCAACTGGACATCGAGTACGAGCCGCTGCGCTCGATCCTGATCAAGCTGCCCGGCATGGCCAAGCCCAGGCTGTTCTGGTACCTTCGCTACACGGTGACGAACAACAGCGACCGCGACCACTTCTACGTGCCGGAATTCGTGATGTACACCAACTCCGGCCAGTTGCTCCGCGCCGGCCGGAAGACCCCCTCGGCCGTCTTCTACGCCGTGAAGCGCCTGCACAACGACCCGTTGCTTCGGACACAGACGTCGGTGACGCGGAAGATCCTGCTGGGCGAAGACAACGCCAAGACGGGCGTGGCGATCTGGCCGGACTTCGACGCCAAGGCCGGCACGGTCGACATCTTCATCGGCGGGCTCAGCGGCGAGACGACCTCCATCCCCCTGCCCAGGCCCGTCACGGTCACCGAAACCAACTGGAAGGGCGAGAAGAAGCTCGTCACGAAGACGAGCCTCCTGCTGGCCAAGACGCTGCACCTGCGCTACGAGATCACCGGCGAGGCCTCCTCCCGCCCCCGCACCAAGCCCCGCCTGCTCAAGAAGGGCTGGGTCATGCGGTGACCCCGGCCTGCTCGCTTCAGCGATGCAGGTCCATCGGATGGACCAACAAGCGGTTCCCTGCGCGGTGCGCCGGCCATCCGCCCCCTCGGACGCCCTCGCCGCCCGTCCATGCGATGCCCGTTGCCGCTCGCCCGAAATCTCCCATTGACACCGAACAGCCCGAACTGTATCCTGCTGAATTCCGATAAGTGAATCAGAGGCAGACCCACCGCTCCGGGCCGTTCGGCAGGGGCGGGCATGACCGGAGCCGTTTCCATGGCACACAAGAAGGGACAGGGCTCGACGCGGAACGGGCGAGACAGCAACGCCCAGCGCCGCGGGCTGAAGGCATACGGCGGCCAACGCGTCAAGGCCGGCTCGATCATCGTCCGCCAGTGCGGCACGCCGTTCAAGCCGGGCCACAACGTCGGCCGAGGACGGGACGACACGCTGTTTGCCCTCAAGGAAGGCGACGTCTCGTTCCGGGGGCGTTTCGTCGACGTCGTCGTCCCCGGCGCATAGGGCGATTCGTCGACCCCCACGCGGATGCGCCGCCGCGCTCCGCAGCCGCAACAAGCCCAGGATGGCCCGCCCACGGCGCCATCCTGTTTTTTCGCATCGGCAAGCATCATGGACCGCCAAAGCCCCGCCACCAAGCCGATCTTCGTCGATGAGGTGGAGATCTCTGCCATCGCCGGCGGAGGCGGCAACGGGTGCGTGGCCTTCCGGCGGGAGAAGTACATCCCGCACGGCGGCCCGGCGGGGGGCGACGGCGGCGACGGCGGGAGCGTCTACCTCGTCGCCGACGAGTCCTACACGACCCTCCAGCACCTCGCGGGCAAGCACCACTGGCGGGCCGGCCGGGGCGGGCACGGAGAGGGAAAGGACCGCCACGGGCGAAACGGCAAGGACGTCCACGTGCTCGTCCCGGCCGGGACGATCGTCTACGACGCCGAGCACGGCATGGTGTTGAAGGACCTCGCCCGCCATGGCGAGAGCGTCCGCGTGGCGACCGGGGGCAAGGGGGGGCGAGGCAACACGCACTTCAAGAGCGCCACCAACCAGGCCCCCCGCCACGCCGAGCCGGGCGAGCCCGGCCAGCAGCGCAGAGTCCGCCTCGAGCTGAAGCTCATCGCCGACGCCGGGCTGATCGGCATGCCGAATGCGGGCAAGAGCACCTTGCTGAGCCACCTGACGAAGGCCCGCCCGAAGATCGCCGCCTACCCGTTCACCACGCTGCACCCGTTTCTCGGGATCGTGGAGATGCCCCGGTTCCGGCGGTTCGTGCTGGCCGATATCCCCGGGCTGATCGAGGGCGCCCACGCCGGGGCGGGGCTCGGCGACGCGTTCCTGAGGCACGTCGAGCGGACGCGAATCCTCGTGCACATGCTCGACGTCTGCCCCCCCCACGGCGACCCGGCCGAGGCGTACCACGCCATCCGAGACGAACTCCGCCAATACTCCGAGGCCCTCGCCGACAAGCCGGAGATCATCGCGGCCAACAAGATGGACCTCACCGGCGCCGACGAGGCGGCCGCCGAGTTGGAAGAGAAGCTCGGCCGGGAGGTGATCCGCATCAGCGCCGTCACCGGCCGGGGACTCGACCGGCTGACAGGGCGAATCTGGCAGGTGCTCGAGGAACAGAAGCAGCAGGACGAGCCCGCCGACTGACCGGCGGGCCGAGGGAGCAACGCGATGGACGAGATCCCCAACGTGCTGGCCTGTGACGTGGGCAACAGCGCCGTGCACTTTGCCCACGTCAAGGGCGACGACGTGACGGACGTGCACGTCGTCCGGGTCGGCGAACTCAGCCGCCTCGGGGCCGAGCTGGCCGAACTGTGGGCGGAGATCCCCGCGCCGAGGAAGCTCGTGGCCGCCAGCGTCAACCCGGCCGCTCTGAAGGCCCTCGAGGCCGCCGTGGGCGAGGCGCTCGGAGAAGACGTCCTCGTCGTCGGGCGCGACCTGCCCCTGCCCATCGAGACCGACGTTGCGGACCCGACGTCGGTGGGCGTCGACCGTCTCTGCTCTGCGGTGGCGGCCTACGACCGGCTGGGGGCGGCGTGCGTGGTGGCCGACTTCGGCACGGCCGTCACGGTCGACTGCATCGACGATCGAGGCGCGTTTCTCGGCGGGGCGATCCTGCCGGGCCTCGGTATGTCGGCCGAGTGCCTGGAAGAGAAGACCGCCCAGCTTCCGCACGTCCGGATCCGCCAGCCGGACTGGGTCTTCGGCAAGGACACCGACCAGGCGATCATCGGCGGGATCGTCGCCGGCGCCCGCGGCGCGCTGCGGGAGCTCGTCGAAGCCTACGCCACCGAGTTGGGTCAGTGGCCCATCGTCATCCTCACCGGCGCCGACGCGGGCATCGTCTGCGAGCGGCCGGGCACCGGCGAGCTCGTTCAGGCCGTCGTCCCGGACCTCGCCGTCCGCGGCGTGGCGCTGGCGTACTACAACTCACTGCTGAAGTGACGGGCGGCGCCGCTTCGTCGGACCAAGTGATGACTCGCCCCACCACAACCGCCGCCATGCAGACGCCGCCCGGGCGAGGCGGCATTGCCGTCATCGCGCTGACGGGCCCCGAGGCGCAACGGGTTCTCGAGCAGGCGTTCCGGCCGTGGTCGACGGGCGCCGGCCGCGACGCCGCAGCCTCCGGCGACAGGCTGCTGCTCGGGCGGCTCGTCGACGGCGAGGGCGTGATCGACGAGGCGATCGTCGCTTGGCGCGGCGGGCAGGCGGAGATCAACATCCACGGCGGACCGGCCGCCGCGCGGGCCGCGCTGGCGTTGCTGGCCCGCCTCGGCGCGGCTGTTGTGCCCGCCCCCGCCGCCGCGCCCGGCAGCTTCCCCGCCGCGCACCCGAAATGGGGCAACCCCGCGATCGGCGCCGAGCTGCTCGAGGCCATGCCGCTCGCCCGCAGCCGGCGGGTGATGGCGGCCCTGACGCAGCAATGGTCCGGCGGGATCAGCCGCATCGCCCGCCGTGCCGTCGAGCGATGCGGGGAGTCGGCCGACGAGGGGCTCGCCGACGCCTTCCGAGAGGCGGCCGAGCGACTGCCCTTGATGCGGCGACTGCTCGACCCGCCGGAGGTCGTCCTCGCCGGGCCGCCCAACGCCGGGAAGAGTACGCTGGCCAACGCCCTCGTCGGGCGGGAGGTCAGCATCGTCCACGAGCAGGCGGGCACGACACGCGACTGGGTCCGCGAGCCGGCCCTGCTGGACGGCGTGCCGATCTGGCTGACGGATACCGCCGGGCTCTGGCAGGCCGATGACGACGTCGACGCCGAAGCCGTCCGCCGGGCACACCAGCAGATCCGCCGCGCCAACCTGGTCCTCCTGCTCGGCGCCGGCCGACCCAGCACGGTGCCCGACTGGCTGCTGGAAACCTCGCCCGATGCCTTGCAGGAGCCGCCCCTGCTGCACGTCGCCGCCAAGTGCGACCTTCACCCGCCGTTCGACAACGCCGACGCCGCCGTCTGCGCGCCGACCGGCGAGGGCCTCGACGAGCTGAAACAGGTCGTCCTCCAGTCGCTTGGCCTCCGGACCCTCGATCCCGCCGCACCCGCCGCCTTCACCCAACGCCAAGCCGACCTGCTCCGAGCCGCCGCCCGCGCCTACGAAGCCGCAAGCCTCCCTGACGCAACAGAAGCCCTCACCGACCTGCTCGGCACCACCAAGAACCTGTCGAGCCCCCCCGGATGCCCGGGCGCCCGAGAATAGGGACTGTTAACGGCCGGTTTTCAGTACATCATGTGCTCCCGGTACACGTCGATGGCGAAGCGGAAGTCGTCGTAGTCGACGTTGGTCGAGATCGAGTGGTCGGAGGCATAGACGTAGCGGGCGCCGCGGGCCTTCATGCCTTCGACGATTCGCCTCACCTCCCGTCGGATCAACTCGCGGTCGCCGCTCTCGAGGACCCGCTCGTCCAGCCCGCCGATCAGGCACAGCTTCTCGCTGTAGCTCTCGGCGATCCGCAGCGGGTCGTTACCCGCCTTGACCTCCATCGGGTGCAGCGCGTCGAAGCCGGCCTCGACAACCAGATCGAGCGCCGGCTCGGTGAACCCGCACGTGTGCAGCACCACGGGCAGATCCTGGCCGTGGAAGAACTCGACCATCTCCGCGTAGTACGGGAAGATCAGCTCGCGATACACCTGCGGCGAGCAGAACAGCCGGTCGCGGTAGCCGAGGTCCTCGTAGAGCCAGATCCCGTCGGGCCGGCCCGACTGCTCGATCAGGATCCGGTAGGCCTCCTTCGTCAGGTCGGTGTAGACGCGGCAGTAGTCGTGGATCCAGCCCGGGTCCAGCAGCATGCTCTCGTAGAGGCAGATATCGCCCAAGCTGGCCCGCATGTTCTCCCAGATGAACTGGCTGCCGTAGAAGGCCCACTTCCGCTGGGCTCGGCGCTTGGCGAGATTCTCGCGGACGGGCTCGATCTGTTCGGCCCGCCTCTCGGCCGCCGTGCCGGGCAAGTGGGGGCGGTAGTCTCGCTGCCATACCTCGCGGCTGGTCATCTCGAAGGCCACGTGCTCCGGCGTGCCGGACTTGTTCTTCCACCACTTGAGCTGCGCGCCGGAGCCGTTGCGTACGACCTTCCACTCGTCGGTCTCTTCGGCGACGTCGGTCTGCCCCTGGATGGGGTGCCAGTCGAACCCGCCCCCGCAGCCGGCCATGTCGAAGCCGAAGTGCTCGACGGCGTCGACGGCCTTGCCCTCCTCGTCGGCGGGCATGCCCTGGGTGACCCATTTTCGCAACGTGTCGGACCACGGACCGTCGTTGAGCCCGACGCGTTCGGGCGAGTCGTTGCGAAGCAAGGCGTCGATCACTTCCTGCGATGTCTGCATCCGCTGTGTCCTTCCTCGGGCCGGCCAGGCCGCGCCGATCGGGGCGGCCGCGCGCATACTATACCAGGGGCAACATGGCGTGAGCAGGTCAGGTTCTTCCGGGGGGCGCTGGATCGGGAGCATGTAGGCGGGGGCTCGCGCCCCCTACCGTTCGCTGCCGCCCCTGCGGGGCTCTGTTGCGTCTGTGGCGACCACCGGGGGCTTGCGCCCCCGGCTATTGCCTGCCGCCCGTTCCGGGCTCCGGAGGCGGCCGTACCGACCGCCCCTACCGGCCGTAGCTGTCGATCAGGGCCGCGAGGTTGCGGATGTAGTAGAGGTCGCCCTTGAACCGCGTGGTGTCGACGTAGCGGCCGAACGCCTCGCCGCGCTTGCCGAGCACCCAGTACTGCGCCAGCACGTTGCCGCTCTTGTGCTGCAACGGGCACAGCCGCTGCTCGCTGGCCGACTGCTTTGGCGCCTCGCTGAGGTACCATAGCGACATCGACCGGTCGAGGTGGTCGAGGTAGATGGCGCACTCGGCGCGGGCGTGTCGGCCGAGCAGGCGGCCGACCTCCGGCACGAGGCCGATAAACGGCGGCGTTTCCTGGTCCTCCCGAACAACAGCCGCCAAGTGGCCGCGGAGCGTCAACGCGCAGCGGCGATCGATATGCACGAGCGTCCGCCAGTCTTCCTTCGCCTCGCCGTCGACGAGCCCGCGCCGGTGCAACTCGGCCGTGTAGCGCGCCTGTCCGACCCGCGCGACGGCGGATCTCGCCAGCAAGCACATGCCGATCTGCCCCTCGTTGCGCCAGCCGAACCTCTTGCCCAGCCGCACCAGCCCGATCGCCCCGGCCAGCAGGCCGTTGCAGGTCGCCTGCCCGTTGCGGTCGAAGTAGTTGACGCCCCGGAAGAATCCGACCCGCCGCGTGCGGTGGATCGGCGTCATCAGGGCCCAGGCCAGGCCGGCCAGCAGGTCGCGCATCATCTTGTCGCACCGCCTGCGGAGGCCCGGCGGCTCGCGATCACCCGTCAACTCGTAGTAGGCCGCCACACCGTAGAGGTCGGCGAACTGACACCACCCTCGCCGGGCCTTCTCGCGGAACATCGTCGCCGCCAGGCCCCGGCCGATGTCGTCCCAGGGCACGTCGTACGGCGCCCGGTTGGCGCCGCGGCGATAGGCGGCGTCGCTGACGGCGAACGGCGGGTTGGCCTTCCACTCGGCTCGCAAGTACTCGACCAGGCGATGCCGCAGGTCGGGCGACAGCCAGGGGTACGCCTCGGCCGCCGCGACGGCCAGTTCGGCGGGGTTGGCCCAGTAGAAGTAGGCCGGCCCCGCCCCGCCGATGCCGCCGTAGACGTAGAACAGCGGCGCCAGATGCCCCGCGTCGATCATCTCGGCGACGTGCTTCTCCAACGCCGCGACGTGCGGGGCGGCCGCGGCGGCCGGTGCCCGGGCGGCCGGGCAGGCGATCAACTGGTCCAGCCCTCCGATGAAGTAGTCGTATCCGTTGCACCCCTTGATCGTCATCGCCAGACCGGGCGTGTCCATCAGCCAATCGTCGACCGGCTGGATGGCTTTGGTGTTCTGGCGAAACTCCACGTTCACGCCGCCGCCGAGCGCCGTGGCGAGCATGGGCGGGATCGGCGCGGCGTGGACCGGCGGGCTCCTCCAGTCGTCGGCGAACGAGGCCCATGTGAAGGACTGGCGAACGATGGCCGCGGCGACCCCCTCCTCGGCGCTTAAGGTCCCGGTCACCGACAGCGGGTAGTCGCGCAGCTTCGCCGACCACCGGCGGCACCGGGCGAGGGCGCTGTTCGGTAGGCCCGCCGCCCATTTGTCCGTATCGGCCGGGTCGAGCATCCGCCCGCCAAACGGCGGCATGATGGCGATCTTGCCCGCCGAGGTGGCGAAGCGGAGCATCAGCGTCCCGCCCTCGAGCCGGATGCCCGTCGGGCGATGCTCGAGGCGAAAGAGGATCGGCACATCCAGCGGGCGGGGGCGGAGGCTCGCGAGGTAGCGCTTGTCCGGCCCGAAGTGCTCGTGGTGGACGTCGACGGCCTCGCGGTAGCCGCGATACGGCGAGCCCTTCCCGAACCACCCCAGCAGCCACGGCTCGTCCAGCCGGACCTTCGCGTCCGCCGCCGCGGTAAGCTCCTTCGCGCTTCGCACGACGGCCGCGCCGCCGGAGACGAAGGCCACCTGGGTCAACCCTCCGCCGCCGCCTCTGAACGCGAAGCTCGCGTCGCCGCTGTCGACGAGCACGGCCGGCGTAAGTCGGCTGACCACGACCGTGGCGCTGCCGCTCGCGCCCAACGCATACGTCGCCACCTGGTGCTCATGATCGCTCTGCTTGACGCCCGTTCGTCGCGCGCCGTCTCCCAGCCGCACCTCGCCGATCGTCACCGCCGCCCCGCCCCACGCCGGAAGGACCGCCCCCTTGCCGGGCAGTTCGTACGATGTCCGCTTCAGCGTCACCCGATCCGCGCCGAACGCCACGCGGAACGAGAACCCCCCGTGATCACGCAGCACCGATATTCGCGCTCGACGCGCCCCCGCGTCTTGGCCGCTTGCGGCTTCGCGAGGGCAGACAGCAATCGCCCCCACGACCACCCCCACGCACCAGACGCTCAACCCCATCCATCCACCAACCTTCATCGCGCGCCCCCCTCAAAGCAGACGATCACATTCCGCACCGCCTTATGGAAAAGCTGTCTACCGGAGACGACGATCGGCGAGGCCGTCGCATGGCACGCCCCGCCGAACCTGCCGCCCCAGACCGCCTCCCGCACCCGCGTTCGGTCTGCCGTCACCCATCCGTCCCTGCCCGTGGTCAGGTCGATGTACGACCGGGCCCCCTCGCTGGCGGCCCAGCCGGGGTCGCGGACGGCCAGCAGCAGATCGCCCGCCCGGCTGAGGCCCCACGACTGATCGTTCACGCAGAAGCCCGACGCGAACGTGCTGTGTCGAGTCAGCTTCTTCCCGGGGGCGGCCTGCCACTCCCAATGCTTGTCGCTGACCCGGTAGCGGCCCTTGATCAGCGGGTCCACGTCGCCCGTCTCGAGGTCCAGCCGACCCGCGAACGCCCAGCCCGACGCCGTCAGCCGCACGTTCGTGAACATCACGTGCGCCACTCCGCCGGGTGCGATCACCGGCAGCGGGCCGGCGCTGCCGCCGCCGTGGACGGGGATGATCGGCGCGACGAACTTCTCCCGCCCCGTCTTCGCGTCCAGCACGTGAAACGTCTTCTGATGCGGGTGCTCGACGTACCACTGGCGGATCTTCTTCAGCAGGTCGGCCTGGACGAGCATCTTGCCCTCGTTGGCCTGCCGAAACGGCCTCATGATCGCCTTCTCTATCTGGATGTAGGTCGAATGGGCCCCGTAGACGAGTTGAGTCGTGCAGAAGACGAGCCCTTCTGCCGCGACGAGCCAGTAGTCGCGGATCGCCATCCCGGGCAGCTTCGCCGACCGCCAGATCCGCCGCCCCGTCTTCGCGTCGAGCGCGTGAACGCAGTTGTCGCCTCCGCCGACGTACAGCACGCCGCCCGCACAGGCCGGCGTGGCGAGCACCATCCCCCCCACCGGCGTTTGCCAGACGGCCTTTCCGCTGCGGGCGTCGAGGGCGTAGGCGACCCCGTCTCGCCCGGCGACGAAGACCTTCCCGCCGGCGACGACCGGGGCGGCCCAGATGCCCGCGCCGGTCTCGAACGTCCAGACTCCCTTGCCGTCGGCGGCCGCGATGGCGTGACAGCGGCGGTCCATCGAATTGGCATAGACGAGACCGCCCACCAGCGCAGGCGTCCCGCAGACAGGCCCGCCCGTCTTGTACGCCCACACCGTCTTGCCCGTCCCGCGGTCCAGCGCCAGCACGTTGCCCCAGTTCGTCCCGACGATCACCTTGCCGCCCGCGACAATCGGCGGCGCGCCCGTATGCGTCGGCTCGCCCAGCGACCGCGTCCACTTCACGCGAAACGGCGGGGCGGGGCGGTCCGGCGAATAACCCGTGTGCCCCGCATCTCGCTGAAGCTGCGGCCAGTCCGACGCGACGGCCGCAGACGCCAGGAGGGGAAGGCCCAATGCGGCGATCGTCAGGCCACGGCCGATGCTGCAGCACGTCCTGTCTCGAAAGCGGATCACCTTCCAAGCCTCCGAACTCGGTCAGCCAACAACCGCCCGCAACGATCCAATGGGTGCGACGGCCGCCCTGCGGGTGCCGCGGCCGCGGCACCCGACACCGGGCGCTTCGTCGCCTCGCCTTCGGAACGCGGATGCCGATGCGCCGACGCGCCAGTATAATGTCGCCGCCCACTGAACCGAAAGGAGCCGGCCATGCCTATCAGCCTGTCGTGTCTTGCCGTGCTGACGGCCGCGATCGGCGGGGCACCCGCCGCCTCGCCGGAAGGAACCGTCCTGCTGGTCCGCGATGCGCCCGCCGGCGGTATCGTGCTCGCCCCGGTCCGCTTCGAGCAGGCGATGGCTCGGCGGGGCGGAACGGCCACGGGCGCGCGCGCGCAGCTTGCCGGGCGCGCCGTGAAGGCACAGCTCGTCGAGCCCCCCCACCCCGACAACCGGGATTGGCTGATCGCGCTGAGACTGCCTGGCCCGGGCGATCATCGCGTGGAACTGGAGTTCGCCCCCGCCGCCGATCGCGCGCCGCCGACCGGCCCGGTCAGTGTCCGGACGCGATGGGCGACCGTCACGCACGAGGCGGGCAAGCTCGGCGCCTTGCCCGGCCGCATCGAGTGGCCGGCGACGAAGAAGGTGTTCTCCGGCTTCGCATGGCAGGACCGCGCCCACAGCCGCAAGCTCGGCAGCTTCGGCCTGCGGTACGATGCGGAGGCGAAGATCGAGTCGGTCCAGCGCGGCGAGGTATGCACCGTCGTGCGGACGCGCGCCCGCTACGTGCGGGCGGGGGACAAGGGCGATCGGCCGGCATCGCGGCCGGAGGCGATCTACCAGTGGGTCTACTTCCATCACCTGCCGCTGGTGTTCGTGCGGGCCTACATCAGCCAGGAGTCGGGCTTCGCGTGGGACGAGCTGCACTTCTTCGAGCTGAACTACCCCGACAAGAGCTTCGAGCAGTTCGCCGGCGGCGAACCTCTGCGAACGGGGCGGTTCACCGTCACCAACAAGAGCACGAGCTTCGGCGACTGGGCGATGCTCCGCGACGGGCGAAGCGCAGTCGCCGTGCTGCGCAGCGGCCGGTCGATCCTCTACGACGGGCGGGGCGGCTACGGGACGTACCTGCACGCTCGGGCCACGCAGGCTTGGCAGGGCTGGGCGGAGAAGACGCGGGAGGTCTCCGCGTGGCTGTGGCTCGGCTCGGCCGACGACCCCGTCGCCGAGGTCCAAAAGGCGACGGCTGCGCTCCCGTCCGACGCGCGGATCATCACGACGAACACCGAGACCCGGCGGAAGATCGAGGCCGCCCGCAAGCGGGCCGCTGCCACGCGCGACCGGATGGAACGACGGAGGCAACTGCACCAGGTGGCGATGGCCGAGAAGCTCGAGGCCTCCGGGGCGGGGTGGCAAGGGGGCGACCTGGATCTCTGGCTGGCGGGCCGACGGCCGGCCGGCTGGGCGACGCTGATGGCGGGCGATCTGGCGCTGTCGGTACGGCGCGTCGAAGATGGACTGCGGTGCATCAGCCTCTTCGACCTGGCCCGATCCGTCGAACTGGCTTCCGCCGACGCGGCGCCGCTGCTGGAGATCACGCTGAAGCACGCCAGGACGGGGCGCACCGTCCAGTTGACATCTGATGCCTCGTGGGGCCGCGTTGACGTCAAGGAGAACGGGAAGGGCCTGGAACTCCTGTGGGCGAAACCAGGCGGCGACGCGCCGCCGGGGCTGGTCGCGAAGGCGCGGTGCGTTGCCGACTCGGCCCGCAGCCGGCTGAGTTGGACACTCGAGGTTGACCCGGGCGGAGCCGACTGGGGCGTCTGGCGGGTGAAGTTCCCGCAGATCGGCACCGGGAGGTTCGGGCGGGACGTTCGCGTCCTCGTGCCACAGGCGGCCGGGGTGGTCAAGCGCGATATCTGGCGGAAGCCCTTCCGCTACAACGGACACTATTCCAGCGGGTGGACGTCAATGCAGTACATGGCCGCCTACGAAGCCGACGGGCGGACGGGGCTTTACGTGGCCGTCCACGATCCGAACGCGTCGACGAAGGACCTCCTCGCCGCGACGGACACGCAGCGCGGGCGCGTCACGCTCGCGTTCGATCACCCGGCGGAGAACATGGGCGTCGGCGGGGCGGGGTTCAAGCTGTCGGGGCGGGCGGTGTGGCAACTGCTGCGGGGGGATTGGTTCGACGCGTCGATGATCTACCGCCGCTGGGTGCGGCGGGAGGCGAAATGGTGGCCAAAGCTGACGGCCGACGGGCGGGCCGACACGCCGAAGTGGATGCGCGAACTCTGCGTCTGGGGACTGCTCGGGGGCGGAGCGAAGGGCGCCGTGCCGGCGGGGCGGCGTTTCGCCGAGGCGATGTCGCTGCCGGCCGGCTTCCACTGGTACAACTGGCATCAGATCCCGTTCGACAACGACTACCCGCACTACTTCCCGCCAAAGGAGGGCTTTCAGCAGGCGGTGGCGGAGCTTCAGACGAAGTCGAAGCGGCCGATCTACGTCATGCCGTACATCAACGGTCGGCTGTGGGACACGCGGGACAAGGGCGCGGCGGACTTCGAGTTCGGCCGGCTCGCCCGCGCGGCGGCGACGAAGGACGAGAAGGGCGATGTCCGCACGGAGACGTACGGCAGCAAGGAGTCCGACGGCAGCAAGGTCGTGCTGGCGGCGATGTGCCCGTCGACGAAGCTGTGGCGCGACCGCGTGAAGTCGATCGTGCTGCGGCTGATGAGGCAGTACGGGGTGAAGGCGGTCTACATCGACCAGATCGCCGCCGCCCGCCCGCGGCTGTGTTTCGACAAGGCCCACGGGCATCCGCTGGGCGGGGGGAGCTGGTGGGTGGCCGCCTACGGGAAGATGCTCGAGGAGCTGCGGGCCGAGATGCCCGACGGACACATGCTCACCACCGAATGTAACGCCGAGCCGTACCTCCGGTGGTTCGACGGGTACCTGACGTGGCATTGGCAGTACGACGGCCAGGTGCCGGCCTTCGCGGCGGTTTACGGCGGGGCGATCCAGATGTTCGGGCGGGCCTATCGCGGCGGGCCGACGAGGCGGCTCGCCCTGCGGATGAAGGCCGGCCAGCAGCTCGTCTACGGCGAGCAGATCGGATGGATCGACGCGGGGGCGGTCAAGCAGGCCGACGACGCGGCGTTCCTGCGGCAGATGGCGGCGCTGCGGCATCGGCTGCGGCGGTACTTCCACGCGGGGCAGATGGCAAGGCCGCCGAAGCTGCGCGCGGCGGCCGCGGAAAAGGGGACAGGCTACTTTTCTGGCTCGGAGGCTGGCGCGCCTCGCTCGGAGCCGGGAAAGGCTGGCGCGCCTCGCTCGGGGCCGAGAAAGGCTGGCGCGCCTCGCTCGGGGCCGGAAAAGGGGACAGGCACCTCCGCTTCGCTGCGGAGCCAGTCCCCTTTTCCTACAGTGACGGCGGATTGGCAGTGGAGCGGGGTCTGGCCGGTGACGACCGACGCGGTGCTGACCGGCGCGTGGGAGCGGCCGGGCGAGAAGAAGCTCGTGTTGATCTTCGTCAACGTCTCGGGCAAGCCCGTCACGGCCGAACTGCCTTTCGATGCCGCCGCCTACGGGCTGGACGCCGAGAAGGTCCGTCTCGTCACCCACACGGCCGAAGCTGCCGGGAAGGCCGAGACGGCGCCGGCGAAGTTCACGCGCAGGATCACCTTCGCACCGAACAAGGCCGTCGCGTGGGAAATCGAGCCTCCGGCCTCCTCGTCGGCGGCGACGGGGGGCAAGCAAGCGTGGCCGGCGTTTTCGGGCAAGAAGTCGGCCTGGAAGGGCCACGATCGTTACGACTTCGCCCACGACGGCCGGAAGTGCATCGTCGTGACGCCCAAGTCCCCCTCCGCATCGCGGCCGTGGATCTGGCGGGCGAGGTTCTTCGGCCACCAGCCGCAGGCCGACCTGGCCTTGCTGGCCAAGGGCTTCCACCTGGCCTACATGGACGTGGCAGGCTTGTTCGGCAGCCCGAAGGCCGTGGCGCACTGGGGCGCCTTCCACAAGCTGCTGACGACGAAGCATGGCCTGTCGAGCCGGCCGGCGCTGGAGGGGATGAGCCGCGGCGGGCTGATCATCTTCAACTGGGCGGCGGCCAACCCGACGAAGGTCGCCTGCATCTACGCCGACGCGCCGGTCTGCGACTTTGTGAGCTGGCCGGGCGGGCGAGGGGCGGGCAAGGGGGCGGCGAGCGCCTGGCGGGCCTGCCTGGAGGCGTACGGCCTGACCGAGAAGCAGGCGCTCGCCTACGAGAAGAACCCCATCGACAACCTCGCGCCGCTGGCGAAGGCACGCGTGCCGCTGCTGCACGTCGTCGGCGCCGACGACAAGGTCGTCCCCGTCGCCGAGAACACGACGATCGTCGAGATGCGCTACAAGGAACTCGGCGGGTCGATCCGGGTGATCTCGAAGCCCGCCTGCGGCCACCACCCTCACAGCCTCGAAGACCCCGCGCCCATCGTCGAGTTCATCCTGAAGCACGCCGGCCGGGCCAAGGGAACGTGATCGGGTCCGGCGAGAGTTCGCCTCGTTGACTTACCCGCCCCCCGCCGCCACAATGGTCCGGCCGGCGGCCGATGGAGAGGCCGCCGCGCCCCCACGTGAAACGGACGCCGATGACGGAAGAGGCCCTACAGACCGCGATTCACGAGCTCGTCGAGCAGAAGAACTTCACCGTGCTGAAGTCGACGATCCGCGAAATGGAGGTCCACGACCTGACAGAGCTGTTGGGCGACCTGGAGGAGGAGGACGTGGCGGTGGTGTTCCGCCTGCTTCCGCGCGACGAGGCGGCGGACATCTTCGGCGACCTGGAGATCGAGCAGCAGGAGGAGCTGCTGAAGACGCTGTCGACCGAGAAGGTCGCGTCGATCCTCAACGACATGCCGCCCGACGAGCGGACCGAGCTGCTGGAGGAGTTGCCCGGCCGGCTCGCACAGCGGCTGCTGAACACGCTTCGCGGCGACGAGCAAGAGATGGCGCGGAGCCTGCTGGCCTATCCGGAGGACAGCATCGGTCGGCTGATGACGCCGGAGTACGTCGCCGTCCGGGCCGACTGGACCATCGGGAAGGTCCTCGACCACATCCGCAGGGTCGCCCCCGCCAAGGAGACGCTCAACGTCCTGTACGTGGTCGACCGCGAGTGGGAGCTGAAGGACGAGATCCGCCTCGAGCAGGTCATCCTGGCCGATCCCGGCCAGACCGTCGAGGACCTGATGGACGAGCAGGCCGGCTCGCTGCACGCCAGCGACGACCAGGAGACCGCCGTCGAGCTGTTCAAGAAGTACGAAGCCGTCGCCCTGCCCGTGGTCAACAGCCGGGGCGTGCTGGTCGGCATCGTCACCGTGGACGACGTGATGGACGTGGCCGAGGAGGAGGACACCGAGGACTTCCAGAAGATGGCGGGCATGGCGGCGCTGGAGGGCAGCTACTTCGGGACGGGGTTCCTGGCGATGCTGGGCAAGCGCCTGCCCTGGCTGGCCATGCTGCTGCTGGCGCAGATGCTGACGACGGTGACGCTGCTGGGCTTCGACAAGCTGCCCTTGTTCGCCGTGCTGATGCTCTTCGTGCCGCTGATCAACTCGCCGGCGGGCAACACGGGCAGCCAGATGGCCGGGCTGATGATCCGCGGGCTGGCCGTCCAGGAGGTCGAGTTGGGCGACTGGCACCGCGTGCTGGTCCGGGAGCTGCTGCGAGGGCTGACGTTGGGGCTGCCGCTGGCGGCGCTGGGGTTCGGCGCGGCCTGGGTCTTCAGCCGCTTCGCGCACTCGCCCCCCGGCTCGGGCGTGGACCTCACCCGCCTCGCCCGGCACATCGCGATGTCGGTCTCGCTGGCGATCGTCCTGGCGGTGACGCTGGCGAACCTGATCGGCTCGATGCTGCCGTTCTTCTTCAAGCGCGTCGGGCTGGACCCCGCCGTAACGTCCGGCCCGTTCATCGCCTCGCTGATGGACGTCTCCGGCATCCTGATCTACTTCAGCATCGCCACCGCCGTGCTGGCCGTGACGATCTGAGCCGACGCGGCGCCGCCGGTTTGCCGTTGGCTTTTGGCCCGCCCGGGGGTAACCTGCCGATCCGGCGGGTGTTGAATACCCGTGCGTACGGGCCGCGGCCTTGCGCGGCCGGCAATTGGCAGGAGACGAGCCGATGGGCGAGCCCCCCAAACGTCCCGCTGACGTGCGGATCATCGAGAACCTCAACAAGGCCAAGGCGAAGATGCTGGCCGAGCTGCACAAGGTCATCATCGGGCAGGACGCCGTCATCGAGCTGCTGATGCAGGCGATGCTGTCTCGCGGGCACTGCCTGTTGGTCGGCGTGCCGGGGCTGGCCAAGACGCTGATGATCTCCATGCTCGCGAAGGTCCTGAAGCTGACCTTCAACCGCATCCAGTTCACCCCCGACCTGATGCCCTCGGACATCACGGGCACGGAGGTCATCGAGGAGGACCTGACCACGGGCAAGCGGGCGTTCCGGTTCGTCAAGGGCCCGGTCTTCTCGAACATCATCCTGGCCGACGAGATCAACCGCACGCCGCCGAAGACGCAGGCGGCGCTGCTTCAGGCGATGCAGGAGTACCAGGTCTCCGCCGGCGGGGAGATGTACAGCCTCGACCTGCCGTTCTTCGTGCTGGCCACGCAGAACCCCATCGAGCAGGAGGGCACGTACCCGCTGCCCGAGGCCCAGCTCGACCGCTTCATGTTCATGGTGATGGTCGACTACCCCTCGTTGGACGAGGAACGGCTGATCGTCAAGACCACGACGACGGACGTCAAGAGCGAGCCCGAGGAGGTGCTCGGCGGGGAGGACATCCTCGCCCTCCAGCGGATCGTCCGGAAGATCCCGGTCAGCCAGCACGTGGTCGACTACGCGGTGAACCTCGCCCGGGCGACGCGCCCGCCCGACGGGACCGCGCCGGACTTCGTCAAGAACTACCTCACCTGGGGCGCAGGGCCGAGGTCGGCGCAGTACCTCGTCCTCGGCGCGAAGAGCCGCGCCCTGCTGCATGGGCGGTTCAACGTCTCCTGCGAGGACGTCCGCGCCGTGGCCCACCCCGTGATGCGCCACCGCATCTTCACCAACTTCAACGCCGACGCCGAAGGCGTCACGCCCGACAACATCGTCGACATGCTCCTCAAGGCCGTCGGCGAGCCGAGGCCCGAGGACTACAAGACCCAACCCGCCGGCGCGGACGAGGCATGAACCGCAAGCCGCTGATCGTCGGCGACTCGATCTGGATCGCCCACACGCCGCTGGCGGCCGAGGCGGGCAACGCCGCCCGTGCCCGCGCGGCCGCCGACGCCGTCCGTCGCCACGTCGGAAACTCAACGTGACTCGATCGACCGCAACGATGCTGACGTGGATGCTGGCTTTCACGGCCGCCGCGGCGCAGGCGCCGCCGGGTGCGACGACGCCGCTGGGATACCTCGCCGAGATGCTCCGCGACGAGAAGCGGGCCAACCCGACGCTGGCGACGCTGGCGACCACGGGCGACAAGGACCTGACGGCCGTGCTGGCGGCGATGAGCCGAAGCGGCGACAAGAAGCGGCGCCTCTTCGCCGTCGCGACGCTGTCGGACCTGCTGGGCAAGGAGGCCCGCCCGTACCTGCTCGAGCGGGTCAACTACGATCCGGTGATGGCGATCCGCGCCGAGTCGCTGGCCCGGCTGATCGCGGCGAAGTCCCTGACGGCCCGGCAGATCGCCGACGCGCTGAAGATCCCCGACGAGCACGTCCAGTGCCTCGCCGCCCGCGCGTTGGTGGACCTGGGCCAGAGCCAGGCGGCGATGGCGGCGTTGGAGAAGGTCGCCGCCTCGAAGGAGCCGTCCGCCGCGGCCGCCGCGCAGATGTGCCTGCTTGGGCTCGGAAGGCGGGATCACGAGGTCAACCTCCGCAAGGTCATGCGCGATCCGGCCACGCCACAGACGACGCTGACGATGCTGCTGCATCGGATCGAGCGTCAGAAGATCAAGGCGGCGATGGGTCTGGCGTTGCACGTGGCGGCCGGCGACGATCAGCCGACACGGCTGCGCGTGCTGGGATACAGGGCGGTCTCGGCCGTCTCGGACATCGCGGCGGCGACGCTGCGGGACGCGATCGCCAGCTCGAAGCGGATGGAGCTTCGCGTGCGTCTGCTGAACGTCCTGGCCGGCCGGGACGACGCGGCGGGGCACCTCAAGCAACTCGCCGCCGGCAACGGGGCGGTGGCCGTCCTGTCGCGGTTCGAACTGGCCCGTCAGGTGGGCGGGCCGGCGGCCACGCCCGTCGTCCAGGCCGCCCTCGACCTCGAGCACCCCGTCGTCGTCGCCTACGTCCTCGACCGCGTCGGCAAGGACATCGACAGCCGCGGCAACCAGGCCGACTTC
>Ga0180438_10001441_pt1 | contig 42189 bp, 36 predicted proteins | sample SS_ome_12_FD_132455 | JGI IMG/M metagenome (GOLD analysis project Ga0180438, IMG submission 132455) | Hypersaline lake sediment archaeal communities from the Salton Sea, California, USA - SS_3_D_2 metaG | ecosystem: Environmental > Aquatic > Non-marine Saline and Alkaline > Hypersaline >...
AGATCGCTGCCATCGTTGCCGATGAGGCGTTCGGGTATCTCGATGCACCCATAAAACGGGTGGGAGCCAAGTGGACTCCGATTCCTTTCCCCTCTGTAATGGAGGACTACGTCCTTCCCGGGGTCGGGGATATCGAGGCTGCGATCCAAGAAGTTGTCGCATCATGAACAGAGGTCTTCGACTATGATCAGAGAGGTGAAGCTAGCTAAAATAGGTTTGACCATGGAGACCGGAGTCATCCGTAAATGGCTAAAATCTGAGGGGGAGTTCGTGGAGCAAGATGATCCCCTATTGGAGGTCGAGACCGACAAATCCGTAAATACTGTCGAATCTTTCTACACGGGGTATCTGAAGAAAATCCTGGTCCGGGAGGGAGAGGAAGTACCCGTTGAGACGGTGATTGCCTACATTGGAGATCAGGAAGACGAGGTTCCTGTTGAAAAGGGCGGGGAAGAGATTGAGACTGCCGGACGAGCCACTCAGGGGAGTCCGGGAGCGGCCGGCGCAACTCCGACGGCAGGTAGCCAAGCCGATACGTCTACCGCCGGAAGGGTCAATGCTTCTCCTCTGGCCCGGAGACTTGCCGCAGAAATGGGTGTGGATCTGTCCACGGTTTCCGGAACTGGTCCCGGGGGAAGAATCGGTCGGGAGGACATCTTGGCCGCCGCCAAAGCGAGCGGTTCTCGGCCAGCAGGAGAGGCGGCGGAGGCAGGGGATGTTGTAGAGCAACCTCTCTCCGGGGTGCGCAAAATCGTCGCGGAGCGAATCAAGACAAGCTATCTCGATGCACCCCATATCTACCTGGAGATTTCCGTCGATGTCTCGGAGCTGGATCGGACTCGAAAGAACAAGAACGCGAAAAGCACAGACGGCGTTCACCTCACAGTGACGGACTATCTCGCTCGGGCAGCTGCCCTCGCTTTGAAAGAAAATCCCCGCCTCAACGCCACGATCCACGAGGCCTCGGTACGCCTGTATAAAACCATCAATATTGGGATTGCCGCTTCCACTACCCAGGGACTGGTAGTTCCGGTAATAAAGAACTGTGCAGATTTGTCCCTGTCGCAAATTGCTGTGCGACGGGAAGAATTGTTGGGAAGAGCCAGGGAGGGAAAGCAGACCCAGGAGGACCTATCAGAAGGCACCTTCACTATCACAAATCTGGGAATGCTCGGTGTGGAGGCTTTCCAGCCGATCCTTAATCCCGGGCAGGCCGCCATTCTGGCCGCGGGAGCCATCGTAATTACTCCGGTAGTCGACCCGAGCGGGGCGATCCTGGCTAGGAAGGTGATGCGGTTGACTCTGGCCTGCGATCACAGGATTGTGGATGGAGCGGAGGCTGCCAAGTTTTTGAGCAAATTGAAAGTTTATCTCGAAGAGGTGAATTCTCTGACGTGAGCGCGAAAATATGGGGCATCATTTTACGAAGCTATTTCTGGTATGGGACTAGAGATTGAAAGGGAGAGAATCATGTCTGAACAGAGCGTACGATCAAGAGAGGTGGAAACTAAGCTTGGGCAGGTACGGGATATTATTGCCAGAAAAAAACTAGCCGGAGTGCTGATAACCCGAAAGTATAATATCTACTGGCTGACCGCTGGAGGCAACAATCAGGTGCTCTACGACATGCAGGAAAGCCTTATCGGAATCCTGGTGACGGAAAAAAGCGCTGTAGTTATAGCTGAAAACGGTGATTACTCCCGCGTAATGGAAGAGGAGTTCTCCCACTGTCCCTTCGAGTACCAGATGATCTACTGGTGTTCTGGGGGAATTGGAGTCAAAACCGCCGAATTGGTGGAGGGCCCCGTTGGTGTGGACAATCCCGTAGATGGTGTAAAGAAGCAGGTGAATATCGACGGCGAATTGGCCGCCTATCGCCAGGTATTCCTCGATCCGGAGATCGGGCGACTCAGAAAGTACGGAAAGGAGGCCGCCTCTATCCTTACCCGGGTAGCCAGAGGAGTGCAACCGGGAATGAGTGAGCGGGAGGTGGCGGCTGAGCTTTCCAAACAGTTCGTTCTCAACGGATTCAATGTAGCTGTGATCCTGATCGGCGGAGATGAACGTTCTCTGAAGTATAGACACCAGGTTGTATCGGATCACAAAATAAAAAAGCACTTCTCCCTATGCGGAGTTGGAAAGAAGGCCGGAATCACCTATCCGATCAACAGGGTGATATCATTTGGCACACCTCCACCGGAGCTGGAGGACAAAAATCGTAGAATCGAAACAGTTTTTGTACATCTCAACTCTCTGGCCACGGTTGGAACTTCATTGGGGAGCATCTACGCGAAGCTGCCCCAGATCTATATGGACGCCGGATTGGAAGAAGAGGAGTGGATGCGCCACTCGATCGGCGGCACCATGGGCTACCACCCCCGGGAGCAGGTCGTCGGCGAATCCAATACCTATAAACTGCAGGAGAAAAACGTAATCGGTTGGAATCCGTCCCTTCCCGGTGTCATGGCGGAGGATGTTTATCTACTGGGAAAGAGCGGACTTGAGTTCATCACGTATGATGAGAAATGGCCTCACGAGGAGCGAAGTGCAAACGGGCTGACTCAGATCCGACCTTCAATCCTAGTGATCTGATTCTGAAAGGAGGTGACAACAACAAAAGTAAGCAACAATCAAAGTAAGAAGGAGGTGGCAGGAGATTACAATCAGCGGCTATTGACTACGGGTACGTCGAGATTTTGTTCTGAGGAGGAATGAGTATGAAAAGAACAATCCTAGTTAGTCTTATTGCTATTGGCATTATCTGCTTTGCCGGTCCACTCTTTGCTACGGGTCAGAGTGCCACAGCCGAAAAGGTAGATATTCGAGTTTGGATGTGGGGGGAGGTAGTTGCACCTGGTATGAACGACTGGTACGACGAGTCTGCCGAGATGTATGAGAAATCCCATCCAAACGTTACCGTCGAGCCGACGGAGATCCCAATGGAAGATCTTCAACAGTCTTGGATGGCTGCGGTTGCCGCCGGAGACCCACCTGACGTGATTCTTATGGGAAGGCAGGAGGGAATCGACGCTTCCCAGGCGGGGGATATTCTGCCGATTGACGATTTCTGGAGCGAAGAAGAAGTGGATACAATCCTGCCAGCTGCCCAACGAGAGCTCGGTTGGGAAGGTCATGTATGGATGGTTCCGGAATATATGGAAGCCTGGGGCATGGTCTACAATAAAAAGATCTTTGCAGATGTCGGTTTGAACAAACCACCAGCGACCTGGGATGAGCTCATCGGAATGTCTGAAAAGATCAATAGAGCCGGAAAAGTTCCGCTGGGTATCGGTTGGCAAGACGGCTATATGAGCCCGTGGCTATTCAACACGGTAGCAATTCAATGCCTCGATGGTGCTGCGGATCTTCATTCTGCAGTTTTAGGGGAGCAACACTTTACCGATCCGAAGCACGGTGACTGGTGGAAGATAATCGAGATGATGAGGGACAAGGGGTATATAAATAAAGACGCCGCTTCCATCGGTTTAGGCGAAGGACTCGATCTGTTCTATACCGGTGACATCGCCTTCGGATTCATCGTTCAGCCGGTTGCCGCAGCCTATGCTGCACAGATGGGAGATGACACGGTTGGCGCGATGAAGACTCCCTTACCCGCAATCACCGGCAAGGTCGCGGGAGCCATCCCGATCACGCCGATGCCCCTGGCCTTGGCAAATGGCCCGAATCCCGATGTTGCCGCCGATTTCTTGAAATTGCTGCTCACCAAGGAGAGGGTGAAAGCTCTGTATGAGAGAAGCGGTGCAATGCAGGCGAGTACTCTCTTCGATCCGGGCTCGGCGAAATCCGAGGCGGATAGACAATATGCGGAGTGGTTCCTCGAATCAACGACATTCACCTATAATTGGCACTATACACCTCAGATCGATGCGGATAGCTACGGCATCGGACAACTGCTTATTGTCGGAGAAATCGATGCCAGGGAAGCAGCCCAGCAGATGGATGAATCGGCTGCGAAGTGGCGAAGAGAAAATCCCGATGCTGTCGAACTATACAGGAAAACCGCTTTGGATTGGATAAAACACGCCGAATAGTCCTGTTTGGGAAGGTGAGAAAATAATGGGGGGTATTGCTATCAATACCCCCTCTTGTCAAAAAGAAACAGCCGTGCAGCGGTGTAGCGATTCAGAATGAGTAGTACTTTCGGATTGAAGAGGACGCGCTTCGAACCATACCTATACCTTTTTCCCACGATCGTATTGATACTTTTAGTTTATCTTTATCCAGTGATTGAAGTGTTCCGGGAAAGCTTCTTCGATATGCGATCATGGCCTGGAGTATTCGTGGGAATCAGAAACTACGTAGTAGCGCTGCGGGATGAGAACTTCTATCTCTCTCTCTGGCATAACATCCAACTGTTGGCGGTAATTCCTGTCATTCTCGTTTTTTCCGTGGTTATTGCCACGATATTGCACGAACGCCTCATCGGCTCGCAGCTGTACAGAAGCGTGCTGTTCGTCCCATATATTGTTCCGTTGGTAGCCATCGGTATTGCGTTTTCATTTTTCTTCCAATATTCCGGAGCGTTCAATCAACTTTTGAGTTTTCTGGGATTCGATTTTTTGGTACGCGATTGGTTGGGCAAACCGAAGCTGGCACTGCCTGTGGTTGCCGCTGCGATTGTCTGGAGAGAGCTGGGTTTTGCCATAGTTCTGTTTATCGCTCGTCTCAGTTCGGTATCCGAAGACACTGTGGAAGCATCGCTTTTGGATGGTGCGGGATGGTGGTTGAGAGTGCTCAAAATATACGTGCCGGAGTTGAGGAACGTCATAGAGTTCTACGTAATTCTCAGCATCATCACCATGATCAGCCAAATTTTTGGTTTTGTCTTTGTCATCACAAGTGGTGGTCCTGCCAAAGCAACCTGGGTATCCGAATTTTATATCTACCAGAGGTCCTTCCTCTACAACGACAGGGGTTCGGGATTGGTAATGGCGGTGGTGTTAATATTGATGACGCTCGTGTTGTTGTTTGCGTCGAATCGCCTAAGGAGAAGAATCGGTGAAGAAAGTGGCTCGTAGGAACATCGATTCGGGGTGGATTCTGCGCAAAGTGAATAGAATATGGACAGGTGCTTTGAAGCATCTGATCCTGATCATGCTGACTGTTATGTCGCTGTACCCACTGTATTTTGTTGCTGTGAACTCTGTCAAAACGAAAGTTGAATACAATTCAAATAAAATCGGTTTGCCCCGTGGGATCGTATTCGATGCTTATAAAAAAGTGTTCTTGGGTGAGAAATTTCCGAGATGGTTGACCAATACGTTGATTGTGACCGTGGCTTCAGTGCTGCTCTGTCTGTTTTTCAGTTCAATGGCAGGCTTTGTCATCAGTAAAATGGAGTTTAAGGGCAAGAGGCTGATATTGAACTCACTGATCAGTTTGATGGTGATTCCGGTTATCGTAATGATTATCCCTCTGTTTGTGTTGTTTGGTAGATTCGGACTTAATAATTCATATTTAAGTGTGATAGTGATCTATATCGGTGTGTTATTGCCTTTCAATGTATACCTTTTGTACAGCTACTTCATCACGGTTCCTCAATCGATATTGGATTCTGCACTTATAGATGGATGTGGAAGTTTTCGGATCTATCGAAGCATCATGATCCCTCTGTCGGCATCTGCTCTGATGACTCTGGTGGTTTATGACGTATTGTGGGCATGGAATGAATTCTTGATATCTTTGATTTTCCTCCAGAGAGAAAAATTGAGAACCCTGATGGTCGGCCTGACCCTTCTTCAGGGTCGATATACGGTCAACGTGCCGACGATAATGGCTGGTTTGGTATCCGGCATCCTACCGATCCTCATTCTCTACGTATTTACCCAGAAGTTTTTCGTGAAAGGATTGGTAGCCGGCGCTATTAAAGGATAGTGATTCGTTATGGATAACAAAAGATAGGAGGAACTGCAGATGCTGTTAGACACCTATACCTTAGCCGGTGGTTTGGCCCCTGAACAGATCGATCTGATGCGGGACAAGGCGATCGATCTTGTAGAAACCGTGGGTTTACAGATCCCTCACGAGGGAATTCTCAACCGCCTGCAGGGCATCAACGGAGTTACGATCGATAAAACAACTCAGATGGTGAAGTTTCGCTCGGATCTGGTAATCAAAGCCATCAGAGAGATGAGATTCCCGTTACCCGAGTACTACGAGGACGGCTGGGTGATCTCTGCGGGGGCTCACCAAACCAAGATCGTGGATATGGATACCGGTAAGATTCGGGAAACCACGCATAAGGATTTGGTGGAGATGATAAAAATCGGAGATGCCCTGGATACAGTGGGTTCGGCGCCGGTGGTGCCGATGGACGTACCGATCCAGCTCCAGGAGATTATGATGCATAAGGTTGCCTGGGAGAACTCGCGACGCCGGGCAAACGACATGTTCGAACACGACCCCAAGCCAACGGTGCGCTGCGCGGAGTACATTTACGAGATGTCCAAGGTCGCTGACAAGTGGTTCGCCCTAGGCCTGTACATGGTGAGCCCCCGATCCTTCGATGTGGTGGAGCTTGAGATCATCGACAAGTTTCTCGACAAGGGAGTTCCCATGTGGGCCGGCACCATGCCGATCATGGGTGTGAATTCGCCGATTACCGAGAAAGCGGGCATCCTGCAGGCGATGTTCGAGACCTACGCCTGTCTGACCATGCTGAACCTGCTGAACACGAAAGGCTACAACTACATCCAGATCATTGACAGCTTCATCGCCCATCCCTTCGATATGAAGTATTCCACTTTCGTGTACGGATCTGCCGAGGATGTACGAGCTACGGTGGATAAGCTGTCGATCCATAAGCACTTGAAGATGCCTTTGGCGGCGAAATCACTGCTCACGGCAGCCAAGGAGCCGGACGCTCAGGCTGCAGCGGAGGTGGGCATGTATACCTTGATGGCCGCACTGGCCGGAGCCAAGGAGTTCCGCTGCGCTGGTCTGTTGACCAGCGCTGAGGTATACTCAGCCGAAAAACTCGTATTGGACTACGAGATCGTTCAGTTCGTCAAGAACCTCTTGAAGCCCGAGGAGTTCAGCGACGACATGCTCCTGTTCGATGCGATCGCCAAGATCAAGCCCGGCGAAAGCTTTCTGGAACACCCCAGTACCTTCAAGCACTACAGGTCACTTTATTGGGACCCCAACGTATTTCTTCAGTCCAATCTGGGACAGTGGCAGGAGATGGGCTCGAAGAGCTTCGTACAGATAGCGAATGAAAGGGCTAAAAAACTCCTAAAGGAGCATGAGTACCAGATCGAACCGGAGAAAAAACGCGAGCTGGATAAAATCTATGAAGCCGCTGCCAAGGATGAGGATCTGGCCAAGGAACGGCAGTATTAACAGCAAACGGTAATAGAAGGAGAACGGATGATGAAGATAGAAAACTTTGGGCTCGCGGGGGGCTTGAGGAAAGAGCAGATAGACTACATGCATGAAAAAGCCACGTGGTTGATCGAAACCTCGGGGATCCGGGTTCCCCACGAGGGTGTGTTGAAACTGCTGGCCGACCATGACGGTGTGACTATTGAAGGGGATATGGTGAAGTTCAAACCGGATCTGGTTCAAAAGGCCATGGATACTGCGGTATACGATGTACCGGAGTACTACGAGCAGGGGAAGTGGTTCATGTCCGCCGGAGCCCATCAGACAGCCTGCTACGATCTGGATACGGGGAAGCTGAAACAGGCCACCGCCGACGATCTGGTGAAATTCATCAAGCTGGGGGATGCCCTGGATACGGTGGGCTCGGCACCGGTTGTGCCGATGGATGTGCCCGGACACCTGCAGCACATTCTGATGCACAAAGTAGCTTGGGAGAACTCCCGCTACCGCTGCAACGATATCTTCGAGCATATGGACAAGCCTTCCTACGAATGCGCCAACTATGTCTATGAGATGGCTCAGGCTGCGGGCAAGCGCTTCACTTTCGGGATCTGGATGATCAGCCCCAAGTCCTTCGACGCGAACAACCTCGATGTGGCTTATAGACTTCGGGACAGAGGAATCCCCATGTGGCTGGCCACCATGCCTCAGGCAGGTGTGACCGCCCCCATAACTATCCTCGGTACCGTGCTTCAGAGCATGTATGAACATTTCGCGGGCTTGACCGTGCTGTACCTGATCAATCCAAAGGGAAACAACTATATCTCCCCGAACGATGCCTTCGAGGCCAATACCTTCAGCATGAAGTTTACCACCTTCGTTTACGGATCGGTGGAGTACATCCAGCATTCACTGCATCAGATTGCCCTTTGCAAGTACTACAACTTGCCCATTATCGTAAAGAGCCTGTTGACCGGATCCCAGGAACCGGACGCCCACGCCGCGGCGGAGATGGGCATCCACACCTTGATCGCGGGGCTGGCAGGGGCACGGGCCTTTCGCTGCGGCGGATTGCTGTCTACCGGTGAGATCTACTCCGGTGAATGGGTAGTGATTCTGGACGAGATGTTGCAGTACATTCAGAACGTTCTCAAGGAGGAGGGGTTCAACGAGGAGCGGCTGATGATCCAGGACATCATCGATGTGGGACCGGGAGGTACCTATGTCGATAAGAAGAGCACCTATGAGATGTTTCGCGACGAGTACTGGATGCCTCGGCTTTTCGAACACTCGAATCTGGGTCAATGGATCGAGCTGGGACAGAAATCGATACGACAACAGGCCAGGGAGATCGCTCAGAAGCTGGTTGCCGAGCACAGCTATGAGATAGACAAGGATGTTAAAAAAGAACTGGATAAGATCTACGAGCGGGCTAAGCAGGACAAGGCCCTCGAGAAAAGTCTGAAGCTCGAGATCTGAACGTTGTTCGAATAGAAACCAAGAGATGGAGGATTAGCAGCATGTTTGAGGAATTGCAGGAATCGATTATCTCGGGAGATGAGCAGAAGGCTACGACTCTTACCAGAGAGTTCCTCGAGAAGGGTACCGAACCAAAGAAGGTATTGAGGGAAGGTCTTGTTGCCGGTATGGATGTCGTGGGACAGAAATTCAAGGCCTACGAGATGTGGCTTCCCGAAGTCATTCTCTCGGCAAGAGCCATGAAGGCATCCACAGAGTTGATGAAACCTTACTGGGAAAAAGCCGGTGGGGGAGATGCTCTAGGGAAGATCGTTATTGCCACGGTGGAAGGAGATGTGCACGACATCGGTAAGAACCTGGTCAGCATGATGCTGGAGGCGGCGGGCTTCGACATGGCCGATTTGGGCGTCAATGTGAAGATTCAAGAAATCGTGAACACGGCCAACAAGGAAAATGCGGACATTGTCGGCCTTTCTGCGTTGCTGACCCAGACGATGCTGGCTATGAAACCGGCGATCAGAGCGATCCGGGACAGCGGCAGCAAGGCAAAGGTCATGGTCGGAGGGTCTCCCATTACCCAGGAGTACGCCAAAGAGGTCAAATCGGATGGATTTGCTCCGGACGCCCTGCGGGCCATCAATCTGGCGAAAAACCTTGTGGGCAAGAGTTGAAGGTTCTATGATCGATGAATTGCTGAAAGAGCTCTCTGACGCCAACCCGGAGCGGAGAGTGGAAGCAGCCTGGCGATTGGGTGAGATCTGTGAGCCTCTAGGCAAAGTCGTTGAGGCGCTCAAAGAAGCCCTCGACGATCAGGAGTCGAGCGTACGCGGAGCGGCTGCAGAAGCTCTAGGGCGAATTGGCTATCAAGTCGACGAGGCGGTACCTCCGATTCTGCAACTTCTTGACCGGGAAACAGATGAGATGGGACGTGCCCGCTGCGTATTCGCCCTGGGCCGAGCCGGTAGCAATGCCGCCGTAGCGGTTCCCGTGCTACTCGATTTGTTGCGCACGGACAATACCCACGCCTACGATACGGCCCTGTGGGCACTGGCGGAGATCGGTATCTACACACCGGAAATCATCGCAGAGATTGCCAAAGGATTGGAAAGGGAACTGTCCGATCAAAGGTGGGTGGCTGCCAAGGCGATAGGTTTAATCGGAAGCGAGGCCGGTGATGCGGTGCCTCGGTTGATTGCGTGTTTGCGGGATGTACATCCTCTCATCAGAGAGCTCTCCGCCTGGGCCCTCGGAGAAATCGGCAATGCAGCAGAGTCGGCCCTTCCCTCCCTACTTGAACGTAGCCGGGTGGACCCGTGCCCGGAGATCCGCCACCGGGCGATCGTGTCCGCCGATATGATTTTAGAAGGATCTGTGGGCACCGTAGCCGAAATTTCAGAATCAGGGCAAACCGGAGCGACAGGGGATCCCGGTGCGGTACGACGAGCCGAGCAATATCTGGAACGAATCGTTAAACAGGATGTTGCCGGTAAACTGGAAAGCATCGGAGCGATTGGCGAGCTCGGTCCACCTGCATCAGGGATCATTGCTTCGCTGGTTCCACTGCTCAAAGAACCAGAACTCCAGTCAGGCACGGTTCTCGCGGTTGCCAAAATTGGTGTCACTTCGATGCAGGCGAGTGAGGCTCTGGTGCCGCTGCTTTCAGAGGCTCAACCGCAGATGCTGTCCTCCCTCGACTGGGCGGTTGGACTACTCGGTCCGAGGGCTGTGAAGGCAATACCCCTTCTCAAACAGCAGCTTCACGATTTTGCAGGAAGCGAGCACAGAAACCTGGAGATCCGGTATCATGCTGCCTGGGCTCTTGCGCGGGTGGACTATCTGGGTGGGCAAGCCATTCCGGCTCTGATCGGGAGTCTGGAAGATGAGGATTCCGACGTGCGGGCTATGGCTGCCGAGAACCTCGGTTATATTGGAAAAGGCGCGGCGCAAGCTGCTTCAGCTTTAAAACGAATAAAAGACGATGCCCACCCCATAGTACGTACCAGGGTTGGTTGGGCTCTGCAGCGTATTCAGGATGGATGATAAGTACCCCATATAGCCTGCTCAGGGAGACCTTCGAGGAAGTCTGCCGCAAAACCAGGTCAAAACATACCCTCAGCCGGTTGGAATCAGCCTGGCAGCTCGGTGAACTGTATCCTCACCAAGAGCAAGTGTTGTCCCTACTTCCCTCTCTTCTGCAAGACCCCGACGAAGATGTGCGCGGCACCGCAGCCGAGGCTCTCGGGAAGGTCGGTGCGCTGCAGAGGGGAACAATTCCTATCCTGGTGGAAATGCTTAGAAGGAAGGATGAAACGGATTTCAACGCCCGGGTTGCCTATGCTCTGGGACGATCCGGTAAAAGCGCCTCTGCCGCCACTGCTCGGCTGATAGCGGCCATTAATGACGTCGACTCACACGCCTCCTGGGCTGCTGTTTGGGCTTTGGGAGAAATCGGCAACCCCTCACCGGAGGTTCTTGAAGTATTGAGACGGGTTATTGAGGAGAGGGAAGCCTCCCATCGGCTGGTCGCTCTTTGGGCTCTACAGAGGATCGGCAGGGCAGCCATGAGTATCATTCCGCAGGTGAAAAGCTGTGTTTTCGATCCACACCCAATTGTGCGTTTGCAGGCGTCTCGTACTCTTGAAGAGATCGATTCGACCTGGAGGGCAGTGGATAGAGGGGATTCATTGTTCACCAATTCATCTAGAAGTGATATTCCCCATGGACAATCCGAGGTTCAATGTACTGGTGTGGATGATGTTGAGTGGGGGGTTGAAGACATTGATGAGGTGGGGGAGATCGGCTCCGCGGGCGGGATACATATCCCCAAGCTAGTTGAGCTTCTACATCATCAAGTTCCCGATATTCAGGGAGCTGCTGCCGAGGCTTTGGGCAAGGTGGGGCACGGCTCTCTAGTTGCACCGGCTGAACTTTGTGCTACTCTTGGGCAAAAGGACTGCCCGGTCCGAGCACGGATTGCCTGGGCTCTTGGTTGGACAGGCAGTGAAGAGAGTAAGGTTGTCGAGCAGCTAGTTGGCTTAATGGAAGAACTCGGAGGTATTTCCCACTCAGAAATAGAAGCCCGCTGGGCGGCTTTGTGGTCATTTGGACAGATTGCTAAGGCGGATGAGAGGAAAGTCGAAATACTCGTATCTATGCTGTCGGATGCTGAGTCGGATCTACGTTTTCTTGCTGCCGAGTGCCTTGGTAATATTCCCGCCCATGCAAAACCAGCGGTTCCCGGGCTCCTGCAGGCGGCTCATGACCTGCACAGTACGGTTCGAAACCGAGCTTTGTGGGCCCTCTCCAAGATTGAGGCGCTCAGCCTCGAATAAACCTCGATTGGGGTGTGAAGGGAAGCTTATGAGAATTGGAATGCCATTGATAGGTAAGATACTTGCCGAGAACATCACAAAAGATTTCAGCGATGCCGCCTACTATATTATCTATGATTCAAAGAAAGATGAGATAGATTGGGTCATGAACTGCTGTAGGAACCGGCATGATTTCATCGGTCTGCAGGCAGCAGCGCTTTTTGTCGGTAAGGGCGTTGATACCATGATCTGTGGTGACATCCATCCTGAGTGTAAAAACCTGCTGATTTCTAGTGGTGTACGGGTGTACGACGGTTTTCCCGGCACGGGGGAACAGGTAGTGGCCAGATTGTCCCATGATAGCTTGAGTGAACATACCCAGCCATCGACTGGAGCGGGCACGGCGGAAGTACGATCCTTCGAATTTTTCCGGGGTATCTATACCTTCCAGGGAAAGAACATCCTCTACGACGACTGGGACTTCATCATGCAGGTGAATCAACCCGACGGAGTACCTACAAATTGGGAGCACCCAACTAATTACGCGGAGGGTTCGTACCACCTGGAATTGAATGTCCTTGATATGCGGCCAACTTCCAAACCGGTGGCCTTCGAGTTTGTCTTTTTCAACTACCCCGAGGTGGAGGATCCTGAGCGGTTGCATCGTTGTAGTTTCGGTCACTACTGTTTTTTTTCCAGTCCTGGAGTATACCAGCACCTGGCTATGGTCAGAGATATGGAGGTCACCACGGAAACAAGCGATATCAGGGAGTGGGATTGGTCGCGAGCCTGGGATTCTCCCTTTATCCTCATAAAGCCATACGGTCAAAAACCTTATCCCATAGCGATCAAGCTGACCGTCACGGTTTCTTGCAAGCCGTAAAGAACTGCTATTGGTTACGTTACCATTTATTGCTTGACAATTCATTAAAGTATGATAGTATAATGGCAACGTTACCAAACTATAGGAGGTGTCGGATGAATAGGAACAAGTGGTTCCTGGCGATCGCCATGATCGGGGGGCTCTGCATCTTGAGCACGCCGGTGTTCTCCGGTGGGGGACAGGAAGCAGAGAAGATTGAAATTCGCTGTTACTGGTGGGGAGATGGTGAAGCTCCGGGTATGGCTGCCTGGATGAAAGAATCTACTGAAATATATCATCAGCAAAACCCCAACGTAACCGTCGAGGCCCCGGAAATACCGATTGAGGATTTATTCACCACATGGAAAGCGGAATTGGCCGCCGGTACGCCACCGGATCTTCAATTGTTCGGCAGGCAGCAGGGAATGGACGGTTCGGAGGCGGGGAATATCGTGCCAATCGATGATTATTGGAGTGCGGAGGAGCTGGAACATGTCACAAAGTTTTCCCGAAGAGAGCTCAGCTGGGACGGGCATACGTGGCTGGTTCCTCTTTATGGAGGAGCCTGGTTGACGGTTCTCAATCCCAAGATTTACAGAGAAACAGGATTGAATCCAAACAATCCGCCACAACAGTGGAACGATTTTGTTGGAGCCCTTGAAAAAATAAAAACGGGAGGCTATACACCCTTTTCCTGTGGATTCAAGGACGGTTACATGGGGGTCTGGTGGGCATGTTTGGTGGGGATTCAGAATCTGGACGATATGTCCGATCTGCACGAGGCGGTGATGGGAATCCAGCACTTCACCGATCCTAAACATGCCAACTTCTGGTACAGAATCGAAGAGCTCATCGACAAGGGATTGTTCAACGAAGATGCCGCGTCCGTCGGATTTGCCGAGGGTAACGACAAATTCTTGAACGGTAAAGTCGGCATGGTGTTCGCCGTTCAGTCCATGGTGAACGGGTACATCAAGGAGATGGGTGAAGATTCGGTGAGCGTTATGATTTCACCGACTCCACCCAATCCCGGAAAACTAGCCGGTCGGATGCCCTTCTATACAATGCCTCTGGGGATCGCCAAGCTGAGTAAACACCCGGAGGTGGCGGCGGATTTTCTCAGATTCCTCCACACAAAGGAACGTATCGCGGCCATGTACGAGCAAAGCGGAGCCATTCAGGCAAGCGACAAGGTGACCCTGGATATAATGACGGACGCCGACAAGCTCATGGCCAAGTGGGCTGTTGAGATCCCCAATTACACCTACAACGAGCACTATGTGCCGCAGATCGAGAGTGAGGTATGGGCGTCGGCCCAGCTGATTTCGATAGGTGACATCACTGCAGCCGAAGCAGCTCAGAGATACGAAGATGCGGCAGTCAAGTGGCGCCGAGAGTTCCCGGACGCTCTGGAGAGATTCAAGAGAATAGCCGACGGTTGGAAAAAGGACGCGGATAAGTACAAGTAGGTTATTGCCATTAGAATCGATTATTTTTTGGAGGTATCCCCTCCTCCATAATGGCAGGAGGGGATCTTCTATTGCTCTAGATTGTATTGATGAATAGGTTCGCCGCGAATCCGCTGCTGCAGGCAAGGAGATTCTCCCTCAAGCCGCTTTTCTACCTACTTCCGGCATTCCTGGTTATAGGATTTATCTATATCTACCCGGTAGTAGAAGTTTGTCGCTTCAGCCTGCTCGATTTTCTTAAAACCCCGAGGCAATTTGTCGGATTTCGTAATTACGGGCTGGTGTTTCAGGACGAGCGGTTCTATCAATCTCTGTTTCATAACGTTCTTCTCTTGCTGAATGTGCCCATCATGTCAACGATCGCTCTTGTTCTGGCCGTAGTAATCAACGACCACGTCCACGGCTGGAAGGTCTACAGAAGTCTCGTGCTGACGCCGTACGTGATGCCGATCGTAGCGATCGGATTTGCCATGTCGAATTTCTTTTCATTGAATGGCGGATTCAACCAGATCCTTGCTATGGTCGGGCTGGGCTTCATCAAGAAACAGTGGATCGTAGATCCCAGCTGGGCTCTGCCGACAATTGCAGCCGTCATTATCTGGCGACAAACCGGGTTTGGAGTCATTTTGTTTTTGGCTCGATTGAGCTCCATGCCCGAAGAGATCATCGAGGCAGCTCGAATCGACGGCGCCGGTTGGTGGAGAAGATTCAGAAAAATCATTATCCCGGAACTTGGCACTGTGATCGAGTTTTTCGTGACCTTGAACATAATCGTGATGTTGAGCCAGATTTTTGCCTTCGTCTTCGTGATGACGAACGGAGGCCCGGGGTATAAAACCTGGATCACCGAGTTTTACATCTACAAAGAGGCGTTTCACTACAATCGGATGGGCCATGCCACAGTGGCCGCTGTGATTTTGCTAATCATTACAGTCATTTTCATAATTATTTCGTACAGGTACCGGGAAAAACTGGCGGAGGAGTACTGATACAGGGGATGATTTGGGAGCGATGAAGCTAACTACGAAATCAGCAATCGGCTATGGAGCCAGACAACTACTGTTGCTGGTCATGGCTGTCGTGACCTGCTATCCGATCTACTATATTTTTGCGAACGCCTTAAAAAGTAGAGCAGCTTATGCAGATAACCCTCTGTCCCTTCCACCGAACCTGGTCTTGGCCAATTTCTCCCAAATATTCACAACACCAAACTTCTTGCGATGGTTCTACAACAGTCTTATCCTGACCTGCACAACGGTAGTCCTCTGCCTTTTCATCAGTGCCCTGGCTTCGTACGCACTGAGCAAGATGTATTTCCCCGGAAAAAAACTACTTATCAATTTTTCCATAGCCTTGATGGTCATCCCGACGATCGTAATGATTATCCCGCTGTTCGTGCTGATGGTTCGGGTTCGGCTGGTGAATAGGTACCCATCAGCGATCATCATCTACATTGGCATGTATCTACCTTTCGCCATGTACCTTCTGCGCAGTTTCTTTGTGACTATTCCTCAACCCCTGATTGACTCAGCCCTCATTGACGGCTGCGGAAGCTTCGGAATCTTCGTACGAATCATGCTGCCCCTATCCAAACCAATACTTCTTTCGATGTTCGTGGTTTGCTCTCTTTATGTATGGAACGACCTTCTCATCGCCCTGATCTTTCTGCAACGGGAACACCTTCGCACGCTGATGGTCGGCCTGGCTCTGTTCCACGGGAGGTTCAGCATAAATGTACCTCTGATCATGGCGGGGATGGCCGTGGCAACCGCGCCGATGCTGATTCTGTACATCTTTGCTCAACGATATTTAATCACAGGCCTGATCGCTGGATCTCTTGCTGGTCAATAATTTCACCCTACGAGAGGAAGGCGGGTTATGCGGCTGAAAATAATTTCCTGCGCTGTGATGAGACGCGAACTCCGATTTGCCGCCTCCCGCTCACCGAATTCGATAGATATCGAGTTCGTCGATCAGGGGCTTCATGAATTTCCGAACAAGCTTCAGGGTATTCTTATCAAAGCGATCAGCGGCATCAGATCCAAGGACTACGATTTCATTTTGCTCAACTACGGGTTGTGTGGCAAAGGAACACTCGACCTGTCCCACTCAGAACTGCCCGTGGTGATGCACAACTGCTCTGATTGTATTCCACTCCTTTTAGGCGACAAACAGTGCCATATCCAATTGGTTGAGGGGAGACCAGGGATCTTTTGGTATTCATACGGATGGATTGAGGGATTTCCTCTGCCGGGTGGAAGCGACTACCCGGAGAAATACAGGAAATTCTACGGACGCCCGATCGACGAGGGCTCCAGAGAGGTGGTAGAACAGGTGCTGATGGAAAATTATACGCACCTGGCCTGTATCTACTGGGAAGAGCTTGGTCAGAAGATGGCCAGGAGTACTAAGCAGTATACTCGTGAGTGCCAAAGCACCTTATGCAACCGGTTAAATCGAAACTTGGAGTACGAAGAGCATCGCGGAAGTCCTGATCTCCTCGAACGTTTTGTGAACGGAGAGTGGGATAGTGATGATTTCTTGTTTATAGAACCGGGCAAGAAAGTTGGTTTCGATCCGCTTTCCAACCGGTTGTACGCCCGGTAGGTTCACCGCGACTGTTCAGTTTCGGTTTGGCTACGAAAACAATCCCTCAGAAGCGCGCCGCGAAGCTAATGCTTTTCCTTGACAGTACATCGGGGGTGCCGTAGCATTGGCCCTACACCTTTGAAAGCGCAAAGAGGGAGGAGCAGGACATGAAGAGACTGGGGGCTATTCTGGCACTTTTGCTCATTATCGTTCCGCTGAGTATGGCGGATTTTCAGGATATCCTCGAAAAGGCGGACCAGCTACACGAAGCGGAGGAGTACGAGCAGACCAAGAGCTTGATCGAATCCTCACTGGCCAAAGCGAAAAGCGACTCCGAAAAGGCCGAGCTGCACTGGCGGCTGGCCCGGGCCTGGTTGAACCTGGGTGATGAGGCCGAAGACGGCGGCACCGGGGAGGAGGCGCTTTTAGCTTACTTCGAGAGCGGTGAGGCCGAGGCGCAGAAGGCGATCGAGGCGGATCCGAACAACCATCTAGGCTACTACTGGAAGTCCGCAAATATCGGACGTTGGGGACAGGTCAAGGGTATTCTCAATTCCCTGTTCAAGGCAAAACCCATGCGGGACCTTCTCCAGCAGGCCGTGGCTGCAGAACCGGAGCACGCCGATTCCTACTACGTGCTGGGTCAGCTCTTCGAACAGGTCCCCGGTTTTCCCGTATCCTTCGGCGACAAGGATTATGCCGTATCCTTGGGCAGGAAGTCCCTCGATCTGCATGAACAACAGGTCAAAGCCGGGATAGAGAAAGAGATCGACTATGATTTCTACACGGAAATGGCCAAACACCTCTGGGAACGTAACTACTCCGCTGCCAGGCGCGCGCGGGAGCAGGGCAGGAAGGAGAGCAAGTACCAGTCGATCTCCGATCCCATGGAGAAGAACTTCTACTACGAGGCGGCGGTATCCCTGAAAGATATGTCCGACCGGGAGGAAGCCCTGGAGCTGATCAACTGGGTTATCCGGGAGCTGCAGGGTCTGCCCGGACGGACGGATAGCCAGGATGACGATCTGAAGGAAGCCAGAGAAGTGCTCGAGTCCTGGCAGTAGCCCGATACAGGAGAACAGGAAAATGCCTTCTTTTCACGAGGTGATTGCTGAAGTACAAAGCCGGAGGGAGGAGAGTTCCCAAGACTACGTACTCAAGAAGTACTTGAAGAGGTTGTACAAGTACACCAAGCGCCCCACGATACTCTACGCTTCGTCCTTTACCGAGAGCGACGTTTCCGGGCGGGTGTTGCAGCTGGGCAGGCAGGATTCCAGCTGCTTCATGGCCGCCTCCTTGGCAGCGGACAGCCGGGAGCTGGATCTGATTCTGCACAGCCCCGGGGGCACGGTGGAAGCGGCCGAGCAGATCGTCACCTACCTGCGCCGTCGTTTCGACCATATACGCATCATCGTACCGGTCTGCGCGCTGTCCTCTGCCACGCTTCTGGCTTGCGCCGCGGATCAAATCATTCTGGCGGAACACGCTACCCTCGGGCCGATCGATCCGATCGTGAACTGGTCTCATCAGGGCAGTTCCTACTGCACCTCCGCGCAGACCCTCATCGATGAGTTTTCCATCGCCCAGAGAAACATCAACAACAAGAAGAACAATCCGATTCTGTGGATCGAGAAACTAAAAGTTTATCCCCCGGGGATGCTGGCGACCTGCAGATCCCAGATACAGCTGGCCCAGGACACGGCAAAACGCTGGCTGGAGGCCTACATGTTTCATGGGGAGGATGAGGCAGAGGTGAAGGCGGAGAGGATCTCTGCCTGGTTGGCCGACGGCCGCCAGCTAATAAGCAGCCTGCGACCCCTGATGTACGATCAGGCGGCCGCAAGGGAGCTTAAGGTGGAGCTTCTGGACGATGATGAGGCGTTGGCCGACAACGTGATGTCCGTGTTCTATGCGGCTAGTACCAAATTCCGAACCAGCGATTGCGTTAAGATCGTCGCCAATCACCTCGGCAAAGGCTGCACTTTTTCCGCCCGTCCGCCCGTCGGCTCAGCCAGAGACAGGCGCCAGGACACTTAGAGCGTATCCCTGTCGATCAGACTTGCCTTTGTGAGTTTTACCCCCTTCATCTTCTGGCGCAGGCGGGTAACCGTCTCCTCCACTTTGCGGCGCTTGTCGAACTCCTCGGCGAACAGCTCCCCCTGGATCGCCTCGCCCGGGGCAACCACATTTGCCGTACCTACCCCGATAAGACGCACCGGGGTGGAGCCGTTCCAGCGTTGCTCCAGCAGGTCCAAGGCCAGGGTGTAGATCTCATCGGAAGAGGTGATCCAGTGCTTCACCGTCTTCCGGGCCGTGGTGGTGGCAAAGTCGAAGAAACGCAGTTTGAGCACCACCGTATTGGTTCTCAGTTGTGCAACAAGCAGCCGGTGCATCACCTGTTCGGCAAGCTCCAGTAAGGTCCGTCTAAGGGTATCGGCGTTCTTGATGTCCCTTTCGAAGGTCATCTCGCTGCTGATCGAGTGACTCTTGGCAGCGGCGGCGAAGACTCCGGGATCCTCTCCGCGGCAAGCCCTGTACAGATAACGGCCGCTGGCCTCCCCCATCATGGAACAGAGAATATCCAGCGGAACGTTCCGCAAGGCCTGGACCGAGGTTATGTTCAGCTCCGAGAGGCGCTCCCGGGTCTTCTCCCCGACGCCCCAGAGCTTGCCCAGGGTCAGTTGATCCAGAAAGGATATCTCCTCTCCCGCTTGTACGAAGTACAGTCCGTCCGGTTTGCAGAACTCGGAAGCCAGCTTGGCCAGATAGCGGTTGGGAGCGATTCCGATAGACAGGGTCAGGCCGGTCTGCCTGCGCACCCGCTCTTTGATGCGGCTGCCGGCGTCCAAAGGTGAACCGTACAAGCGCCCAGTTCCGCTCATATCCATGAAGGCCTCGTCGATGGAGATCTGTCTGAACTCCGGAGTGAAGGATTCCAGGATCCTCATCACCCTCTGGGATACCTCCAGGTAGCGGCTCATCCGCACCGGCACGAATACGCCCGCCGGACAGCGGCGCAGTGCTTGAGAGATCGGCATTGCGGAGCGGACACCGAACCTCCTGGCCTCGTAGGAACAGGAAGATACCACGCCGCGATGTCCAGGCAGGGCTCCGACGATCACCGCTTTGCCCTGCAGGTCGGGATTGTCGATTCTCTCTACCGAAGCGTAGAAAGCATCCAGGTCGACGTGGAAGATGATGCCCATCGTGCTCGACTTAGGTCTTGAGCTCGAGGTTTTTTCGGAACCTCAGCCGGTTGCGGATAGACACAGACTCGCCCTTGAGCTCGTATCCTTCCGGAGGTTGCAGATATTCCATGGTAATCTCTACCGTAAAGGTTCTGTTTCGCGGAACCGTCAATTCCACGTTCAACGGCAGGGGGGGATTCGCTCCAATGAGGATCGTGTACTCCTTGCCGCCGGGTGTTCGGGTGTAGGGAAAGTTGGCATCGAAGAGCACAAACTCCTCTTCCGAGAAAACGCTCAGACGTACCCGGTGCGGTTCCGACCAGGGATCCAGGCTCAGGGAAACATTTTTTCGGTCCAGGAATCCGACGCTTCTGATCCCGGTCTCCAGATACTCACCCTGATCAACCAGGGGCAGTCGATAGAGACGGGATCGGGTGTCGATGGAGATGGTTGTGTTCCCGTTGAGGGCGCTTACGTTTCGAAGGGGTGCCGGACTGGACAGCTCCAGGTACTGCTGGTCCCGGACCTCGTCGATCACGTAGACTGCGCTGATCGGCTGCGGACGCTGCTCCCCGTAGGGTCGGTACACGAAGAAGGTTGTAACCAGCCCGATCAGGATAAAGGCGAACACTCCCGCGGTCAGCCTGGAGCGGAGCCTGTCCGAGGTGATCCGAGCGGGAGGAAAGATGAACTTCAAACGGATGAACATGAGGATGAAGGGAATCAGGATGACGGTAAGCAGAAGATTCCCTCCAACTTTGGACAGCAGGAGAATCCGGCAGAACTCCAAGCGGGGAAGGGTGAACAACTCGACAATGGTTTTTGCGATCCAGTAGGGCGCGGCCAGAAACAGTAGAACCTTGAGCGGCCTGTAAGCCACAGCTGAGAAGAGTAAAGCGAAGGTAAAAGCCCAGAGGAAGTAGTAGGTGAAGGAGATGTTGATTACCGCCAGCACCACGATATCCAGGAGCAGGAACAACAGGGCCCCGGCGGAGTAGAAACTGCCCCTCCGGGGTATGGGCAGTCTTTTGACCAAACTCAGCAGAATGAAGAGAATGGCCAGGGGAACGGCCAGCTTGAAAAACAGAAACAACAGGGGTAGTTCTTCCCAGAGACGAATCATGTTTCGGGCACGGAGAATACCCTCGATCAGCCAGGTGGAGAGAAACAGCAGGGCAAAGATGAACAGAAAGAAAAGGGGCAGGGCCCAGATATTGTGGGCCAGGATTCGCAAGTATTTCCGGAGTCGGCGGGTGAATACAAGACCGTATGTCAGGATACCCCCGAGCACGATCAAGAGAATTGTCAGATACACCCTTTCGGAGATGCTGAAGTAGAATCCCCTGGCCTGGAAAAAGAGATAGTGCCTATCCCAGGTCTCGGGAATCCCGTCGGCAAAGGCATTCAAGAACTCGGTCATGAACAGATTGAAGGAAAAGATCCAGTTCTCCCGCTGCAGCGGATTCAAGGAGGCATACTCTCCCTCGAAACTCACCGCCGGGTAATCGGCGAGGAGATAGGGCTCGATGATCGTTCGTTCCGAGGTGAGCCCTATGCGGAAAATCTGGTTCTCATTTCCCCTGATCAGGAAGAAGAGGTCGGTTTCCTCCAGCGCATCGGTCGCCCGGTCCAAAAGCCAATAGGGTGCTTCGATTCCCCGAGCTCCCCCGCGCAAGTACAACCGGGAAGGGATGCGCTTGAAATTGAGGTAAAGACACATGACTCGATAGTCCGGAAAGAAATCCCGCAAGAACAGGCGGCTTCCCATCGGATAGTCGGCTGTCTCTCCGTACTCGGCTCCCAGAAACAGTATTTTCACCGATATCGGTGGTGTTTTTCGACTGACATGCTCGACAATACCCAAGGCCAGAGCGACGTTGATCGAACCGTCAAACTGCACTTCAGTCTCGGGAGGATGATTGATCGGGACCGCCAGAATCAGGGTGTCTTCCCGCTCCCCCTGAACATCGGCAACCAGGCAGGATGAGAACGAGTGATTCTTGTCGGATTCGCTGAAATCCAGGCGGGAGTAGGGAATTCTCAGGTACTCGAGTCGCTGCTCGATGAACTCCAAAAGCTGCCTCTCGCCTTCCGAGCCCTCGAGCCGGGGATAGATAGAGCGGATCGCATCGTAGTCAGCCAACACCGCCCGGCTGTCCGGCGGGAGATCGGATTGGCCGAACAGTGATACAGAGCCAGCTAAAAATAGAAGGCAGGCGATGAGTCTGGACATAACTGAAATCTATCGTATCACAATCTCCGATTTCAACAGAGATGGAGATTGCGATGTCGTCTTCCGGTCGAAAATCTTGGTCAAATTGCAGGATTTTCGCCTCGGCATCATAATATCCAGCGGAAAAATGCATTGCAATATGGATATTGATCTTTTATCATGGTAGGGTCGCCATGGCAGTATTGGAAGAGATCCTCAATCGTAGAAGTATCAAGCAGTTCAAATCCAAGCCGATCGAAAAAGACAAGCTCGAACGCGTGCTGGAGGCTGGCCGCCTGGCTCCGTCAGCAAAGAACCGCCAGGAGTGGCGTTTCATCGTTCTGCAGAAGGAGAATCTGCGGGAGAAAGTAAAAGAAGCGGCCTTCGGGGATGAGAAGGTGGGACAGGCACCGGCGATCATAGCGTTGTGCACGACGAATGTCGAGTACATCATGCCCAACGGCCAACTCTCTTACCCCATCGATCTGGCCTTTGCCGCTGCCTTCATGGTGCTTCAGGCTGTAGCCGAGGGGCTGGGGACCTGCGTGTTGAGTACCTATGACGAACAGATGGTCCGGGATCTGATAACCGTCCCCTATTCCATGCGGGTGGTGCTGCTCATCCTGCTCGGCTATCCTGAAAGCATTCCGGAGGCGGCTCCGAGAAAAGCGTTGAAGCGTATTGCCGCCTTCGATCACTGGTAGCGGAATACCTCAAGCGTAGTACTTGAACAGCTCTTCGAACCTTCCCTTGTTTTGCGTCGAGGTGATCAGTCCCCCGGCAAGGTGGTACACCGGGTCGTTTCGAGTCCACATGATCTGCACTTCCATCGAAAAGCGGGGAATGTCCATCTCTTCGACGGGAAGGACCTCTACGTTCACAACCGTCCCCTTCTCTACCAGGGGATTTCCTATGAAGGCGAGCTGACATCCCTCCCTGCTGAGATCTCTGAGGTATCCCAGAGCGCCGCTGTCTGCCAGCAGCACCTTGGCGTAAGTCTTGTTTCTCGGATTCTTGCGATGATCCTCTCCCATCATGCTACCCATTCGTTGAAACCCGGATTACCGTGCCGATCACCTCACGTTCACCCCACTGAACCGGTTGCTCCTCTTCATCGAAGAAGATCACCTGGAAAAAGGAAAAGGTTTTCTTCGTGACCAGCAGTCCCATGCCGAAGCGGAGGTACCTGTGTTTCTCCTGGTACTCCTCGAAGGCATCCGAGGTCAGATCTATCGTCTCCGCCGGTGCCTCCAGCGGATAGGGAAGGCGCTCGGGATCGAAGCCGCCGCCGAAGTCCTTCACCTCGATTTCGACTTTCGTATCTGCGGCTCGGAACACTGCGATCACCTGCTTGTCAACTTTTCTCTCCCTGTGAGCCCGCAGGGAATTGCTGATCAACTCGAGTACGGCGTATTTGATGTTTTCGGCGTTTGTGACGAAGTCGGGAAAGTGAATCGATTCCAACGTTTGCAGGATTTCACGAAAATCGGCTTCGGGATGAATATTCACCGTGACCTGCTCGCTCTGCTTGCTCTGGAAGTCGAAATAGTTGCCCATCCGCAGAATTTTACCCTTTGAAAATCCCTCGATGTGGTGTTAAATACCGTCAATGCTGTTTTTGTTGGTTTCGATCGATTATTATATACAAATTCGTACGGTTGACCAAGAACTTACAGCTGCGATACGGGCCGAACTTTCCGACCTGGAATCCCTGTACGGCTACGAGAAAGTTGCCGAGCGGGAGGGTGCGCTGCTGTATCGCTTCGGTCAGGAGTTCGGTCTGGATCCGCGCCGCACCCTGGAGTTCGTTTTTCGGATTTTCGAGGTGCTTGGATCTCGTGAGAAGGAGCTGTTCGGATTCAATCTCCTGATCGGCCGTGGGGCTGAGACCAACCCGGAGAACAACCTCAAAGTCTTGCAAAAAACCCTTCTTCCCATCCAGGAAGACCAGCAAATACTGATCCAAGCAGACTGTCTGTCCACTTTCGGCGATCTGGTGCACACGGAAAAAATCGATGGGATTTGCAGAATAACCAAGAGAGAACTAAGCGCAGCTCCGACCTCGCGGCAACGGCAGGAGTCGTGGAAGCGAACCCGCCTGGCCCGGGAGGTGGTGCGGAAGATAAACACTCAGTACAAGGCAAGAACCCAGAATCGCGGCATCGTTGTTCATGGGCCGGTAAACACGGATCTGCGCTTGTTGCTGGATGCGGTGCAGGACCTTTTGTTCCAGGATTTGGCGGTTCCTCGTGCGCCCCGCCTCCATACGCTGTTCAAACGCCGTTCGACCTTTCACCCGTTTCTCAACAGCATCGATCCTTTTTTTCTCAAGGCGGTCGCTCAGTATTTGACAACCTGGGAGCAGGGGGTATGGAAGGATCTGAATAGCCTGCTCTGGTCGATGAAGCCTGCCGTGCGTGATGGCCAGGGAGTGTTATACAGATGGCCGAAGGGGGTACCAACCTCCCTGCGGGGCAGGGGAAAACCTGGGCAGGATGAGGAGGGATCGACAAGCAAGGCCATCGGATCGGTCTGTCCGGACCGCCTGTATCGGGATTTCTATCTCGCCTTTCACCTCTACCTGACGGCATACTTCCGCATGCTGGAGGAAAACTTTCTGCCCGCTGTGCTGTTCTGTGAAGACATCGATACCTATCATCCCCAAACCCTGGAGATGCTCACCGCATTGCTGAAAGACTTCTACCAGATTCAGTCTTTTATCCCGGTTTTCACCTCAAAAACGCAAAAGCTTCCTATTGACCTGGGTGGACGGGCGTTGAAGATCGTAGCCATGGGACCCCTGAGCAGAAAAGAGATGGCCAGAATTGCGGGCAGGTTGTACAGGGGCTGCAAGCTCCCCGAGGATGTCTTGTACAGCCTGCGTAAATACGTGCGGGGCAAGATGGTTGGTTTCTATCACTGTCTGCGATTTTTGGAGCGGCAGGGGTTTCTATCCAAGGAGAAGGATGCCTACCAGTGGAAGGAGGGAAAACCCCTGGAAAAGGTACTGCCCGCCCGCAGCCTGTCCCTCACCTGGCAGTTGATCTCTTCCCTGTCCTTCGCCCTGAAGCGTCTGTTGTTTATCGTCTATCTCCAGGCGGGGCTTCTCGATCTGTGGGGACTGATCGACTTTCTGCACGATCAGGGCATGGCCCGGGAGGGCGCCTTGAACCTCTTGCGGGAGCTGGAGGCACAGGGGTTGATTTTCATAGAAAATCATGCGGTGGCGTTGTTTCCCTCCTTCCGAAAACGGTTGAGGCGAACCGTGTTGGAGAAGGAGCCGGATCTGGAATCTGCATTTATCGATCATCTGCTGGGGCGCTGGAGGGAAGGCAGATATCCCCATCTGGTTTTGTTGTTTTTTCTTCTTTCCAAGGCTCGCCGAGTCCCCGAGGGCTTCGATGTGTTGTTTCAGCTTCTCAAACAGAAACTGGACGAGCTGGATTTCAATGGTATACGGATCTTTTTGGATCCCAGGCATTTTCGCTTTGGCGGCGCCGAGGTGAAGAAAAATCTGGATCGTCTGCTGGCCGCTTCCCGGCTGCGCTATCTCCTGCTCCGGGGCAATCTCAAGGAGGCGGAAGGCACCTATCTTAAATGTATGGAGTTCGGTGAGGATTTCGAAGTCCATCCGGCCAAGGGAGCATTGTTTCTGCAGATGAGCCGTTATCTCCTGGTGAGGGGAGAGACCAGCATGGCTCTTCAGTGGGTAAAGAAAGGGATGATCCAGTTTCAAAATGCCGGGCATACCGATGGGGAGAGAGAGGCGGCGATCGGCCTGGCATCGGTGCTCCTGGCCGAGGGAAAGTTCGACGAGGCTCTCGAGTACTTCTCAATGTCCGATACCGCGGTGGCTGAACGCACAGGGCTGGATGATATAATATCCCACGGCTTGAGGGCAGTCGCCCTCTTCGTTCTGGGGAATCTCTCCCGGGCGGAGGTCGAGACCCGAGCCGCCTTGAAGATCAGCAGAGCGCTCAAACGACGGGAATGGGAGCTGTTCCTGCAGTTCCTCGCCGCCCGCATCTCATTTGAGCTCGGTTTTTACGAACGGGCCCAACTGGGCTTCCAGCAGGCTCTGGCTGTAGAGACCCTGTATGAACAGCCGCCGGCCCGGAGTGTCCTGCAGAGATGGCTGGCCCGCAGCTTTGCCTACGGGGGCAAGGTGGCGACAGCGGAGGGGATCCTGGGGGGGCTCGAGGACCATTGGGAGAAGTCGTATTTTCTCTCCGAGTGTTCTTTCTTCATTCGGAACTACGGCAGAGCCCTGGAGCACTGCGACCGGGCTATCACGTTGGAGCAGGGTTCGGCCCAAGAGGTGTTCCCCGGCGAACGCGTGCGCTGGGCAGACGGCTTCAGGGATGTGGAGGGACGATGTTTCGAGCTGCTGAGAGAAAATGCCCTGGTTCGGCGAATCCTTCAGTCTTTTCAAGCCTATCTGTGGGGATTGGAGGGCAGCAGCGAGCGAGGGATCGAGCAGCTGCAGATGATTACCCGGGGCGGGCGCATTCCCCCCTCCGATCCCTATCAGAGTCTCTACACCTACTTCTACGCCTGCACGCTTCCCGAGGTCCGTAAAACCGAGCTGGACGACAGCCTCACCGTGTTGAGCAAATCCTTGAAACTGCTGCAGCAGCGGGCCAGCAGGATCGACGACTCATCCGAACGCTGGCAGTACCTGAGCAACAACTACTGGAACAGCCTGCTGTTCGCCGAAGCCAAAAAGAAGAAGATGATCTGATTTTACTGCTCTACTAAATGCAAGTAGCTTTGCTTATAGTAGTACTATTCGCTATTACACTTGTATTTGGTCGTACTGTGCTGCAAAACGTGAATCGACCTTGACGCCACCGGTGCCGGTGACCTATACTTGAATAGTCATACACTGGGAGGGGATATGGCCGAACAGCTTATCCTAAAAAGCCTGCCTTTTATCCGTATTCTGCCGAATTGGGCGCAGGAGCTGGCCTACAAGTACTGCTCCAAGACCGCCAATCTGTACATAGTTCACGGCAACATCCGGGATTTCCTGCCCCACAAGATGAAGGACAACGAGTTCAACTTCGTGCGCATCCAGGATTACATCGGAGAAGTGCTGTTCGGAAACCGGGACATCATCGTGTTCTACGACCGTTCCTCCGGGATTAACTTCTGCACCCCGGAGATGCGCCGGGACTACCTGACCGCTCTGAGCGGAGCGAACGGCGACACCCGGGAACGGGCTCTGTCCCGAGATCCGATGGATGCCTTCCCCTGCATGGAGCGCTACTTCTACCAGAATATCTCGAACAAGCGGCGGATCGTGCTGATCATCGATTACTCCGAGACCATCGTTCCCAATACCGATATCTCCCGCTACACCGACGAGGATCGCTACTGCCTGGTGACCCTGAACCGCTGGGCCAACGATCCCATCTACACGGAGGGGGACATTTCCGTCATCCTTCTCACTGAAAACCTGGCCGACCTGAACACCAAGCTGGTGCGATCGCCCAGCACGATCAAGGTCAACATCCCACTTCCCGACGAGACGGTGCGGGAGCGTTTCCTCATCTTTCTCGAGCAGCAGGAAAAACTCCTGCTGGAACGGCGCCTCAGTCCGGCCAAGGTGGCCCAGATCTGCAGCGGCCTCAACCTGGTTAATATCTACCAGCTGGCCGCGGAGAGCTACCAGGAGGACAAGGAGATCACCCTGGAGTACCTGCGCCGAAAGAAGAAGGAGATGATCGAGACCGAGGCCAGCGGTCTGCTGGAGTTTATAGAGGCGGAATTCGACCTGTCCATGGTCTCCGGGCACGACTACGTGAAGAAGCGCTTCAAGAGCGCGGCCAAAGCCATCAAGATGGGGCGGCTGGACATCCTGCCCATGGGCTATCTGGTGGCCGGGCCGGTGGGTACGGGCAAGAGCTTCATGGTCACCGCCTTTGCCGGGGAGATCGGCATACCGATTGTCAAGTTCCGAAACTTCCGCTCCAAGTGGCAGGGGGTAACAGAGTCGAATCTGGAGAAGGTGCTCAACATCCTCACCGCCATGGCGCCGGTGGGGGTGATGATCGACGAGGCGGACGCCTTCCTGGGCGACCGCAACCAGGAGGGGGACTCGGGAACCTCGAACCGCATCTTCGCCCAGATCGCCTCGTTCATGGGCAACACGGAGTATCGGGGCAAGATCATCTGGTTTCTCATCACCTGCCGTCCGGACCTCCTTCCCATAGACCTCAAGCGCCAGGGCAGGGCGGAGGAACATCTGGCCCTTTTCTACCCGGAAACAATCGAGGAGAAGGAGGCCCTGTTCCAGACCCTGATCCGCAAGCTCAAGCTCAAGGTGCAGAAGGTGAACATCAGCGACCTGTTCCGCAAGTACAAGTTCGACTTCTCCGGGGCGGATCTGGAGTCGATCCTGATCCGGGCCAAGCTCCTGGCGGCGATGAACAACCACGTGATCATCACCGCCGACGACCTGGAGGAGACGATCCGGGATTTCAATCCCCCAAGCTACCCCCACGAGATCGAGCTTCAGAACCTGGTTGCCGTGTTGGAGTGTACCAGCCGGGAGATGCTTCCCAAGCGCTTCCAGAACCTGGAGCGGGGAACCCTGGTATCGGATATCAGGCAGCTGAAGATCCTGACCGGTGAGCGGGAGTGATATACGGGAGAGGGAGACAATGGCTGAAAAAAAATCCTTGACCCTTTACTGGACCAAGAACGGGAACACCGAGAAGGTGGCCCGGCGCATCCACGAGACCCTCGAGAAAGCCGGGATCGATGATTCGATCCTGCGCATGACCAAGGACCTGGAGGTCGAGTACCTGGACTACAACCTGGTCTTCCTGGGCGCTCCGGTATACGAAAATCTTCCGCCCAAACCGGTGATCGAGTTTCTCAAGCGCCACAGGAAACGGGGTGTGGAGATCGTGGCTTCGGCTCCGGAAAAACCGGGGATCGTCGCCATCCCCTACTGCACCTATGGCGGAGGACATACCGGTTACAATGAGGCGCTACCCATGCTGAAGTACATCGGCCAGTTCTTCGAGCACGAGGGCATCCGGGTGGTTGATGACATCGCCGTACCGGGCATATTTCCGGAAGCCGAACCGGCTTACAATACCAAAGGCCGCTTCGGGATCATCACCGACCGACCCAGCGCCCAGGACCTCCGGGAGGTCGAAGGCCGGGTCCTGGGGATCCTGCGCAGGCTGCATCGGATCCTGCCGCTGGGGGATGCGTTCCTTTAGGGGCGGTTTCCCGGAATCTGGGTCTATTCCATGGGATATTTCAGACCCCACTGTTTGCGGATCTCGTCCAAGGTCCGGATAATACTCAGGCTCTCATCAAGGGGCATGATCTCGCTTTCCGTTTTGCCGGTTCGTAGGCAGCGCATCACCTCGACTGCTTCATAGTGGTAGCCGTTGCCCTCAAAGGGCGCATCGATAATCCGGTCTTCCTCGCCTTCTAGGGAAAGGGTGAGCTTGTACGGCCGGAACAGACCCGGCTGGGCGTGTAGTTGGATCCGGCCTTTAGAGCCGATCAGTGTGGCTTCGGTCGGGCTTCCCGCTTTGATGGTTAGATACGACACAGCCATGGCGCCGGTTTCGTAGCCGAATAGGATGCCCGCCTGTTCGTCGACGCCGGTTTCGCCGATGTGAGCCAGGCTGGTGATTCTATCCGGAGGTCCGAGGATCATGGATGCCAGGGACACCGGATATATGCCGACGTCCAGAAGAGCTCCTCCGCCCAACGCCGGATTGTACATCCTACCCGCCGGATCGTTATCCGCACGAAAACCGAAATCGGCCATCAGTATCAGGACGTCGCCGATCACAGCACCGGAGAGCAGGTTTCGAACCTCGGCAACGGCGGGTAAGAACCGCGACCACATCGCTTCCATCAGGAAGAGATTCTTGTCCCTGGCTGTCGAAATAACTGCTTCGCTCTCAGCAGCATTGATCGTCAGCGGTTTTTCGCACAATATAGCCTTGTCAGCGGATAAACTAAGAAGAACGTGGTCTTTATGATACGGGTGGGGCGTGGCGATGTACACGACATCCACCTCGGAATCCTGAGCCAATTCTTCGTAGCTCGGATGGCGAAGGGGTATACCGTGCCGATCGGCGAAACGACTGGCCGAGGAAGCATTGCGCGAGCCGACAGCGACAATCTCGGCGTCGGGAAGCCAACTCAATCCTTCGGCGAACACGCCCGCTATGTAGCCGGTTCCCATGATACCCCATCGTATCTTCTCGGCCATTTTTACTTCCTTTCCCACCTTCAGGGGCAGCAGATCGGAAAATGCCGGGTGGCTCTATTCTTGGGCTTCCTGATCGGCGTCCCTCTCATCACTGGCCTCGTTGTTCGGACACAGCACAACCGCCCGGCAGCGGATGGACTCTGCGAGTATGAGGAGCTGCTCAAGCTCTTCCGTCAATTGCGAGTGTATATCCGTCAGATTGAACTTCTGCAGCGCATTGATCGTGATGATCTCTATTCCATACCGACCCGCCAGCTCCCGCACCCGCTTGGGCTGTAGCCCGTCGATGATTCCCTTGGCGGGAAGATCGTTGCGAAGCTCGACCTTTTTGAGTCCGACACCCATGGTCAGCTTGAAGAAGGCTTCCAGGTCGAGATCGGGAGATATGATTCTGTTCAGAGCAAAACGTGCTTCATCCATCACTTTGATTTCCTCAAATCAATTTCATGAACCGAAATCCTTTTTTCAATCCAGGCCGCCGATTACTTTCTGGTCGAAGTCGATCAAAGATCCTGTCATCATCTCCGAACGGTCGCTCAGCAGATAGGCGGTCAGGTAGGCCACGTCCTTAGGCCGGAGCAGGCGTTTGAAGGGTTTTTCCCTCTCCACGAGCTCCAGCCAGTTTTCCGGCTGGCCGCCTTCGATCTGGACCTGGTGTTCGTGGGGAGTGTACATCCAGCCGATGCAGATCCCGTTGACCCGGATCCGGTCGTAGCGCAGGGCATGAGCCGCATTTTTCGTCAAGGTCGCCAGGGCGCCCTTGGACACCGAATAGGGCACCAGGAAAGGATATCCTCCATGGGCACAATCGCTGATAATGTTGACGATGCTGCCGTGGATGTCGTTTGCCTTCATGTGGCGCACCGTTTCCTGCATGAGGATAAAGGGGGCTCGCGCGTTGACGTTCATCAACAGGTCCCATAACTCGACGGTGGTATTCTCGATCGTGCCACGGTTTGTCAGTCCTGCGGCGTTTGCCAGCCCGTCGATCCGCCCGAAGCGCCGGGTCGCTTGATGCACCACCTTCCGGCAGTCTTTTTCATGGAAGAGATCCGCCTGAACGTATTCGCAGGCACAACCGGTCTGAGAAATTTCAGCCGCGGCTGCCTCTCCGTTTTTCTTGTTGCGGCCGCAGATCGTCAAGCCGGCGGCTCCCTCCTCGGCCAGATGCAGGGCGATTCCTCTGCCCAACCCTTGAGTTCCGCCGGTGACGATGAAATAGCCTCCGTTGAGCGGTTTTTCCACCATGGGATTCCTCCTCTTTTCCTACTCGATCCGTACGACTTTCCGCTCCCGAACGGCCTCGGTGGTGGCGCAGGCCCACTGCACGGCCCGGTACCCGTCCTCCAGACCGACCAGCGGTTCGGTGTCCTGGATGACGCAGTCCACGAAGTGCTGCATCTCCGCGCAGAACGTAGGTTCCCAGTATTCGAAGAACCACCCCACGCATTCCCGGCTCAAACCGCCCTGATTCATGTAGGTGACCCGGTCTTTCACCGGCACCGTTCCGATACGGATACAGCCGTCGCTGCCGTACACCTCCGTTTCCACGTGATAGCCGTAGGAACAGTTGCGGCTGGTTTCGAACTGGCCGATCACTCCGTTCTGGAACTCCACCAGGATGTTGCAGTTGTCGATATCATTGACCGCTCGAAGGCCGTCGTAGACAAAGGCGTCCCCTAGGCCGTACACGCTCTTCGCCTCCGAGCCCACGAACCAGCGGGCGCAGTCGTAATCGTGGGTCAGCATGTCCATGACCAGACCGCCGCTGGTCGGGCTGAACTTGATGATGAACTCGGCCATGGCCGCGGGATCGCGGTTGATCATGCGCACCTGGATCGGTTTGCCCACAAAACCCGCGTCCAGCTTCTTCTTGGCCGCCTGCACCGACGCATCGAAGCGCCTGTTGTAGCCAACCTGCAGGCGCATTCCCCGGTTGGCCTGCACGGCGGCCTTGATTTGATCGATCTCCTCCATGGTCATGCCCAACGGCTTTTCCAGATAGACGTTCTTTCTGCCCGCTTCCGCCGCGGCGCAGACCATCCGGCAGTGAGCCTGAGAGGAGGAGGCGATCACGACTGCGTCGAGATTATCGTTTTCGATGATCTCCATAAAATCCGTGGTGCTGTACTTTGGGCTCATTTCTCGACCCACCGATTCGAGCTCCTCCTCCACCATGCTGCAGATGGCCGTCAGCTCGGCATTCTGGATCTTGTAATGGATGTTCTCGGCGTGTTTGCGCCCCAGCCGCCCCAAACCGATGATACCGAGTTTGATTTTGTCCATGCCGAACTCCTCCTCATACAGCGGGTCCGTCCAGCGTATCTTCCGCAGGAAGATTTGTCAACATTTTTATTAAGTTATATTGACATAAAATAAAGCCAGATATTAAACTATATTAATATTTATAAATGAAAGGTGTGTAGTGAGATGAAAGCTAAAATAGCATTCCTCCATGGACCTCATGACCTTCGTGTGGAGGAGGTGGAGGTTCCCAAGTTGAATCCCGACCAGGTTCTAATCAAGACCGGTGCCTGCGGGATCTGCGGTTCCGACGTGGAGTGTTTCGAGGGAAAATCCGCCGAGGGGCGGTACGACATCGGTCCCTATACACCCGGTCATGAGTGGGGCGGCCAGATCGTGGAACTCGGATCGGGGGTAAAGGGTGAGCTCAAGGTGGGCGACAAGGTCACCGGTGACTGTGTCATGGCCTGCGGGGTGTGCAGGAACTGCAAAGACGGACGCATGCCCTCGGCCTGCCTGAACATGAGGGAGATCGGCTTTCGTCCGGATTCTCCCGGTGGCATGGGGGAGTTCATGGTCGTGGAGGAGCAGTACGTGCACGCGGTTCCGGATAATTGGACTTTTGAAGATGCCGCCTGGGTGGAAACCTTCTCGATAGGTTATTTCGGCATTTGGGGCAACAACGGCTTTATCGATGCCAGCGATACGGCGCTGATCTTCGGTGCCGGTCCCGTGGGCCTGTCCGCGGCCATGGTGGCCAAGACATCGGGGGCCCGGGTCATCATGGCGGACCCGATCGACAGCCGCAGGAAGCGGTCCCTGAGCTACGGAGCCGATGAGGCCGTCGATCCGACCAAGGGCAACCTGGTCGAACAGATCATGGACCTGACGGGAGGACAAGGAGCCAGCGTCTGCGTCGAAGCCTCGGGAAACGACGCGGCCATCGCTTCTCTGTTCGACGTGTCCGGTCACAGCGCCCGGGTTCGTCTGATCGGGCACTCGATCGGGCGCAAAGTTCCGGTCGAGATAGGCAAGACGATCTGGAAAACCCTGAACATCACCGGTTCCGGAGGCACCAAGGATTTCGGCCAGCGGACCATACGATTCATGAGCGCGATCCGGGACAAATTCGATTTCGCCGCCCTCAACACCCATCACCTGCCCTTCTCGGATCTGCACAAGGCCTTCGACGTGGCCATCCACAACAAGGTGGAAGCGCTCAAGGTGATGCTGACCTTCTGAAAGCCTGTGGGGAAAACCTGCCCGCAGGAACTCCCGTTTGTCCCGGATCCTGGATACATCCACGCTCCACCCGGAGATTCGGCGCGGACCTCCGGGCGGACTCGACCCCCTTGAGAAAGCCGTGTTAGAATGTCGGTGGATTGTTGACCCAGATCGCGGTCGAAACCCCGTCGTAGATATTTATTACGTCGTGAGGTTGAGAGGAGGGGATGGTGATGCTGTCCCCCCTGTTGAGGATGTAGCGGTCTTCGTTCAGCCTGACCTCGAGCTTGCCCTCCAAAACGATTCCGCACTCGTAGCCGGTGTGGGTGTGCAGGACCTCGGTGCTGGCACCCTTTTCGTACTCTGCATAGAGCATCTCTATCTGGACTTCCTCGACGTTCTGGGACAGCAGGTAGTAGGTGATTCCGCTCTTCGTATGCACAACGGGCCGTTCACTGGAGCGCAATACCGGGGAATGGACCTGGTTGTCATCCTGATCGAAGAAATAGGCGATCGGAGTGTTCAGCGCCTTGGAAATCGCCATGAGGGAGGTGATGGAGGGCTGGGCCTTGTTGTTTTCGATCTGAGAGAGAAGGCTTTCGGTCAGATTGGTCATGTGAGCCACGTCTTTTAGAGTAAGGAGTTTTTCCTTACGAATCCTGCGAATCTTCGTGCCCAGCTCCATTCGTTTCGCTCCTGAATTCTCCGCTGCCGCCTGCCTGACAGCTGTTCCACTGTATTGTGTGTCTTGATTTGATTTTGATGGAAAACCCGTGAAAAATCAACAGAAAATCAATTTTTTTCGGAAAATAATATTGATATAAATTAATCCAAATGCTATCATAAATTCAATTATATTGAACTTATGCAAAGATGAATGGAGGAACGACTATGAAGTGGTTTACCACGGACAACCCCTTGATTTTCTTCGAAGACACCTCGGTGGGCAGGCTGAAGAAAGAGATCTGGGAGGCATCGGAACAGGAGATCGACAAGATCCTCGCCGACTATGGGATCCCTTCGCCCTCGGAGCTGGGCAGGGCCGGCTGCTACATCCAGAACACCCCTCGGGCCAAGTGCATCGAGAAGCGGCGAAAGAACGATATCCTGTTCGTGCCCGTCGGCTGCACGGAGAATCACGGATTACATGCGAACTCCGGGCTCGACACCTTCATGGTGACCCAGATCCTGGAAGGGGTGCGCCGCTACACGGCCAAGCAGGGCAGAGAGTGCAACCTGGCCTTCACCCCCCTCAACTACGGGGGGCATCCCTACCACCACATGGGCATGCCCGGGACCGTAATCATCCCCAAAGAGGTGGTGGAGGAGATGCTGATCTACACGCTGCTCGGGCTGTGGAACGACGGCTACCGCAAGATCATCCTGCTCAACAACCACGGGCACCTGTGGATGCTCGTCTCAGCCATTCACGAGTTCATGAAGCGCTTTCAGCTTCCCGGGATCTTTCAGGTGCTGGACTGGCACCGGGCCGTGCGGGAGTTTTTCATCCCGGCAGGTCGTGAAGACAGCCTGGAGACCGATTTTGTCCACGCCGATGAGAGTGAAACCGCCGTGGGATTGCTCATGTTCAAGGAGATGATCGACATGTCGGTTGTTCAGGACGCACAGGGCCAGAGCTTCCTGCCGGACGGCCACTTCGACAAATCAGTGGATCCCTATCGCCGTCCCCATCGCTGGTCCGAGGGAGAGGGGCATATCGCCATCGAGCGGTTCGCCACCCCCGAGGGGGTTGTCGGCGCGCCGTCCAAGGCGACCGCCCGCAAGGCCAAGCGCCCCATAGCCGCGATCCTCCGCTACCTCACTCTGCTGAACGACGAAATCCTGGATGCCTTTCCCGCCGGAAAGGTGCCGCCGGTCGACAAGGTCACCCTGCGCACGCCCGCGGAGTTGGAACCCTACTTGAAGGAACCCTTCAGCAAGGGCTGGAAGTCGGTATACGAGATGCCCCATATCGGACCCTTCCACAAGGGATAGGGCTTCAGGCTGAGCACATCATGAAGCTTTCCATGGTGCTGTCGACCCACGCCGCCAAGTTCCAGGCCGTGGCCTACAAGGGAGATTTCGGGCAGAACGTTGCCAAGATAGCCTCCTACGGCTACAATGGTGTGGAACCGGCGGTCCGGGATCCGAGCCTGGTCGACCACGACAGCCTGATCGATGCAGCGAAAAAACAAGGGATGGCGATTCCCGCCATCGGGACGGGGCAGGCCTGGGGGGAGGAGCGGCTCTCGTTTACCGATCCGGATCCCGGCGTGCGGAAGAGGGCGGTGGACAGGATCGCCTCCCACGTTCCCCTGGCCAGGAAGGCCGGCGCGGTGATCATCATCGGCCTGGTCCGTGGTATCATCCAGGAGGGCGTGAGCGAGGTCCAGGCCCGGGAGTGGATGTATAGCGGTTTCAAGACCTGCGTGGAGATCGCCGGCAAAGAGGGCGTGCGCATCGCCTTCGAGCCTCTGAACCGCTACGAAACGCCGCTGTTAAACACGGCAAAGGAGAGCCTGGAGCTGATCGAGCGCATGGGTGCGGACAACCTGGGAATACTCCTCGACACCTTTCACATGAACATCGAGGAACCTTCGATAGAGGAGAGCATCAAAACCTGCGGGGAGCGAATCTTCCACTTCCACGTGGCCGATTCCAACCGCTGGTATCCGGGAGCCGGACACCTGGACTTCCGCAAGATCCTGGAGACCCTGTTCTCTACGGGGTACGAGGGATTTGTGTCAGGGGAGTTCATGGCCGTCCCGGATGCCGATGTGGCCGCCCGAAAGGCGATCGGCCACCTCCGGAGTCTGGGCCTTGATTAACCCCTCCGAGGCCGCCCTTCGGCCTCTTTGCATCTGCCCTGGGACCAGATAACGGCAGGAGAGAGAGAACATGTTGGGAGCAGTATTCAAAGGTGAGGGCAAGCTGGTCCTGGAGGACCGGCCCGAACCCGAATTGAAAAACGACAACGACGCCCTGATCAAGGTCACAGGGGTCGGGATCTGCGGGACCGATCTGCACATCCTCCGGGTTCCTCCGGCCCATCCGGCCAAGACGGACATCATCCTGGGGCATGAGTTCACCGGGCAGATCGTGGAGATGGGAAGCGGGATCCCCGATTTCAAGCCGGGAGAGTCCGTGCTGATCGATCCCCACCCCGGGTGCGGCCAGTGCGCCGCCTGCAAACGGGGCGAGCCGGACCGCTGCATCCCCCTGTATTCAACGGCCGAGCCGGGTCATCCGGACACCATCGGGATTTTCTCCAACGGTGCCATGACCAGTTACGTGATCGTGCCCCGGCAGTCCCTGTACAAGGTGAGCCCGAAGGTTCCCTCTCACATCGCCGCACTGGCGGAACCGCTTTCCTGCGTGGTGAACGCCTTCGACAAGCTGCAGATGCGACCGGGGGAAACGGTGGTGGTGCTGGGAGCAGGTCCGATCGGACTAATGTTCACCTCGCTGTTCAAGGCCGCGGGCGCCGCCAGGCTGATCGTGTCGGAACCCGCGGAGTTTCGGCGCAAGGCGGCAGAGAAGTGCGGTGCGACTAGCGTGATCGACCCGCGCAAGGATGACCTGGAGGCAGCCGTTCGCAAAGAGCTTCCCGACGGACCGAATATCGTGGTGGAGGCCGTGGGGCCTCTGCTTCCCCAGGCGATCGAGCTGGTCGGTGGGCACGGCAGGGTTCTGCAGTTCGGCCACGACGAGTCGGTGGAACCGGCGGTTCCCGTTGGCACCATGCTGAAGAAAGAAGTGGTGATCTACGGGGCTTTCATCGGCCGGCACAGCTTCGAGCGCACCGCGGCGATCATGGAGAGCGGCATCCTGCCGTTGGAAACGGTCGTCTCCCATCGTCTGCCCCTGAGCCGGATTCATGAAGGCCTGGATCTGCTGAGGCAGGGCAGGGGGATCAAGATCATTCTCGAACCGGAGGAATGAGAAAGGAGTACGTATCATGAGTGAGAAATACAAGAGTCCGCTGCACAAGATGACCCAGACCACCCCCACGTGTCTGTGGAACGACTCGGCTTCGATCGAAGAGCTGACCTACGCGATCGAGCACGGTGCCGTTGGGGCCACCTGCAACCCCGTCATCGCCCTGACCGTGCTGAACCAGGAGATGCATCTCTGGAAGGACCGCATCCACCAGCTGATCCGTGAGATGCCCGAGGCCACGGAGGACGAGATCGGCTGGCGGGTGGTTGAAGAGCTCTCCATAAAGGGCGCAGAGCTCCTCAAACCCATCTTCGACCAGCAGAAGGGCAAGAACGGTCGGCTGTCCATCCAGACGGATCCCCGCTTCTACAGAAACACCGAGGCGATCGTGGAGCAGGCGGTCCATTTTAGCCAGCTCGCCCCCAACATGATCGTTAAAATTCCCGTCACAAAAGCCGGTATCCCCGCCTTCGAGGAGGCCATCTACCGGGGCGTGAGCATCAACGCCACGGTAAGCTTCACCGTGCCCCAATGCATCGCCGTAGCCGAGGCGGTGGAGCGGGGACTCAAGCGCCGTGAAAAAGAGGGCAAGGACATCTCCACCATGGGACCGGTATGTACCATCATGGTCGGCCGCACCGATGACTGGATGAAAGTGGTCGCGAACAAGGAAGGCATTATCACCAATCCAGGCTACCTCGAGTGGGCCGGGGTGGCGGTGTTCAAGAAGGCCTACAGGATCTTCAAGGAACGGGGCTATAGGATCCGGCTGCTGTCGGCGGCCTTCCGCAACCACATGCATTGGAGCGAGTTCATCGGCGGAGACGTGGTGATCTCCCCGCCCCACAAGTGGCAGCTGCGCTACAATGCCAGCGACGTGGAGGTTATACCGCGGATCGACAAGCCCGTGGAGCCCAAGATCGTGGAGGAGCTGCTCAAGAAGTTCGTCGAGTTCCGCAAGGCCTACGAGGAAGAGGGCATGAAAGTGGAGGAGTTCGACGGCTACGGTGCCACTGTCCGGACCATCCGGGGGTTCAGCCAGGGCTGCCAGCAGCTGTCGGCGTTGATTCGCGACTTCATGCTTCCGAATCCCGACGTTTAGGGGCGGGAAGCGCCGCGACAATCTCTCCAATGGACCAGGCCGGTGCCCAGGTGGCAATACTCGCCTGGATGTTGGATTCCACAGTGTTTCAAGTGATGTACTGTACGAAAATCCGATTGGTGGATGCACTTGGGCAAAAAACCACCCGCGTGGGCTCGGGTTGACAGCGGTTCCCGCTGACACTACCATGGGTGGTCTGATGGAAGCGAGCGACGGCCGGAAGAAATCAATACTCTATACAGGCCTTTTCGTTGTTACAGCCTGCTCCCTGGCAATCGAAATATCTCTAACGCGGCTGTTTTCCTACCTTTTCGTAAACAGTTATGTCTATATAGTAATTTCAACCAGCATGGCCGGTTTGGGAGCCGGTGCCGTACTCCTGTATTTTGTCAAGCAGGAGCATCGTGAGCGCTATTTCTCGGCTCTCCTGTTCCTGCCGGTTCCGCTTGTACTGTTTCTCACCGGGATCAACCTTGCAGGCGCCGGGTTCTACATTTCCCTGGTCGCTTCCCTGCTGCTGTTCCTGTCGATCGGATCTACCATAGTTTTGGTGTTTCAGCAGACCGGATACTCCATACCCTATCTGTATGCCCTGGACCTTGCAGGCGCCGCTTTCGGTTCGGTTCTGTGTTTTCTTCTCCTCAATATTCTGGGCGCCGTTCATGCTCTTTTTCTGTTCGCCGTATTACTAACCGCGGCGTTCGCCCTCGTACATCTGGACGTGTTCTCCTACAAGAGGAGGCTGGTGATCGTTCCGGTGATACTGCTGGCTGTGATCGTGGCTGGATTCTTCCTGAACTTCCAATCCCGGCTTTTGCCACAGGAGCGTTGGGAGAAAGAGATTACCCTGATGATTCGTGACGGGAAGGAAAACCCGAGGATCGCGGAAACCCGCTGGTCCGCCTTCGGCAGGGCGGATCTAGTGGAAAGTGACAATCCCCTGTTCAAAACGATTTTCATCGACGGCGGCGCCGGTACCAAGATGATCCAGATGGAGAACGGCCGGGTGGTGAAGGATCTTGCGGACAACCTGAAGTTCGTATACATGGGGGGATTGCCGATCCTGGCGATCCCGGAGCAGCGGCGCCGGGAAGCGCTGGTTGTGGGCAGCGGAGGGGGGATCGACGTCGTGACCCTGCTCCTCTGGGACTACCAGGAGATCACAGCCGTAGAGATCAATCCGGATTTCATCGACATCGTCAGGGATTGGGGGGAGTACAACGGCGGCATCTACAACGATCACCCGAGAATTCGCCTTGTGGAAGGGGAGGGCCGATCCTACCTGAGGAACACGGACAAGAAATTCGATCTCATCCTCATGTCCCTGCCGATCATCAAGAGCTTCCGCAACTACGGCAACCAGCAACTGGTGGAGAACTACCTTTTCACCCATGAAGCGTTCGGCGAATACCGGCAGGCTCTGGCGCCCGGTGGTCAACTGATCGTGGTCACCCACTACCGCAACGAACTGCTCCGCCTGGTGTCAAACGCCTTGAAGTCCTTTGAGGATGACGGGATCCCCCTCCCCGAGGCGATGAAACAGATCGCCACGATCGGCGCTGACGCCAACCCGACCCTGATCTTGAAAAACGGCGTGATCAACGAAACGGAGGTCGGTACCTACTACGTGATACTGGATCGTTTTTCCCAGCGAGGGAGAACCAACTACATTCCTTTTATTCGACAGCGGTCGATCGAAGCGCGAGATACCACGACCGGGGAAACCGTTTCGCTTCCCGAGTTTCATCCGGGATTATACGCCCTTTCCCGCGGCCGGATCGATCTCAACAGTTTTGTAGAGAACGCCGATGAGAATATTTCCTGGGTGTCCGACGATTCACCGTTTTTCTACCAGCTGAGCAAGTCTTTGCCCAGGGAAATCGTGGTGGTTCTGCTGGTCGGCGCTGCGATGCTGGCCGGGATTTCGGCTGTATTTTTCCTGGCGGTCCCGAGGGTGAGAGCTGCGGATCGAGGCAAAAAGCCGCTGTATTTTATCGCCTTTGCAGCGCTCGGGCTTGGATTCATTCTGATCGAAATCGGTGTGCTCCAGAGGTACATCCTGATGTGGGAGCACCAGACTCTGGCTTTGAGCGCGGTGTTGGCGGTGATTCTGGTTTCCAGCGGCCTGGGTGGCTATGTTTCCAAGCGGATCAAGTCCTTTGCTCCGATTGCGGGAATCATCGGCGCCATAATCATTATTTCCATACCCATGGCACTGGTGGCAAACCGTGTATTGCCGGCTCTATCCGCAGCGGCTGTGGGAACGAAGATCCTTGCGACCATGCTCGGCGCCGGACCTTTATTTTTCTGCATGGGCATGCCCTTCCCCTGGACGCTCCGCCGCCTGTCCCTGGAACGGTCCGGCAGGGGTTTGTTCCCCTGGATGATGGGGGTCAACAGCATCACTACTCTGTTGGGCGGAGCCCTTTCCCTGGCGATTGCACTGGATTTGGGATTTCGATTTGTCCTGTTTGCAGGCGCCCTTGCCTATCTCTGTTTTGCCGGAGTTTCTCTGGGGGTATTAGGATTGCCGGCTCTGCGGTCGAGAGCGGAACCGGGATAGGGAAACGGATCTCGGCGCAGCCGTTTCTACTCGGCCAGCAGTATATCGAATCTCGCCAAACCTTGTCCGACTGCTTGAAGAAAAGCAGCTGCCGGAGCGCCGTCCACCGCCTGGTGATTGACGGTCAGAGACAGACCGATATGGGGAATGAACTGCACTTGATCGTTCACAGCCACCGCCTTTAGCTGGATGTTCCCCACACCCAGAATAGCCACCTCGGGAATATTCAACACCGGCGTGAACAGTTCCACTCCCAGGGGACCGAGATTTGTCACGGTGAATGTTCCGCCCTTCAGGTCATCCGGCGTGATTGTCCCAGCCGTACAAGCCTGGCTCAGCTGCTCTGCTCTGATCGAGAGTTCCTTCAGGCTCAGGGAATGAGCCGCTCGGACTACTGGAACCATCAGGCCCCGAT
>Ga0180438_10001442_pt1 | contig 42188 bp, 40 predicted proteins | sample SS_ome_12_FD_132455 | JGI IMG/M metagenome (GOLD analysis project Ga0180438, IMG submission 132455) | Hypersaline lake sediment archaeal communities from the Salton Sea, California, USA - SS_3_D_2 metaG | ecosystem: Environmental > Aquatic > Non-marine Saline and Alkaline > Hypersaline >...
CAATGGCCATGCCCGACGGCGCGGAGGTCGTCGAGCGGCAGGGCAGGAGGATCGCCCGGTGGACCACCGGCCGCGGCCAGGTCCGCACGGCCGATGTGCTGGCCGACGGCCGCGTGCAGTTCGTCTCGGACTGCTGGTACATCCGGTATCGCGACGCCGAGGGCAAGATGAAGCGGCGATCCACCGGCTGCCGCGGGAAACAGGCGGCCCAGCAGGTGCTGGCCGACGCCATCGCGGAGGTCGAGAAGGTCAAGTCCGGCATCATCAGCGCCAAGGAGAAGCAGGTTGCCGACCAGGCCGGGCGGCCGCTCGCGGAGCACATGGCGGCCTACCTCGAGCACCTCGGCCGCAAGCGCATCCGGGGCCGCAAGGTCACCCCCATGTACTGCCGGAACGTCAAGGGGCGCCTGAAGCGCGTGTTCGACGAGGCGGGCCATGAGGCCCGCTCGAAGCATGGAAGGAATCAGATGGCTACGGTCTACAGGAAGAAGTATCCGATCCCGATGCCGGGCGGTGCGGAGATCATCACGCGACGGGGCGAGCGGCTGGCCCGGTGGCAAAGCGGCAAGGGGCAGGTCCGGACCGCCGAGGTGTTGGCCGACGGTCGCGTGCAGTTCGTCTCGGACTGCTGGTACATGCGGTACCGGGACGCTTCGGGCCGGATGCGGCGGGAGTCCACCGGCTGTCGGGACCACCAGGCCGCGGAGAAGGTGCTCGCGGACAAGCTGACCGACGTGGAGAGGGTCAAGGCCGGCGTGATGAGCCACGGCGAGATGACAGCCGCTGGTCAGCTCGACCTGCCCATCGGCAGGCACACGAAGGACTATCTCGCCCACCTGGCCGCCAAGACCGTCCGGGGCAAGCGCGTCTCGGCCAAGCACGTCAGGCACGTACGCAAGCACCTGGCCCGCCTCGTGCGCGAGCGTCGACTCCGGACATTGCGTGACATCAACCGCGACGTGATCCGGCGATGGATGGACAAGACCGCCCAGACTGCCCGCGACCCGGACAACCCCAAGTCGCTACCCGTATCCGCCCGGACGATCAACATGCACCGGGCGGCCATCGTGGCATTCTGCAACTGGTGCGTCTCGGAGGGACGCCTCGCGGCCCACCCGCTGGCGGGCCTGCCCAAGGCCGAGGAGGCCGAACCCGCGCGGAAGCGACGCGCCCTGACGGAGGATGAGATCAGCCAACTCCTCAAGGCCGCCCAGGATCGCCCTCTGCGGGACGCGCTGACCATCCGACGCGGCAAGAACAAGGGCAAGCTGCTGGCCAAGGTCAGCCCGTTGGAGCGCCGCAGACTTCGGCGCGTCGGCCAGTGCCGGGCGCTCGTGTACAAGTTCATGATGCTGACCGGCCTCCGCCGCAGCGAAGCGGGTTTAGTGACGGTGGGGGCCCTCTGCCTTGACGAGGACGCGCCCTACGTGCACGTCGAGGGAAAGCACGCCAAGAGCGGCAGAGCGGCCACGTTGCCCCTGCGTAGCGACCTGGCCGAAGACCTGCGGAAGCATGTCGCCTGTCGGGCCGAAGGGCACAGCGGCGAACTACCACCGGACACGCCCTTGTTCGACATCGACTGGCGGAACCTGCTGCGGACGTTCAACCTGGACCTCGCCGCCGCGGGCATCTCGAAGCGCGATGCTCAGGGCCGCACAGTGGACGTCCACAGCCTTCGCCACACGTTCGCCACGCTACTCGCCCGCAACGGCGTCTCTCCCGGCGTAGCCCAGAAGCTGATGCGCCACAGCGACATCCGCCTGACGATGAACACCTACACGCACCTCGGTCTCGCCGACACCGCCGGTGCTGTCGCGTCGCTGCCGATGTTCTGAGTATGCTTCGAGATGGTAGCCCGACAGGCAGCTCAATCTCGCCGTTTTGCCCGCAAGAATCCCGGGAGAATCTTCTTGCAGTGTGTTTGGCACGTGTTAGGGTACGGGGATGCTGATCGTTTCGGGGACATCGAGGGCGGAAAACCGGAAGGACTTGGCCCGCCAGTGTTGTCGGCCGCGGGTACCTCTTCGGTTGACGACCCAGCGGTCGCGCCTTGCGCTGGATTCGGCGCTGTGGCGGGAATACTGGCGGCCCTGCCGGGCCTTCTTCGAAGTTGACCTCCGTCTCGTGCAGCGGCTCAACCGCCTCAAGAAGGCCTGGCTGAACGTCTTGCAGCATCCGGCGGACCGCTTGTGCCAGATGGCATACTGCTGGCGGTACTTCGGACTCCTGCACCATGCGATCCGGATCGCGATCGATGAGCCGCGCAGGCCCGACCCCCTCTCGGTCATTCGCAGGATCGTGGGCTTCGAGACGCTCCTTCTGGATGCCGTGGGCGAAGCTGGCACGGCAGCTTGTGCCGTGGCCGCCCGTAATCCGGTGTTCCTACTCGGGCAGTTGGCTGTCGATCCCACGGTGCCCACGCCACGCCACGTCCCGCTGCTTATGCCCTCGGGGCAGGAAGACCTCTTCTACCATTACCGTCAGCTCCAGATCTCCGGCGCCCCGGCACAGCGCGTTCTCGTCAGCCCGACTGTAGACCTACTACGCAGGGCCGACAGCTTCATCCCCATCGACCGCTTCGTCAGGCTCGTCAGCGAGCGCGCGGACCCGTACTGGAAGCCACGCGCCAGGCTCCTCGCCCGACGGATACTGGCGCCGCTGCTCGACGCTCGACGCCAGGCAACAGCAACGGAATCGGGCTCGATCTGTATCCTTGATCTTGGCGCGGGCACCGGACAGCTCCTGGCGAAGGCTTGGACGTATCTGACCCGCATGAAGGGAGCGCTGCCTCAGGCATCCCTCCACTTCGTTGACGCCAATCCGCCGGCCTTCGGGCGCTCTTTCGGGCTCGCGAGAGACCGTTCCGGCGTGACCCACGTCGAGTGGACGACCGCGGACTACCGGGCCTTGGTTGACGACGACCAGTGGCTCCGGAAAAGCGGGCCCTTTGGCTGGGTTTTCGCTTGCCGCGTTCTCGACAACGCCAGCAACTTCATGATCGAGCCGATCGAGCCGGACGATAGCGATGGCTTGTCGCTCAACTGCCTGCCCCACCGATGTCTTGCGCCGCACTCCCAGCCGGACGGGATCCGCTGTCTGATGGTCTCGACGGTCCGGAGGCGAGCACGAGGAGGCACGATCTATCCCCAGTTCTCGCTTCGCGACTACTTTAGAGGCATTCTCGCCCTCCAGAGCAGGTCGCTCGACGTTGCCCGTGACGAAGCGTGGCATCTTCCTGTGCGGCGTTTCAACCCCGCCGCGTTGATCACACCCAGCGGCCGAAGCCTCCTGGCACAGTTGATGAAGGTATCCGGCGCGGTGATCATCGAGGACGTCGACGCCCGGCCGGAGCACCTCAGGCAGCACAAGGCGCAGTTTGGCCTTCCCGGCACCGCCGCTGTGTTCTGCACGGGTGACGGTTTCAGGACGGAGGCCAACCACTTCGTTGTGACCGCGCCCGAGTGGGCTCGCGCCCTACGAGGAGAACGGCTGTGGTAGTCGTCGAACGTCGACAGCGAAAGGGACCTGTCCTCACGCCCTCCTCCCTGCCATGTCTCGGCGCCGTCCCCACGATCAACATCACCGAAGGCTGTGCGCATGGCTGCGCGTATTGCTACACGCAAGGCTACTCCGGCTACCCCGGGGCAGACCATGTGGTCCTGTTCGACAACACGGCTGATCTGGTCCGGGCCGAACTATCGCGCAAGCGTCGGCGGCCCCGGCGCGTGTACTTCAGCCCATCCAGCGATGCGTTCCAGCCGGTGCCCGAGGTGCTGGACGTGACCTTCGACACGATGTCTGCCCTGCTCGACCGAGGAGTCGAGGTGGCTTTCCTCACAAAGGGGGCCGTCGGCGACCGCTTCTTGACGCTCTTCGCCGCCCTGCCCGACCGCGTGTTCGCTCAGATCGGCATCACCACGCAGGCCGAGAGCCTAATCCGCGCTCTGGAGCCTCGAGCCGCCTCGGTCGCCGAAAGGCTGCGAACCATCGAGGGTCTGACGCAGACTGGTGTCGTCACGCGGGCCCGGTTGGACCCTCTGGTTCCGGACCTGACCGATATCGAGGAGAACCTTGGACCGCTGCTGAGCGCGTTGAGCCGGCGGGGCATCCGCAGCGTCTCTGCGAGTTACCTCTTCCTGCGCCCGGCTTTTGCGCGGAGCGTTGCCGAGCGACTGCGCGCCCTCGCCGGGTGGTCCCATGCGACGGAGCACTGGCCCTGGTGCCGCTTCGCCGACGGAGTCGGAGGAGGGAGAATGATCGGGCCGGGGCCTCGCCGGGAGCGGCTCGGCCGCCTGCGAGATCTGGCGGCTGAGCAAGACATCGACGTGCACGTGTGCGCCTGCAAGAACACGGATATCGACTTCGCCTCAAACTGCCGGATCGCCGGCCCGCCTCTGCCACCCCTGCGTCACGACACGGCACCGCTTTTCGACGGCCATCCGTGACCGCCTTACCGTCCTGCGTTGCGGAGGCCGGCTCGCCATCCTCTTGGCGGATGTCACGCTGCAGACCGGTGACCAACTCGGTGCTCTCGGGGCGCGCTGGTGACCAACTTGGTGCCGGATGGCAGTCCACCACTGGCAGAGCATGTCGTCGGTGTCAACGCGTGGCAGGCAGGTGGGCGAAACGACCGATCTTGTAACGCTTTGAGGGTGGCGGAGTTGGCAGACAAAGACGCCAGGAGGCAACGGGTGTCATCTCCTGGCGTCAAAGCGGGCGAGCGGATTCGAACCGCCGACGTCCAGCTTGGGAAGCGGCTTGGGTGTATCTGTAACCTCTGTCTTAATATGGTCTTGTGGTTAGGATTCCCCGTGAGTGACCCACTCGGTGCGGTAGGGCTGGCAGGTAGTGACTGACACAGACAAGGCCCTGCTCAGGTGAAGCGGCACCCACCGTTTGGTCGGATGGGGCGGGGCCGCGTCGGACCAGCGCCTTTCGTCTGCCGCGGGGGCGGGCACGGGCTTTTTCACCTTTGCCGATTCGTGTCCCGATCACCTTGACGCGCCGGCGGAGAACGACTATACGGAACAGGAGCATGGGTCACGCCATGCCAGCGCTCAAGAGTGTGTTCGTCTAGGAGAGCGAGTCAAGATGGACGAAGGTGGAGGCATGTGTCCGACAGAGGCATGTCCATCAGGCGAAGAGCCCGACCCAGAATGCCCGAGTCTGGGTGAGATGTGGATCGTGCTTGCGGCGAGAGCCAAGACCGTCTGACGTTCTCCTCTCTGGCTGTCCCCTGCCTGTCCGATCCGCAACTGCGGCCCCGCCGAAGGACAGACTGGAAGCCGGCGGCTGACCATCGTCTGCCATTCTCCGTGTTCGTGGATTGTCCCGTCAATCGAGAGCTTGGGGTCGAAGGGATATCACGACATGCTGCACTTGGAGTTCCGCCATGGCACTTGCTGCTAGCGCGTCGACGATCCGAGAGATGATCGAAGCAAGGAATCTCACAGCCCTGAAGGCCACGATCCTTGGGGCGCAATTCCACGAGTTGGCGGACCTGTTGGCGAGTCTAGCTGAGGACGATCTGGCGTTGGTTTTTCGGCTGCTGCCTCGCCAGGAAGCAGCTGATCTGTTCGGGGATCTGCCTTTCCCACAGCAGGAAGACCTGCTGAAAGCCCTGTCGTCGGAACGGATCACGTCCATCGTTAACGACATGCCGCCCGACGAGCGGACGGAGCTTCTGGAAGAACTGCCTGGCGAGTTGGCCCAGAAGTTGGTTTCCTCACTGCGGGGCGAAGAACGCAAGATCGCGCGGGACTTGCTCAACTATCCCGAAGACAGCATCGGGCGACGAATGACGCCGGAGTACGTCGCTGTCCGTAGGGACTGGGCTATCGACAGAGCTTTCGAACACATACGCCGAGTTGGTGAGGACAAAGAGACGTTCAGTGTCATCTACGTGGTGGACGATCGATGGAGACTGCTTGACGAGCTGAGGCTCGAGCAGTTGGTGCTGGCCGATCGGGACGCCCTGGTCCGCGATCTGATGGACGATCAGGTAGCCGTCCTTCGGGCCAACGCAGACCAGGAGGAAGCCATCCAGATCTTCAGGAAGTACGAGGCGATTGCTATGCCGGTGGTCGACAGCCAGGGGACACTGCTTGGCATCGTGACATTCGACGACGTGATGGATCTGGCCCGCGAGAGGGCCGGCGAGGACATCCAGATGATGGGCGCGGTGACGGCCCTCGAACGCCCATACCTGGCCACTTCCTACCGCCAGATGATGGCCAAGCGCCTGCCGTGGCTGGCGCTCCTGTTTGCCGCGGAGATCCTGACAGTGATGGCGCTGGCCGCATTCCGTGAGAATCTGGACCAGGCGATGCTGGCGCTTATGGTCGGATTCGTCCCGCTCATCAACGCATGCGCCGGCAACACGGGCTCTCAGGTATCCGCCTTGGTTCTTCGCGGCCTCGCTGTTGCCGAAGTCAAGCCAGCCGACTGGCAGCGGATCTTGGGGCGAGAACTGCTGCGGGGATTATCGCTTGGCATTGCCATCGGCGCGATGGGATTCGGTACGGCCATATTGCTCCGCCAGCCACTCGCTTTGGCAGTCGGGGTGATGGTTGCGTTGGTCGCCGTCATGCTGTTGGCGAATCTCGTGGGAGCGATGCTGCCGCTCTTGTTCAGCAGGATCGGAGTTGATCCTGCGGTCACCTCCGGGCCCTTCATCGCCTCCACGATGGACGTCTCGGCGATCCTGATCTACTTCTCGATAGCCGTGGCCATTCTAGAGATGATGCAGTGACCGTAGTCCCGGAGGCGCTTGATCGCCGCGGCCGCTGCGATAATATGCTTGTGCTGTCGCGCGTGGTGCGCGGCAAGACGGGCGCATCGATGGGCCGCAGGCGCCTTGGGGCAAGGTATGGCCCGTGAAAGGACACGCGTGAGCGCACACAGCAGGGCCTACGGGCAGCGCAGAGCCCGCCGCACGCGCCCTGGCGCGCCGCCGGGCACTCTCGTGACAGACCCGGCCTCGCCTCCGCCGGCCGTCCACGTCTTCGCCTACGGACCAGATGGCTGTGAGGAGCACGATGTTGTTGACGCGCAGGCCGTCCGCCCGCTCCTCGACCGGTTGCCGGTGGTGTGGGTCAATGTGGATGGGTTGGGCGACGAGGGGCTGCTGCGAGGTCTGGGGGATGCGTTCGGCATGCACCAGTTGGCCTTGGGGGACGTCGCCAACGTCCCCCAGCGTTCGAAAGTCGAGCAGTACGGCGACAAGCTGTTCATCGTGATCCACATGGCGTCGTATGATGAGAAGCTGCACACTGAGCAACTCAGCCTCTTCGTCGACCGAGGACTGGTCCTCACATTCCAAGAGCGGGCGGGAGACTGCCTGGATCCTGTCCGCAACCGCATCCGCCAGGCCGGCGGGAGGATTCGCTCCGCCGGGGCCGACTATCTCGCCTATGCGCTGCTAGATGCCGTCATCGACCATTACCTGCCGGTGCTCGAAGCGTGCGGCGAGCGCCTCGAGGCGCTGGAAGACGAAGTAATGCGCGACGTCGGCACCCAGCCGATCTCACACATTCGGGGAGTGAAGCGGGATCTGCTGGCCCTGCGGCGCATTGCCTGGCCCCAGCGGGATGCGATCGGTGTGCTGCTCCGGGACGACGTGCCGCTCATCCAGGCCGAGACGCGGCCATACCTGAGGGACTGCTACGATCACGTCACGCGCGTGATCGACGTGCTTGAGACCTACCGCGAACTGGCCTCGGACCTGATGGCCGTCCACCTGTCGATCATCAGCAATCAGATGAACGCCGTCATGAAGACGCTGACGATCATGGCGGCCATCTTCATCCCCCTGACGTTCATCGCAGGCATCTACGGGATGAACTTCGAAGCGATGCCCGAGCTGAAGTGGCGGTGGGCCTATCCGGTCGTGCTGGCGGTCATGGCAGTGATCGCCCTCGGGCTGCTCTGTTATTTCAGGAGGAAGCGCTGGCTCTAGCGATGTCGGCACGGATCTCCCTGCCCCGAGCGGCCGAGTGACCTTTCTCGGGCAAGCCCCCATGGGCAGCAACCGGGGGGCCGCCAGGGCTTGAGAGCGATGTGGCTTCACATTCCCTGCGAGACGCCATCGAGCGCAACCCGGACGAACGCCGGAACCTGAAGGGAGATGCAGTGTAGCAACCCGTCATTGGTAGCCAGGCTGTCGGCGTTGATGGGGATGATCTGCCGGGCCGGAAGGAGGCGGCGATAGACGTCGAGCGCTTCCTGCTGCATGGCCTGGTCGACGTCCGAGAACGTCGGAACCAAGACGACCTCATTGGCCAGGATGATGTTCGTGTAGCTTCGCCAACGGCCATCGGCCTTGGGAGGCATGGGGATGCGCTGCACATGCATCGGGCCCAGCGGCGTCTGCTGCCTTGACAGCTCCCGGGCGGCGTGATTGAGGACATCGGCGTTCGCGGTGTCTTCGGATGGGTCGCACTGGCCCACGACGGCCATGTCCGGTGCCACAAACGTGATAAAGGTGTCGATGTGGCTGGTGGGTTCGCCGACCAGGGGCTGGAGGCACAGCCATGTCTTGCAGCCCAGATGGCGCTCCAGGAGGGAATGAACCCTGGCGGGGTCGTAGCCCCGGTCGTTGTTCTCGTGGATGACGCCGCTGGTCGTGACGAACAGGCCGCGCCCGTTGGTGATCAACCCACCACCGCCCAGCCTGAGGGGCGCGGCAAGGACTGGGAGTCTCAGCACTTCGCCAAGTGCGCGGGGCACGCCGTTGTCTCGCCAACGGAATTGGTGTTCGTCGCCAGGCGGCGTGTAATCCAGGTCGGCCAACAGGACGGAGCCGTCTGCACGCTTGAGGAAGAACGGCCCGTAGTCGCGGACCCACATGCTGTCCAACGGGACCCGGACAAAGACCACGCGGTCGGCGGGCACTTTCGCCTGCTCCAACAGGGCGGCAGCGATGACCTGCTCCTCAGGCATTGAGATCATGCAGATGACCCGAACATGCCGATGCAGGGCCGCCACGACGGACCGGAAGACCTCCGGGTGATGGGGGACGAGTTCGTGGCCGGAGAGGATCACCGCGGCCTGCTTGTCGAACTCTCCGGCCGGCGGCAGCAGCTCGGCCGGCCAGCGGCTCGGGGCGGTACGGGTCTCCGGTGCCGGGCGGGAGCTGGTGGACGGAGATGGGTTGGAGGCCGACAGCGCAGGAGGGCCGACGTTGCCATGGTGATCTGCCCTGGTCTTCTGCCATGCGGCGCCGGCCGCGAAGAAGATCCCCGCCGCCACGATGGGGCCTGCGATGCGCAGCAGAACTGCGGCTTGGCCGGAACTCGTAGTCGCAGTAGCCATCGACGGTCCTCCACGCGGCTTGCCTGCAGGGCGGGCTGCTGACTCGCCTCAGGCGGGGGGCACTCTCTGGGAGCCGCCGCTGACTGCCCTCGATGCGCCGGGTTGCTTCGGAGGCGGCACGAACCAGGGCACGTTCCTCGTCAGGCAATGCAGCAGTCCCTCGGCCCGCTCCAGTCCGTCCGACTTGATGCCGACGATCCGCCAGCCGGGCAGTAGCCGGGAGTAGAGGGCCAGCGCCTCCCTCTGCGGCCCGGGCGGCTCGTCGGAGAATGTGGGCACCAGCAGCACGCCGTTGGCGTAGACGACGTTGGTGTAGCTGCGCCACTTGCCCTTGCGCGGCGGTGGCATGGGGATGCGGTGTACTCTCATCGGGCCCCGCGAGGTGGCAGCGCCGGCCAGCTTCGCTGCGGCGTCATCAAGGATGGCCGCGTTGACCGGATCGGCCGCCGGATCGAGTCGGCCCACCACCGCCACGTCGGCCGCGAGGAGCGTGACGAACATGTCCACGTCGCCGGTGGGCTCGCCTTTGAGGGTGTCCAGGCAGACCCAGGTGTGGAATCCCAGGCTATTGCCGAGGACCTGCATCACGGCCTGGGTCTCCTCCCGGCTGACGGTCGCCCGCTGCCCGGCCGTGAAAGCCGCCCTCAGGGCGACGGCCGCGGCCGTTGTGGTCACGCAGACGCCTTCGCCGTTGGACAGGAGATTGCCTCCCGAAAGTTTCAGTGGCACGTCCACCACGGGAAGGCCCAGGAGCTTGGCGAAGACCTTGGGCACTTCCTCGTCGCGGCGGCGGTCGGCCCTCAGGGCCCATGCCCCGTACTCCAGATCCACCACAACAACTGAGTTGTCAGCGCGTCGAACGAACAGCGGCCCGTGGTCCCTGATCCACAGTGTGTCCATGGGCAGGCTGATGAACTGGATGGCGGTCGGGGGCAGGCGTGCCTGATCCAGTAGGCGCCGGCCCAAGGCGATCTCGCTGCTCCCGGCGACCAGGCAGACCAGCCTGACGTTGCGGTGGACCGCCGCCGCGATACTCACGAACACCTGCGGATGGGCCGTGACGAGTTCGTGGGCCCCCAGCAACAACGCCGCCTGCCTGTCGAACTCGGCAGTCAGCGGGAGCACGCGGGGGCCCCCGTCGGCGGACCACAGGCCCCGCTCCGACGTCCGCCCCGAGCCTGCCGGCTGCGTTCTCATCGTCGCGCTGACCGGCGCCGTTGGCCTTCTGCGGGCGCGGACGATTCCTGCCAGGACCAGACTTGCCGCGGCCACGGCGACCACGGCAACGGCAGGCCAGCGACGGACGATCGAAAGCCGGGCAGCCTTCGACCACACCACTACTGCCGATCCTCCTTTCACCGCTTCCTCTTGCTGCTCGTCTTCGTCCGTTGCCTACTCGTGCGCGGAGTCGGCTTCTTCGCGGCCGTGTACTCTCGCCGCTGGGTCGGCGTCAGGACCGTTGCATAGGCCTGCTGCTTGACGCCTTTGAACGTCACCTCGTGGCGCTTGGCGTCGACGGGTGCGATGACGCCCTCACCCCGCTTCTGACAGATTTCGTGGACTTTCTTGACCTGGTCCGGCTGGAGCTTCTGGGCCCTGAACTCCTTCAGAACGGCCTCGGCCAGGAGCGGGCCGTTCCACTTGCCCCGCTGCTGTCGGTTCAGGACGCCGAAGATGTTCCGCGCGTGCAAGGCGAGCAATCGGCTACGGCCGCCTTCCAGCAGCTTCAGTTGCCGGTCGAGTGCCGCGCGGGATCTGCTCTTGCTACTCAGCTTCGCCATCTTCTCCCGGATGGCCGTCATCTTCTTCTGATTGGCTGCGTCCCACTTCGCGACGGATTCGTCCCTCTCAACCTTGCGCTGCTCGATCTGCTTCTGCTGCGCTTCGGTGAGTTCGACGACGGCGGTCAGCTTTGCCATGTCGGCAGCGAAGGGCTCACCTAGGACCGGTTGCGTGGAGGCCTTGCTCACCTTCGGCCGCGAGTAGGCGGGGGAGGCTACGAAACCGATGGCGACCAGAAGGGCCGCCAGAGCAACGTGACTTCTCATCTGGGTGTGTCTCCCGGGGCCAAGCCATGCGATTGCCCTCCCGGCCCCGGCAGGACGGGCGCACTGCACTTGACGGAAAGCACTGTCGTGCCGCGGCTCACCGCTTTGGCCGGGCCAGCGCGTTAGGTCGACGGCGCTGCTTGGTGGGGCGCTTGGGTTTCTGCGCCTCCTCCCGCTTCTTACGCTTCTCTTCTGCCATGTCTTGCTGCTCCTTCCAGGAGGGAGGCTGCCTGTCATGCCCGAGCATTCGGGCCGTGCGGACTAACACAGGAGAAGCTCCGTCCACCCAATGCAGGAAGTGTGCCAGACACGATGGCAGAATCCGGCAAGGTGCAGACCCGCAGACCGCCGAGTCTCGCACTGGAGGTCACCCGACACGACACGGACGGGATGAGATCGGACAGAAGTGTCTGCAATTCCTTCTGAGGCAATGCTCTGTGGCCCGGTGATTCCGTGCCGTCCAGCCATCTCGCCGCTCGGCGGCTTGCCTGCGAAGCTCGGGCGGACTGTCGATTATTCGCCTCGGCCGAACGACAAAGCTGTCCGTAATGCACGACGGCGGCCATTTCGACGGAGTCTCAGTCGGTCGGATCGGAGGACGCCTTCCGATCGCCCCGGCCGGAAGCCGGAAGCGTCGGACCGATCCGCGCGCCGTCCGCCCCCGTCCGGCGCAATAGGAAGGGCCGGAAGGGCAGATCCGGCCCTCGTGATTCCGCCCATTGCCACGGCAGGCGGACTGACAACTGTGCGTGGTGTTGGACCTACTTCTTCTTCGCTTTCTTCTTGACGGTCTTCTTCGCCTTCTTCTTTGCGGTCTTCTTTGCGGCTTTCTTCTTCGCCATGGCGTGGCTCCTTCAACGGGGCTCGATCGCCCCGCCTCTCGTCAACTGCCGCACCTCCGTGTGCCTCCACCGGCACCCGGCGGCAGCGTTTCGGGAATGCCTCAATTCGTCGTGGCCGTCTGCCTCCTGTCCCCGGACTCCGGCGCGCTCGAGGGGTGCTGCTGCGTGTAGGCGATGATCTTGCAGGCCAGCCGGGCGGCGACGAACTCGGTGACGTGGTTCGGGGGGATGGGCCTGGCCTCGACGACGTCGGCCGCCACGACCTGCCGCCGCGCGCAGACGCCGCGAAGAAGCTTGAGCACCTGCTGCCAGGTCAGCCCTCCCGGCTCCGGCGTGCCGACCCCCGGGGCGATCGACGGGTCCAGGCCGTCCACGTCCACGGTGATGTAGACCGGGGCGGGCAGCATCCGGATCGCCCGGTCGACCCAGCTCATGTCCCTGGCGATGGCCCGAGGAGTGATGAAGGCGGCCGCCCGTTCGGGGCAGGCAAGCTGCTCCTCCTGCGAGTAGCTGCGGATGCCGACCTGGCAGATGTTCGGCGTGGTCTCCAGCACTCGTCTCATCACACAGGCGTGCGAGTGCTTCGTCCCGAGATAGCTGTCGCGTAGATCAGCATGCGCGTCGATCTGGAGAACGCTGATCGAGCCGTACGCAGCGGCGCACGCCTCCACCAGGGGCGCCGTAATGCTGTGCTCCCCGCCCAGCGCCAGCAGGAACCTGCCCGACCGCACGATCGGCAGGGCGGCCCCCTTGACGCGCGACATCTGTACGGCGGGGTCGCCGGCCGGTGCCACCGGCGGGAGCGTGGCCACGCCGGGCAGAGAGAACTCGCACTTCATCTCCTCGTCGAACAACTCGACGTGGTGGGAGGCCTCGATGATCGCCGCGGGCGCCGACGCCGTGCCTTTCATGTAGGTCGCCGTGCCCTCGTACGGGACGGGCAGCACGGCGTACCGGGCGGAAGCCCGGTCGCTCTCGGCCGGCTCGACGGCGAGGAACGTGTCGGTCGTACTCGCCACGTCGTCTGCCTAGAGCGTTCCGCCCAGCTCCGCTACCCGCTCGGCGGCGTCGGAGAAGCTGACCTCGTCCCCGTGGCTCATGACCTCTTCGGGTGAGGACTCAGTCCACTGGCCGTACTCGTTCATGATCTCGGCGTCGATGTAGGCGTCGGCATCTACGTCATACCAGACCCGGCCGATGCCGCCGTCGTCGAGGTAGTAGTACTCGGCCGTGTACTCCGGGTAGTCTGGTTCGTAGGTGTCGTCCTCGTAGGTATCCGCCTCGTACGCGTCATCCATTGCCATGTCATTTCCTTTCCATGCTACCTCGGCGTCACGAGGTCGCGCCTTCGGCGCCGCTCGGGTGCGGGTGTGGGCTGCTTGCTCCTGCTCTTCCGGCGGACGGCCATCCCGGCAAGTCCGTTGCCCTGCCACCTGAATCTCAGCCGTCTCCGTGGCGGGGCCGGATGCCGGTCGAACACGTACCCCGCCAGCAGCGGCAACGAGACGCTCGGTTCGACCCATGCCATCGCGAATCGGGCCTGCCTGCTGATCTTGCCCCATGACTGCGCCTCCCCCAGCGTTGAGCCCGAAAGCCCTCCGTCCTGCGTGACGGCCGTGGTCACCTGGATCGCGTAGTCGTGGCCGCGCTCCTGATTGAAGATGTAGGCCATGACGATCGAGTCGTTGATGTAGTTCTTCGGCACGCCGCCGGCGACGTAGATGGCCGCGGTCTTTCGGCTATGGACGACGATCTGCGTGAGTTCGTAGTTGTCCTGGATCGAGTCGATCGCGACGCCCTTCCGTCCCTCCTCCCGACAGCGGTGGCGATGGTGCGTCAGGCCGATGCCGATCGACGAGTCGTTCAGGGCCGGGCTGAAGACGGGCACGCCAAGCAGGTGACACTGGCGTACGACGGAGTCCGGGTCGGCCAGTCGGGAGCCGACGACATCCAGATAGGCTCGGCTGGAGTAGTTGCCGGGCTCCATCTCGTCGGCCACGCGCCCGCACCAGGTGTCGGTCTGCCAGAACTTCTCCTCATCGACGTACGTGTCGTAGATGCGGTCGATGCGGAGATCGCGCAACGCCACGTCGTCGGCCGCCGGCGTGCCGCGATAGTGTTTGAAGCCCCTGGCTTGATAGATATCCTGGTACAGAATCGCCCCGGTGGAAACGACCACGTCTACGTAGCCGCCGACCACCAGATCCCGGATCACCTTCCTCAGTCCGGCGGCGATCAGCGGCCCTGCCAGGCCGATCATGACGGTTGGCCTGGCCCGGTCCCGGTACATCCGGTCCAACACGCGTGCGCACGAGCCGAGGTTACGGGCCTGGATCGACATGTCCCCCATGGCCTCGACGAGATCGGCCACACGCATATTGGGGTGGACGCCCACTTGCCGAACAGGCTGAGAGAGGATCCGCTTCTTGGCCCGGGCCGGCCCGGCCGGCAGCGGCCGGGCGGCACCGGTCGGCTCCTCGGTGGTCTTCTGCCTTCGCCCGCCCATGGGTCAGACCCTCACATCAACAGAACGGCCGCGGCGACGACGGTGGTCCACAGCCCGTCCTTGTGGCCTTCGGCCGTCTGGACACACGCGCGGGTCCGCACGATTTTGCCGGACATCCGGTAGATCTCCTTGCGCTCGTCGTAGGCCTCCTCCGAATCGAACTCAATGCCCAGCGTGGTGGCCAGCATCGTGGCGGCCATGTCCTCGACCAGATCCGCCATTCGGGCCTCCCGCATACCGAAGCCGTGGTGCTCGCTGATGTAGCCGTACTGGTGTCCCTTGGCCGGCTGGGCCAGCCCGACGCCGGCGCCGACGAGGCGAGAGGGCTCGTTGGTGGCGGCCTCTGCGAGCACGACGAAAGTTACCTGTCCCGCCTTCAACTGCGTCTGCCCCCGGGGACGGGGGATGATCTTGCAGTGAGGTGGCAGGATGCTCGAAACGCGAACGAGGTTGCACTTCTCGATGCCCGCCTTTCGCAGCGCCAGCTCGAAGCTCTGGAGCCGGTTGCGGTGTCGGCCGACGCCTTTGGTGAAGAAGACGCTCTGAGGAACAAGGCTGTTGCCGTCCAGTCGAATCGCCTTCTTTCCCCGCTCCCGATCGAGAGCCGCCTGCACGATGCTATGGTTCATGGGCAGATCAGGTCGGTCAAAGGACGATCTTCGACCATTGGTTGAGGTCTCGTTGCGTGTTGCTGATCACGGGGATGTCGGTGAAGCCGCTCAACTCCTGGATCGCCAGCGGCGAGGCCGAACACAGCCCCGAGATCGCGTCCGGCTTCAGGCCGAAGCGGGCGTCCAGGATCTGGACGCCGGCCACTGCACCCAGCGCGTCGTGGGCGGCGAAGATCAGCCGGTGGATTCTCCGCCGGATCGCCTCGCAGCCCAGCAGCATGGCCGTCTCGCGCTGGAGGATGCCGTCGGCGATTTCGACGACCCAGTAGTTGCTCGGGTTGTTGGCGTACTTGAGGTCCAGCTTGTTGAAGATCTCCAGGAGCTGGCCTTCGTCCAGCAGGTACGTCGACGGGTAGCCGAAGTGCGTAAAGTCCGAGACGGGAGACGCCCCCGCATCCTCCATCCGCAAGATGTCCTTCAGGCTGGCGGTCCCCGTGACCTTCGAGCCGCGGACCTTGTGCCCCATCGTCGCCAGCGCCCAACAGATCGACGCGGCCGTGACGCTCTTGCCGCTGTTCATTGACGTGCCGACCACGAGGATCAGCTTGGCGCGCCGGCGGCCCTTCGTCCGGCGCTTGGGGTCCTTGGTCAGCGGGAAGTCCCGCGTATTGATGACGCGGCCCTCGCTGTCGCAGATGTAGCCCAGCACCTCGATCCGCGTCGGGTCCTTGACGTTGAGGTTCTTCTGCCGGACCAGGCCGATCATGCCGCTGCGGGCGAGCATATCCGCCTCCCGGCCCAGCGTGTCAGGGACGATTCCCTCGTAAGCGTCGGGGGCGTAGCGACTGCCGAAGACGAAGGCGGCCCGGCTGCCGTGGTTGATCACGTGGATCCGCCCCTGCTTGTTCTCGAGCGTGGAGTGGAAGCCGACGTACTTCACCTTGCCGTAGACGAGGTCACCCGCCCGAGGTGGTTTATCCAGGCGGCTGTAGTAGCGGATCTGGTTGCGCGAGATGCACAGCGCCGCGCTCGGCAGGAACAGCGCCGACCGGATACGGCTGACAGGGCGAGTCTCTACCTGCGTGTCCACGTGGTCTTTCCCTTCGAGGGGTCTTCGCTGGCGGCCGGCATCGAAGTTCGTTTCAGAAAACAGTGGGCGGCCGTGACCGATCTCTCTTGCGGCCACGGCCGCACCGTGGCCCGGCCGGATCCGTGCCGAGTTCGCTGCCGTTTGCAATTGCTCGAGGACCTCGGGCCGGGCGTCGAACCGCCGACTCCTGTCGGCAGGGTCCGTTGCCGGCGGCGCCGGCCGGATACGCCTATCCGCCGCGCCGCGCGCGTCGATCCTGATGCATGAGTCGTGCCAAACCGCCACGGCGGCGCCGAACCGCCCCAAAGGCCAATGACCGCCTGCCTTTCCCCAATGGTGTCCGTCGAAGCAAGCGCGATTGAGGGGAGAATTCAGAACCCAGCATCCGATGAATTCGGATGCCGGCTTCCGAAACGGGCCCCGCTCGCCGGTCGCCGACCTTCGCTCAGCCCGGGATGGTTCGCTGTCGGACAGCCCGTCAGCCACACTCCCCGTTCTCCTCCTGCTGAGCCCCAGGATTCCAGATGGCAGCCGGCGCTGCCTGGGGTCGCTACCCCCCGAACCCGCCTTCCGTCTGCTTGTCGTCTCGTCGCCTGCCACGATGCCTGCGGACGCCGCTGTCCCGCTTCGCCTGGTAGAAGTCCTCGTCGTCGAGGTCGTCTTCCTCCTCCTCGCCCATGAGTTGCCGCAGGTCTCGGGGTATCGGCTGGGCCGAGGCGTCCTCTTCGCGTCGCTTTCGGTCTTTCCGCTTCATGGTCACACCTTCGCTGCCAAACAAACCCCGACGGCCGGCGGAGCCGGCCTGGGGAAGGTCCCTTTCCCTCTGACACAATGCACACGGTGTGCCAGAGGCGGATCGGCGCGTCAGGGCGCCGCTGCTGGCGGCCAGAGGGGCTTTTGCGGCAGGACTCTGCTGATCGGTGCGCGGGCGATCTCATAGGCTGTCTCTGCTCGGCTCGGCGGAGGCCGAGTGATTCGTGCAGGTAAGCTCGTCTCGGCCGATCAGTTGCACGGGTGCCTTGGCCAGGCGGGAGAACAGCGCCATCTCATGTCGATGCGGCCCCCAGTGGATAAGGAAATTGGCCACTGCCTCCCAGAGAGACACCCAGGCGGCAACCGTCAGGCCTTCTGCGAATACCTGGCTGATCACGCTGGTGCTTCGTGCCAGAGCCTGGCTCGTCCAGATGGCCATGCCGAGAATGAGGAAGCCAATGCTCAACAGGACAATGGACCTGCGCATCATTCTCCTGACTTCTCGGCCCTCCGACTCCCTGAGGTACAGGAAGAAGGCCCTGATGCTCTCTCTGACGCGGCACACGAGATCATCGCTCGGCTTCTGGCTCAAGTTGATTCGTATGATAAACGGCATCCGGCCGATCTCCCTGACGCGGTCCGCCAAGTACTCCGTGAGGTCCTGGTCCAGGTCCTTCTTCAGATAGGGCGCAACCCTGTCGAAGTCCTCGTAGAGGTCCTGGACCCTCCCGGCGGCCACATCGATGATCACCTCGCCGTCCGCCGTGCGCGCGTAGCGGCTGAGGATGCGTCTTCTCATCCGAGATCCACCGAACAGGACTCTGCTCGCGAGCATGGGGCACCTCCTTGGTGATGATGTCCCGCCTTCCGGCCTAACGAGGGCGTCTGCGCTGCCTGGCGGAACGAGAGGAACGGCCGGGCCTTCGTCGATAGGGCTGCTGCCAACCGAAGACCCGCAACGTGTAGAACAGCCGAGAGACCAGGCCGTTGTAGACGTTCATGCCCATGTACCGCGCAAGTGACCGGACCGAGGCGGCACCCGGGACGGGCATCCTCACCAGCCATACGATCGTCAGCCCCCTCGCCGCGAGCGCCAACACGAACGTCACGTGCCAGTTGTTCCACAGCAGCGGTCCCCAGCGTATGGGGCTGGCCCGCAGGCACCCGAATGCCTCGGCCACGCTGCCGCCCACGAACCCGCCGACCATCCCGCCGATGCTGATGAGCACGGACGAGGCGGCCACATAGCGGCTGCGCCCGGCGCCGTCGGCGAATCCCAGCACGATGCCGGTCTGGGCGAGGTTGATGCCCGACCAGGTCGCCCCCCCGACCAGACAGCAGACAGCGGCAAGCATGTACGGCAGGACCGGACAATGGGGGCCGATCTCTGCCCAGTCCGGGCGGCCGATTGCACGCCCGATGAAAGACAGCGCCCAGGCGACGCTCCTTGTGAGGAATGGGGGAGAGGGCATCTCGCGAGAGATCAGCAGCCAGCCCAGCACCGACGCGGACGCGCCGACCGTACAGAGGATGAGAACCGGACGGCGGCCCCACCGGTCGATCGCCCGCCCCCATCTCCGCGCCGCCCAGATCCCCGCAAGCGGACCGACCACGAGGAACAGGCAGTTGGTCGCGAGATTGCTGAATCCCAGATTCTCCAGGGCGTTCCGCCAGAAGAACCAACCCGCCACGGTCAAAGAGAACGTCATCGTCGCCCCGTAGAGCACGTAGCTCCGGAAGGCAGGGTCCCGCAAGGGATCGATCACGAACCTGCGGATCACGCCGGGCAGGGGTTGATCTGACGGCTGTTTGGATCGCTGGCCTTCACCGGAGGGCGCCGGCAGCACTTCCGGCACGCGGCGAAACAGCAGGATGTCCGTGATCCCGAAGACGGCGCCGACAGCGAGGACCCCGCAGATCAGCTTGGTGACTCCCGGGCGGGCTCCGGCGGCTGGCCCGCCGGCGAAATCCATGAGCAGGCCGAGGGAGATGACAACCACCACCTGCACCGCCAGCGCAAGCCGCTCCCGGTTGGCGAAGTAACGCCCGCGGATCCGGCGGGGAACGAGTGTGCCCATCCACGTCAGCCACGCCGGGGCCGACAACGCACCCATAAACCAACTGGCCGTCAGGACGGCCAGCATCCCCGCCACGGCGACCGGAGAGGGGACGGGCAGGATCAGAGGAACGACCGCTGCCACGAGCCACAGCACACGGTGGGCCAACGCGCAGTGCAGGAACTGGTACTTTACCAGCCCCGTTCGCTCGATCAGCAGCGACGCCAGCAGTTGCCCCAGCGTGGCCAGGAACGGGAGCGTTGCCAGGAGCCCAAACGCGAAGTCATTGAACCCCACCTCGCTGGCGAGGAGCTTGAAATGGCTTCCGGAGGCCGAGGACAGCCACACGACGCCGAACAGCCAGGCGACCGTCACCGTCCGAAGCGATCGGCGCAGGTGCCGACGACGGACACTCAGTGCCGGCACGGCATCGTAAGATCTCCGCTTCCACGACATGAGGCTCTGCTCGCAGGTGCCGCCCGAGCGGCTGTCTATTCCGGCCGCATGGCAGGGCCAGAGGCGGCAGCCGGGGAGCACAGACCATCTGCTATCGTCTGTTGATCCGGGGAGCCGGCGTACCGCAGATCCAGGACCGATCGATAGCCCTCGCCCGTGCGCAAGTACATCTGGAGCTGCCGACGAGTCCGGCCGGCCATGAATCGCCACAACGGCTGGTCAACCTGCGAGAGCCGATCCAGCGCGCCCCGCACGAGCCTGTCCCATCGCTCGTGATGCCAGTCGAAGTCGTCGGGACGTACAACGCCTCGACAGTCGGGTGACCCGCACAGGCAGGGCATGGCGTCGGTCACGTTCAGCAGTCCGTAGTCCACCGTGATCTGTTCTCCCGTCCGGATATCCCGCACGGCAATCTCGAAGCCGAACCCTGTACAGAGCGTGTTCGGATCGCAGCTATGGTTTTCGTACTTGGCCAGATCCCAACATACGATCCACTGCCCGGCGGGCCCGCGGTAGGAGTACGTGTCGAGGATAGGTCGGTAATCCGGATCAACGGCAAGAGGTGTCTCGGGGGGCAACACGATCTCCAGTCGGTCGACGACGTAGACAAGCGTGCCCACCGGGATCGGGGCCGTGGCGAAGACGCCCTTGCCGATGCCGTCGCCCGCGTCACCCAGTTCCGTGTCGGGATGAATCACCGCCGGACTCCCGCGATCGACATCATGGATTCTCCTCCTTCGCGCCGAGGCGGCGTATTCGGTCGAAGAACGGTGTTTCCTGGTGTTCGACGCAGGCGGCGGCATAGAGGTACATCGCCGCCGACCATGTCTGCCAGTCCTGCCCGCGGGGCCGGCCGTCCCGGGCCCCCAGCCATTCGTTGAAGCCGAAGCTCAGTTGCGGGTCCCTTGCACGCAGGACTAGGCTCGTCAGGGCACTCAAGCCCCGCCGCGCGACGCGCATTCGCCCGGCGGCCACGCAGGCGGCAACGTAGAACCCGCATACATAAGGCCAGACGCCGCCGTTGTGGTACTCTCCCGGCCAGTTGTACTTCGCGTAGCGCCGATTCCAGTCCGGGTCTTCCGGCTGGATGAACGGGAACAGGTTGGGCGGCAGGTCGACGGCCAGTTCGCCTCTTGCTCTCATCGCCCGGCATTCCCCCTCCGTCCAGGCGATGATGTCGGCGGCGCGTGATGGGGCCGTTAGGCCGCAGAGGATCGCCAGGCTGTTGCCCAGCAGATCGAACCGTTCGCTGCGGTAGACCTTGTATGACCACAGGGCGTAGTAGGGCTTGCGGCGCAGGGCGAGGCCTTCGTGGACATGACGGTGTTTCTCCTCGCCCTCCACGGCGAATCGGCCCATCAACTGGCGCAGGCGGGCGGCCTTCGAGTGCTCCCCGTATAGCCGCAGATATGCGTAGACCAACGTGTTGACGTAAAGGCCGAACCCGACGACCCACTGCTCATCCCGCCAGTCGCTCGTCGGGAGCTGCCCGACCATCACGCGGTTGGACGGGCTCTGATACGCCATCCACGTCAGCGCTTTCTCGGCGGCCTCGCCGAGGAAGTCGGGCTCGCCGGTGGCCAGGCGGAAGCACCCCAGCATCAGCAGAAACAGCGGCGTCGTGTCGCTCGCTCCCCGGTCGTCGGAGTCATGGACCAACGAGGGAATATGGCCCAACGGGCTCTGTTTCGTCGCCAGTGTCTCGAGTACCCGCCGTAGCGAGGCCGTCAGCTTCCTGTTGCCCGAGACGAGGATGCCCAGGCCCGCGATCATCAGGTCCCTGGTGTACGGTTCGGGGTATCCCCATCCGGCCGTTCTGGGCAGACCGTGGTACGGGCCGTGCATATTGTGCAGCAGCACCTCCAGCGCGGCTTCCTTGGCTCGTCGCACGTCGTTGAGATCTACCTCGGCCACGTCATGCCCTCCCCAGCCGATCGGACACCACCTGGGCGAATCGCTTCGCCACGACGCGGTAATCGAACAGCTCGACGACGCGCTTCCGCCCTTCCTCGCCCATCCGGCGGCGAAGGCTCTCGTCCGTCATCAGCTTGAGCAGGTACTCGGCAATGTCGTGGACGCTGGCGCGGTAGTCGGCCGTTCGCGCCCTCCTGAATACGACGCGGTGGCCCTGGCCGTACCCTTCGTCCTCGCCCAGGATGGCCTCACGAAGCCGCACCTCCTGGGCGACTTTGGCCAGGAAGGCGGTCCGGCCGTGGACGAGCGTGTCGAGCATCCCCATCGCCTTGATGCCAATCACCGGCTTACCGCAGGCGCCGGCCTCCACCTGGATCATCCCGAACCCCTCCAGGCGGGAGGGCGCGGCATAGATGTCGCACGCGGCCATCAGGTACGGCATCAGGTTTCTGGATACGCGGCTGGTGGTGTAGACGACGTTCTTCTCGATGCCCAGATGCGTGGCAAGCTGGAGGTCGGCGAGGTTCTGCTGCTCCGTTCGCGGCTGCGGCCAGACTTTGCAGACGTACTTCCAGTCCGGAGCCTTCGTGTCGATCAAGGCGAGGGCCTGCATGACCTCCTGGGCGCCCTTGGAGGCGGCATCGCCTCCGATGGTCAGGATCATCACTTGGTCCGGCGCGACCCCGAGGGCCTCACGGATGGCCGTGACCTTCGGGTCATCCGCGGCGCGAGGACAGAACGCATCCGTGTCGCAGCCGACGGGCAGGACTTCGAACTTCGAGACGTCCAGGCCGTCGCGGGCGTAGACCTTCTTGACCCACTCCGAGGTCGCCAGGATGAGGGGCAGGTCGTTGAGGGCCTCGTGGTAGTTGGCCACATAGCCGTCTGCAACGAACCAGGGCACGGGCTGCACGCCGTAGCGCTGCGGGTGGAGAACCAGGTGCGGCGTGTGTCCCCAATAGCCGATCCCGACGACGACGTCGGGCTCGAACCAGCGGTAGTACCACTCCTTCTCCTGGGCCGACTCGAAGTGAGCGGGGTGGGCGGCCACCCCGATCTCCTTCAGGCCGCGGTACAGCAGGTCGCCCTGTGTGGCCAGCCCGCCCGGGGAGGGCGGGTAGTCGTAGAGAACCAGTGCCTTCATCTCTGTCATTCCTCCGCCGCGATCGGCTGCCGATGGAACGCTTCCGGCGAGATGCACGCGCGGACCTCGAAGCCGTCGGGGGCATATCCGTACTGCCTGTGAACGATCTGTTTCTTCATAAGGAGCTCTTCGTCCGTCAACGGAAGAAGCACATCGGCGTCGGGCGTCGGCCGGCATGCCCCGGTGCGGGCGTTGCATTGGTACGCGAATGTCCAGAGCTCCCGGCAGCGGAGGACGCCCAGGTCGGCGAGGCGCAGCACTTCCCTGTGGATCTCCCTGTGCCGCCCGTGCCCGTACTCCCCGTTGGCCCCGTGGGTCAGGCACAGGTCCCAGTCCATCTGAGGCAGATGTTCCCGGATCCTCCGCCCGATCTCTCGCATGGGGTTGATCGGCGCGAGGGGATTGCTGTCGTCCAGATCCGAGATGCAGCCGGCCACGTCGAGCTGCTCGCAGACTCTCTTGAACTTCGGCCCGCGATCGCGGTCCTTCTCGCGACACAGGCAGAAGACCGTCCAGTCCCAGTCGGGATTCCGGAGGATCAACCCGCCGCACCAGATGATCTCGTCATCCGGGTGGGCCACAATGACGACGGTCTGCTTCATGGTGGCTCCTTCCACCTCGCTGTGCTCAACCTAGGGAGATCGAGTCAGGCCGGCACATGCCCGAGCCCGCAAGGGCAAGGTGGCCATCGGGTCCTGCAGCTGAGAGAGCAGGCCTGAGGCATTGGCAATCTGTATGGCCAAGCCCGGCCTCGCGTTCGCTTCGAGAACGATGGGGCCACGCTCCGCGTCCAGGACGATGTCCACGCCGATATACCCAAGCTCCAGGGCTCGACTGAGGTTGGCTGCAATCAAGAGCGCGTCGGCCCATCGGGGGATCTCGAGGCCGGCCAGGATGGCGCCGGTGTCCGGGTGACAGTCCACGCTGCGATTGAGGTGAGAGGCCCTCGTCGTCCTGCCGGAACGGATGTCGACGCCCACACCGACCGCCCCCTGATGGAGATTGGCTCGCCCTACGGACTGGCGTGTGGGCAGGCGGAGCATCGCCATTGCGGGGATACCTTGATGCACGACGATCCGGACATCCGGCGTCCCGCCGACGGCCAGTTCCCGCATCAGGGGATGTCGCTGGATCCTCTCCTCCACGATCGCCTTGTCCGCCCCGCCGCCGAGGGAATACAGTCCGGAGAGGATCGTGGACAGATGGTATCGGACCTCCGCCGGGCTCATCTTCCGCCCATCGGACGTCACGAACTGCTGCCCCTCGCTGTCCGCGATCACAAGCACACCGCGCCCGGCAGCCCCACAAGCCGGCTTGATCACGAACTGCCGGCGATTCCCGACGAACTGGCCGAGCTTTCTGATATCTCCGAATCTCGAGATGACCGCATAGGTCTGCGGAACGGGGATCCGGTGGGCTTCGCAGATTGCTTTCGTCACCGATTTGTCATCAACCCGGTCGTACAGGCTACGGCGGTTCAGGCGCGAGACGAACCGGAGATTCCGCTCGTTGATGCCCAGAACGCCGCGCTGCCGAAGCTCGCCCGGCCACGCCCAGAATCTGATCCGATCCGCCCAGCCCATCTCAGCCTCCCGGAGTCGGCGTCCTGGCCAGGTCACGGAAGCGAATCAGCTCGGCCAGGCGATAGCCCGAGTACCGGCCAACCAACAGGAGCGCCGCGGCCAGGAACAGCTCACACTCGGGGAAGTGAAGCGCTATTCGGCCCAACTGCTCCCAGCGAAGTAGTGCCAGGCAGCACGCGGCCACGAGCATCGTGCCCGCGAAGAGCTTCAGGGCGCTGCCGAGCCCATCCTCCTCCCGGCGGATGAAGAACCGCTCGATCATCATGGTCATGATGACCAGGGGCAGCACGACGGCTTGGACACTGGGGGTGAGTCCGACGTAGTCCAGGACGGAAACGGCGGCGGCCAGGCAGAGCACGACCGCAGTCAGCAGAACGCTCAGCCGGGGGACCATCAGGAGCTTGAGCTTCTCCAGGAGCCCGCGGAGGCCCAGGCCGATCGCCAGGACCAAGACGAACACGGCAAGCCCGGTCCGGAGGTCGGAGTAGAGGAAGCTCAGCGCGATCAGGGCGGGCGAAAACGTCCCGAACGTCTGGATCCCCACGACGTTCCGGAAGACCGCCGTGATGAGCGCGCCGGCAGGCAGCAGAAGGAGAACCGCCAGCGTCTGCTGCATGCCGACAGGAAGGCGGGAGAGATCCAGCACACGGGCCGCCGCGTGCCTCGCTGTCTGCGATCCTGCCGGAAGCGGTGCCATTTGGTCGGCCCACACACCAGCGCTCACATGGTCCTGCCCCGCAGGTCGCACGATCTCAACACCATCACGCCGTACGGGCAGGAAGTAAGGGGGCAGGTGCCCGGCGTAGCCGCGCTCCGGGTCGTAAGGGATCCATCGCGAGTCGTGGTACGCCTCAACCCAGGCGACAGGCTCGTGCGCCCTGCCCTCCTTGAGAACGAAGCCCGCTACCGGCCGGGCCGGTATGCCGGAGACTCGGCACAGGGCGATCATGGCCCTCGTCCGTCCCAGGGCAGTGGCCATCCCGTCCCGCAGCGCCCCCTCAGCGTCGCTCCGGCCCGCTGCATCGTCCCCCTCGAGAACGGCGCAGCAGTGATGATAGATCGTCCTCAGCAATCCCTCAGGCTTGGGCTGCCTCCCCGCCAGGGCCGCCTGGGCCTTCCTGACTGCCGGGCTGTTCGTCTGTACCCGCCTCTCGGAACGGAGGTAATGCTGCCGGTCAAGCCTCGTGAGCTTCTGCTTGGGCGGCGTTGCGGGCTCGGCCGTCGGATCGATCTGGACATCGAACTCCACAGAGAAGCTGAACTCCTTGCCGGGAACGGCGGGGCCCTGAACGGCCAGACCGCGCCCCTGAGTGCGGACGGTTCGGGCGGCTTCCATGGCTATCCCCGTGCGGGAGAACGACTCCCGCAGGATCCGGCAGGAGGGCGTATTGTCGGGCAACGCAATCCGGACCCGCTCGCCGGGCTGTGACGAGAGAAACCGGATCTCGTAATGTATCCTCCAGACAGCGCCGTCGCCGTTTGGCCGGGCGGGGTGCATCCACCTCAGGCGTGCCGCGACGGCGCCGATTCCCAGCAGGATCAGCAGGCCCACGATCCAGGCTGTCTTCTTCTGCTCCGCCATCATGGCCGGCCTCCTCTCGGGACGATGCGGATTGCCGCTGACTCCGCCGCGGCCTTGAACTTCGGGCGCTTCTGCTGCTCGGCAATCTCCAGCGCCGTCAGGAACACCAGTTGGGCCACCTTCTCCACCTTGCCCGGTATGAGCTTCTCCCAGGTGTCCTCGGGCGTGTTGTAGTGGGGGTCCAACCCGCCGAAAAGGTACAGAATTGGCACATTCGCGTAGTAGAAGGTCGAGTGATCGGACCGGCCCAGCCGGAAGCTCTCAGGGTGAACAAGCTCCAGCCCGACGTGCCTGTTCATGCGCTGATGGACCTCGTGCACTTCGTCGCTGCTCCGCGTGCCCACGGCGAAGATGGTGTTCGGGTCGTTCTTGCCGATCATGTCGAGGTTGATCATCAGGGCAGTCTGCGCCGTCGTGATGGCCGGCCTGGCGACGTAGTGCTTGGATCCACGGCGGCCGATCTCCTCGGCGTCGAATGCAACGAGTATGGTCGTGCGCCTCGGTGCCACAGGCATCGCCCCCAAGGCCCGGGCGACCGACAGCAAGGCGCCGACGCCGGCCGCGTTGTCGTTAGCGCCGAAGTAGATCTCCTCAGAGGCCCCCTCCCCGAGATGGTCGTAGTGGGCGCCGATCACGACGGCTTCTCTCCGCAGGACCTCATCCCGCCCGGGCAGGATGCCGATCACGTTGCGGCCGATGCGGGCCTGGCCGGCGACGGACGCCTTGAGTTTGAGCTGTCTTCCCCTTAGCGCCATCGATTCCGGCGCCATCTGGCGGCTGATGTCGAATGCGAGCAGGCGCAGTTCCGTGGGAGACATCTCCGTCATGCGGGCGAGGACATCTCGGGTGACGTGCAGCACCGGGATGGGCGCGTCCAGCGACGAATCCGTGTCCAGAACGCGAAGCCGCTCCGCGATGCCCAGTTGCTTCCGCCAGCCGGCCGGATCGTCCACGACCAGCAGGCAGGCCGCCCCGTGGTCTGCGGCGTTGCGCGCCTTGTAGGCCAGCTTCCCGTACCGCCGGTGACCGGTGCCCCTGGCCAGCCACCGGGCAGCGGAGCCGGACCACGGAGTGCCGGAGAACACGATGACGGCCTTTCCCCGCACGTCCAGGCCGGTGTACTCGTCGAACTTGAGCTCGGGTGCGGTGATGCCGTATCCGGCCAGGACGCACGCGCCGCCGAACTCGGCCTTGCCACCGGGCAAGTGAACCAGAGAGTAGTCCGTGCCTCGCTTGAGCTGCCCGATGGAAGCCCCGGCGACCTGCACGCTCAGCTCGGAGGCCACGTCGTAGCCGGACCGGATCTTGAAGACCTGGTAGTAGCTCCCGGCCGTGCCGCCGGGCCTCAGGCCTGCCTTGCGCAGCTCGCCCGCGATGAGCTCGGCGGCCCGCCGGGCTCCCGGCGTGCTCGCTTCTCTGCCCCGGAGCTTTGGGTCCGATAGGATCCTGGCATCGGCTACGATGCCTCTGCCCGAGATCATCTCGAGGGAACGACGGACGGTCGGGGACAGACCGGAGAGCGTCTTCTGGCTACGTTCTCCGGGCGAGGCGGGCACCGGCAGAAACACGAGTACTGCCGCCAACGCACAGACGATCAGCCGGAGCCGCTCGGGTCTACCGAGTGAACTGAAGTCCGAACGTCTCACGGGGACTCTCCTTCGCGGCGAAGTGAAGGATGTGTACGAACCGGCCGTGCGGATCGGTCAGGAACACCGTCCGAGTGTCTTGCTCGCCGGTACGTCGGAGCCGAGAGTATCCCGCCTGCTCGAAGCTCTGGGGAACTGGCAGGCGGAAGTACTGCAAGGGCATCAGACGCCGCTGTGGCTTGTCCTTCAGCCGCTTGACGATGCCAGCCGTCTGACTGCCCGGGAACGGCCTGGCCAGGTACCTGTCCGTACGCGACTCCGGTAGTCGCCGCGCCGGCATGGTCACGCGGACGGTTTCCCGCCCCGCGAACCGGGCCTTGACGGGCCTGCGCACCGCCGGGGCCGACGCCGGGGGAAGGACGGGTAGCTCGGGATCCCCCCACAGGCGGAAGCTCATCGCCACGCGGAGGACCTTGGCCTGCTCCCTGTGGCCTCGGGCCGTCTTGAGCTTCGCCAGGCAGAGGAAGTAGTTTCGGGCGTCCCGCAGCGCCTCTCCCTGCGTGGCCTCGCGATACAGCGTGTTGTCGCAGTATGCCTTGATGAACGAGCTGCCCGAGGCGCTGTGGATGTTGGTCACGCTGCCGACGAGCCCCACAGCACCCGACTCGAACGCACACTGGGCGACTCCATCCTCCAGCGAATGGCAGCTCTGGAGGATGACCAGGGGGTGTCCCTCGAGCCGGATGGCTCTGGGTGAGTTGGCTCGAGTCAGGCCGTCTGGCGCGGGAAGCAGACGCACCGTTGGCGGATGATCGGGATCATGTGCGTCGGCCTCGGCCGCCCCTGGAGGCTCGGGCGGGCAGTCCGGAAACACATCAGCTGTTTCTGGCAACGCGCCGGCGGAGACATCGCGGACGCTGCGGACGACGTTGAGGGCAGCGTCGGCTTGCCGCGACGCCCTTAGGTCTCCGACAGGGCTGTTTGCCCGGACAGCGCCCGTGGACAGCGCCGAGCTGTGGCAGCCGTCCAGGACGCTCACGGGGCGCTCCGGCACCGTCGTGCTCGCGGCCTCAGCCGACACATTGTGTTCCGGAAAGACCGGCGCGAGTCGCTCGGAGGCAGTCAGCTCGATGGGGATCTCCGGCTGCACTTCCGCGTCGTGGGCCGGAAAACTGCTAGGCACAAGAGGCGACTCAGCGAGGCCGCCGTCTGGAGGCAAGACGTCCGCGGGCGGAGGGGGGCACAGGATCCTCTGGTCCGTTACGTGCCCCTGGTAGATGATCAGGGATGCCGTACCGGCAGCTTGCAGGATCGCGGGGTCGTCCGACGGCACGCCATAGAACTCGTGCACGGGAAGGCGGCAGTTCCTGAGTTCGGCGGACGTGACGCGAGCGACCGTCTCGGCCAAAGGAAGCGTGCCCGATTCCGTCCTGGGGTTGGCGACCATCAGGACCTCCGGGTCCCGGTCCGGCTTGCGTCTTCCGCGCATGAGACCAGCCGCGAACAGGTAGGACGCGTCCGAGAGGTAGTAGAAGGGCAGCCTGCCCACACCGTAGGCCGAGACCGAGCGAACATCGGCTCCGGAGCAGGGCTCGACACTCACCTCGAACAGCCCCCCGAAGCTCGACGGGCTGATCGGAATCACGCCGATTGCCAAGTAGTCCCCGAGGATGGTCACGGTTCGGGGGCGCAGCCCCGCGACGCGCACGAATTGCTGGACCGCCTGTTCGGCCGCTCGGCCATCTCCCGATGCGCAGAGCACGATGGGCGCCTTCCGGGCCAGACTCATGTAGGGAGCCAGCCAGATCGCCGGATCGCGGAGCGCCTGTGGCAGGGGATCTCCCTCAGCCCGGGAGACGCCCGAGGTCGGGGAGTCCGGGGGGAGTTGCCCCAGCCAGCCTGCACCCGCCTGGCCGGACGGCAGGGCCTCATTTTGCACGAGGCCCACGTACGGCTTGTCGAGGACTCTGCCGGGTGAGTCGGGGGCCCTGGCGAGTACGACGTTACGGACAGATTCCCGACCGATCGCTCGAACGATCTGCCGGGAAAGCTGATCGGCGTCCAGAACGGTCGTCTTCTGCGCGAACGAATTCGACCAGATCGGGTCGCCGTTAGACGTTGCGACAACGACCTCGGTGACGCCCAGGGCAGTCAGAGTCTTGCTCATCTCCGATGGGACTTCGTCGGCGTCGACGGGAACAAACGGTGCGGCGAGATGGGCGGCCAGGGCCGAGCCGAGCACCGCGCCCGTCCCGTCGGTCGTGTCTGCAACGACGACCTTCGGGGCGCGGCGCCAGTGTGTTCCGGCGATCCGAAGGGCGGCGTCGGTGGCGCCGGTTCCGGCCACTGCGACTCGACCTTTGACAGGCGGGACTTCGGTGGGCGATTCCCACATCGCACCCGACTCAAGGATCAGCCGATGGGCCGGCAGGACGCTGTCGATAAGCCTGGCTTCATGGTCCTTCGGAGGCACGGAGACGGCCATCACGATCGGCGGGCGGGATTTGCCCGCCAACTTCGCCGCCAGCGGCGCCAGAAGCGGCAGGAGGTGCTCATCCTCCTCGGCGACGATGATGATCTCGACCCGATGAGTCGATGTGGCCGTCGTGGCGGGCTGAGAGGCGGGCTGAGCCCCGCTGGCTGTCCCCCATAGCATCGTCAGGGCCGCGGACACGACCAGCCAGGCCGGTCGGCACAGCCACATCCTCGCGCTCCTCGATGGCTGTTCCATGCGTCCTCTCCGTGTCCATGAACCGAAGCCTCGATATGCCCACCGCCTGACGAACGGACATCGGAAGCTGAGCGGGGAAACAAAAACGTGGCCGCGGCGGGATCTCACCACTCGCGGCCACGCTCTTGGGGAGATAGCGCCGCCCTTGGCCTACGGTGTCATCGCGAAGGTCTCCGTAAAGGTAGCTCCTGTCGGATTCGAGGCCCTGCAAGCGGCGCTTCGTCCGGACTCCGGTTGACTCAGCGCTTCGTGCCCGCCTTCGTCTTTGCCTTGCCCGGCTTCTTGCCGGATGCCTTGGCCGCCACCGACTGCTTCTTGGGTTTGCCAGCCATTGGTTACTCCCTTGTCTGCGGTTCCTGGTCCTTTCTGGATCGAGCATCCTGCTCGCCCGGACACCACACGGTGCCACCAAAGACCTTGCATACGCCGTGCCAAACAGACGGTTCGGGATACAGATGATATAAATGTATGACTTAAAGCATCTTGCGCATGTGGTGCGGTGACGAGATCTGCCGCCCTTAATTGTCAATGACCAGGTTGACCTCCGAATAGCTCGGAAGTACACTTCCGAACTGATCCCTGGATCAGGAGTTCGCCGATGCTGCTACGGGTCATTCTGTCGGTGGATGATGCCAAGCTTCGACGGAAGCTGCGGCAATTGCTCTCGGACAATGATGTCGTCGTTGAGAGCGTCCGGGGGAAGAGAAACCTCTGGGAGCGCGCCGCTCGCCTGAGCGGCGACGTGGTCATCGCCACCGAATCGGTCATCCCCCCGCCCCTCGAAGACAGCGTGACGCTCATGCAGAGCCTGCCCGAGCCCCGGTCGCTTGTGGTGATCTGCGAGAGCGAGGAGACCGAACACCACGCAGCGCTTCTCGCTGCCGGGTGTGACATCGTGCTCTACTCGGGCCTCGTGGAGGAGAGCATCGCCGATGTCCTCGCGGCCGTCCTGGACAAGCGGCGCCAACTCGCCACACAGCCCCCCCCGGGCCGAAGGCTCCTCGCCGAGCCGCGCCTGTCGGACTTTGTCTCCGACAGCCCGACAATGCAGGCCTTTATCCAGACCGTCCGGCGCGTTCTGCACAGCGATACTTCCTTGTTGATCCTGGGCGAAACGGGTGTGGGAAAGGAGAGGCTCGCCCAGGCCATCCATGCCGAAGGCCCTCGTTCCGCCGGCCCCTTCGTCGCCGTTAACTGCGGGGCTCTGCCCGAAGCGCTGTTGGAGAGCGAGCTGTTCGGCCACGAGGAGGGCGCCTTCACCGGCGCGACCCGCTCACGCCGAGGCGCGTTCGAGATGGCCCACGGAGGGACGATCTTCCTCGACGAGATCGGCGAGCTGGCCCTGCATCTCCAGGTCAAGCTCTTGCGCGTCCTGCAAGAGCACGAGGTCCGAAGAGTCGGGGCAGAGAAGGCCTTCCACGTGGACGTCCGCGTGATGGCCGCCTCCAACCGTGACCTCGAGCTCGAGGTCGAGGACGGACGGTTCCGGCGAGACCTGTTCTATCGCTTGAGTGTCGTCTCGCTCCTCGTACCCCCGCTTCGCGAGCGTGTGGAGGACATTCCGGCGCTCGTCGAGGGGTATATCGAGTACCTTGGGGCCCGGATCGGCCGCGAGGTCTACGCCGTCAGCCAGCCGGCAATGGACGCGTTGCGGGCGTATTCCTGGCCCGGAAACGTCCGGGAGCTGATCAACGTTGTCGAGCGAGCCATGCTGTTGTGCGAGGGCGAGGAGATCATGCCGGAGGACTTGCCGGCCGGCATCTCCGCGTCTGTGCTGACCCCCGCTGGATCTACCCTTCCCCGAAGCGAGAAGGAAGTCCCTGCCGAATGGCTCGAGAAGACGTTGCCGGAGATTCGCGCGGCCGTCGTGGAAGACCTGGAGCGAAGCTACCTCGCCGCGATGCTCCGGCAGACGGGCGGCCGCATCGGCGAGACCGCCGAACGGGCGGGCATTGAAGCCCGCAGCCTGTACGAGAAGATGAAGCGATACGGGCTGCGTAAAGAGGATTTCCGTCCCCGTCGGGCGGAGAAGTGAGGATCCGCAATGGCCTACGCCACGCTCGAGGTACTGGCCGGGCGGGTCCGTCAAGTCCTGGAGCGGTCACTCGAGGGCCGGCCGGCATTGCTGGCCAGGCACCTCCGCCAGTTGCTGAGGCTCCTTGTCACCGCGGAATGCGCGGGACCACTTCACGCCCTCGCTGAATCCGGCGAAGCCCGAGGCCTCCAGACCCACCTCAACAGGTTGATCCGCTACGTCCAGACCGAATCCCGCCTCCCCGAGGCAATGTGCGTTCGCTACCTGTACAAGGCGTCCGAGTCCGTTGCCGTGCGCCACCACGGCATCGGGCGCCGCGAGTGGCAGTATGTCCATCGGCTGGCAAGAGAGCTTGACTGGGACCCTCTCCTCCACGTTCCGCTGATTCCGTACGAACAGTACTTGTGGCACGACGAGTTGGAGGAGGAGCTGATCGATGTCGAGGTCATCCTGGACGGCCAGGCCCTGGAGGGCATGCTCCTCTGTGCCCTGGAAGGCTATCTGTCGCCCAAGAGGCCGAGACGGAAGGGCTATGAGGTCTGCGGGATCTGCCTGGGCATGACTCGCGACGTGCCCCGCCGGAGGCGACGCAACGGCGTGACCGTCACCAGGTACGTCTCCGTGATGCGCAGCCATCCGCAGCTCTCGGCTGACGGATGCAGCTCGTTCGTGGAACTCAACGAACGGAGCCTCGGCGCGCTTCTGGACGCCTCGGGGGCGCTCTACCCCCAGTATCAAGCTGTGGGGGACTTCCACTCGCACCTCTATGGCGACCTGAAGCAGATGGTGCAGGCCGGAGGCTGGCAGTTCAGCGGGGCCGACGACGAAGCGAACGTCCGCCTGGCCCGGCAGCTTGCCGAATCCGGCCATCGCATCTGCGTTGCCTTCGTCATCGGCGTCGCCCGGTCCGGCCAGCGGGTCGCCCGAAGTCACTTCAGGGGGCTGAAGAACACGATGCAGATGTCGCTGGGCAGTTGCCGCGCGGTTCTGGGCGCCTACCGGAGCCTCGGCAGCGGGCGACTGACAACGACAAACATCCGGCTGCGGCTCTCGGGCGTGGCCGGTTGACCGACCGCAGCGTCCACAGCCGGTTGTTCGCCGCCTCCCTGCCCGAGCCGGTGACCAGGTCACCTCCTGTGCAGGACCTTCGAAGCCTTGCGGAGGTCGGACTGCTCGGCGACCAGGAAAACACGGTCCCCTGCGAGGATCTGCGCCGAGCCGCGGGGGATGACAAACTCACGGTCGCCCGGGCGGTAGATCCCGGTGATCACGCACTTGGACGGGAAGTCGGCAGCCGCGGCGATTTCGCTGACGCGTTTGCCGGAGACCGGGGCCCCCTCCGGCACGGTGTCGACGACGATCGCGGCCCTGCCTCCTCCGAACACCGCCACCTGCTGGAGATGAGGGTCCTGGACCTCAAGCAGCAACTGGTTGACGAACACGTCGGCGACGCGGACGGTGGTGGCGACTCCGGCTTCCTGGTAGGCGCTTTGGTACCGTTGGTCCCTCAGACGGGCGATGATACGCGGCACTTTTGAGGCCTTGGCCAAGAGGGAGAACGCCAGGTTATCGGCGTCCGACCGCATCGTTGCGACGGCCACCTCCGCCTTCTCCACGCCGGCCTGCTCGAGGGTATCCATGTCGGTGGCGATGCCGCAGTACGCCATGGCCCCCAGGCGCGAGGAAAGCCACTCGCAGACGGACCGGTTCTGGTCGACCACAACAACGTCGTGACGCGCTTCAATCAGCCGTTCGGCCAGCTCGCGCCCCACGAGCCCCGCGCCCGCAATGAGGATGTACATGGCAGTTCCTTACTTCCAGGTTCGCCGACTGAACAGGAGCAACACCGGCAGAATCTCCAGCCTGCCGGCCAGCATCCCGAAGATGTAGACGATCTTGACAACCGGGTGAAGGGCAGCCATTTCGGCCACCGAGATGTAACACGGCCCGATGTTGCCGAGCGCCGAGAACATGCCGCTTCCCGCGGAGAAGGCGTCGAGCTTCGACAGTATGGCCGTCACCAGGCCTCCGAAGGCCAGCAACCCCACCCAGGCGAAGAACAGCGCCGAGATGCGCCGCAGTTCCTCCGTATCGATCACTTCTCCGTCCACGACCACGGGCAGCACGGCCGACGGGCCGTGGATCAGCCGCCTGATCTGGCGCCCGGCCATCTTCAACAGCACGCCGATCCTCAGGACCTTGATGCCGCCGCCCGTCGAGCCCACGCAACCGCCGATGACCATCAGCACCAGGAACAGCTGTTTCGACGCGGCCGGGAAGTAGCTCGAGGCGATGTCCTCCGTCGCGAAGCCCGTTGTCGTCAGAATGGAGGAAACCTGGAAGAGGCTGGTCCGGAACGCCTCATGCAGTGTGACGGCATCCATGGTCCCGTCGCCGGAGATCCGGAGGTGGTCGATCATCACCAGCAGCGTCGCCCCGGCCAGGATCACCCACCACAGCCGCATCTCCAGGCTGTCCCACAGGCCTCGGATGTCCCCACGCAAGACCCGGTAGTGGGCGAAGAAGTTGATGCCACCGAGGAGCATCCCCGCGATGATCGTGTACTCGATCAGGACATAGTGACTGTAGCCTGCCTGCCGGTAATGGGCAATGCTGGCGTCGTAAGGGGAGTAGCCGCCCGTGGAAAGCGCCGTCATCGTGTGACAGGCCGCGTCATAGACGCTCATCCCCTCCAGCACGAGCGCCACCGCGATCAGGGCCGAGTACGCCACGTAGATCAGCCAGAGGATCCGCAACGACTTCAGAAGGCCCGGGGCCGGACGCCGCGAGAAGACCTTGTGGCTCTCGGCCCCGAAGAGGCGATGGGCCGAACGCCCCGTGTACAGGATGGCCAGGAAGAACGTCAGGATCCCCAGCCCTCCGAGCCACTGGATCAGCGACCGCCAGAACAGGATGTCGATCGGGATGCGGTCTAGCCCCTGAAGCATGGTGATGCCGGTCGTGGTGAACCCGCTGACCGTCTCGAAGTACGCGTCGAGGTAGCCCATCCCGATGCCGAGCCAGAAGGGAATCGCCCCCACGGCGGAGATCACGAGCCAGCCGAGCGCGCAGAGGACCATGGCGCGGCGGCTGTCCAGCGCGGGGAAGCGGCAATCCCGCTTAAGGGCGAAGCCCAATGCAGCCGACAAGACGGCCGGCAGCCAGAATGACCGGGCGGCGGCGAGGCGGCCGTCGTCCGCAACGACAGCCCGAAGGCCCAGCGGCACGAGCAACAGCGGGCTGAATACCCAGAGCAGCAGACCAAGGTAGTCAAGGACGGAACGGAAATAGCGCCGTCGGGTCAGCATCGTGCTCCATGCCCAAGGAGGCAGAGAAGGCCTGTGATGCTACGGCATGTAGAGTTGCACCCGCAATAAGGAAGCGGCCCACGCCGGCGGCTTCCGATCGGCCGCCGACGTGGGCCATCTCAACTGCGGGGCGAAGGGCTCGGTGCCCTATTCGATGTCCAGATCCGAATCGCGCTCGTTGTCCAGGTCGTCGTCGATGTCCAGGTCATCATCCTCGATGGTCCTGGCCGGGGCCGTGGCCGCCGGCTTCGGCTTGGCCTTTCTGACCTTCCTCGTCGGGGTTCGCCTCGACGCCTCGCCGCTCTTGCACCCCGCCACTTCCGACAGGCCCGCCAGCATCGTCAACGCCAGCAGGAGTGCCGCCAGCACCTTTCTCATCTTCAGGCCCTTTCCCTGTTGCAGACTCGTGCCGATGCAGGGCCATCGCGATGCCCAGCAGGCACGTGTCGTTGTTCCAGTGTCGACACCGCTCGTGCGGCCGCGCGTACGCGGGCCGCAGCCCCAACTGTCGTTGCCACCTAGCCATCTTCTGTCTCAAGAAACCACTTCCTGATGGCCCTGCCCGCCCGTCGCCCGATCTGCCGATCCAGGTCCACCAGACCTTCGAGCAGCTCGTCGTCGTCAAGGTCGTCAAGCTCCACTTCGCCTTCCCGGGCATCTGGCAGCGGCCCCCTATCGACCACGAAAGGGCGATGCCCCCTCTCCAGGGCTCTGGCGTACTCGATGGAGTACTTCGTCCACGGGCAGGCCTTGAGCCTCCTTCTGCCGATCGGCTGTCCGGTACCCACGCACAGCCCATACGTGCCATCTTCTATGCGCTGAAGGGCTTCTTCGATGTCTTGGAGCAGGCCGGTCTCAGCTTGGATGAACCCGTACGTTGTTTCCAAGCCCAGCCGGTCTTCGGGGTCGTCCATGTCATGCGAGACGCCGTCTTGGCTCTGCCCAATCCCCCTCTCGTCGATTTCGTCCTGCATCCCGTCGATGTCCCCCAGAAGCTCCCGTCGCTTCTCGAGGAGCATCTTGCGGAACGTCGCCAGCTCATACGCGGTGAGGTGGCGCTTGGCTTGTCCCGACCGCTGGCGGACAGAGCTGCGAGCCCGCGCCGGCGTTCTATGTGCACTCACTGCCATCTCCATTCTCCTTGCACTGCTGATCGCCACAGCCAACGCGATGCGCCGGTTCGCGCACGCGCCGGACGGGCAGTCGCCTCAGTCGTCCGTCTAGCGCTTGGGCAGCGGCTCGACCCAGGCCCCGCTGGCGGGCACATGGATCAGGGCGATTCGCTTCTTGCGCCCCGCTGGGCTACGCGGCTTCGTTGGCTTCTCCAACGCTCTCTTCTGCTTGGGCTGGGCCATGCGTCGCTCCTTCCTGTGCCTCCGTCAGAGCCTGCGCTGCCTGGACATCCAGATGATCCGATGGGCGTCGCCGGAAGCGCCTCATCCAGCCCCGGCCTGCCGAAGCGCCGCCTCGAGTTGCTTCCCCGTCGAGAGCCGGCGCTCCTTCGTCCTGGGCCGCAGCCAGCCCGGAGGCCGCCGAATGCGCTGCTGAGATCCGTCTGTTCCGCATGCCGGCCTGCCTCCGCAGAGAGGGGCTGAATCGCATGCCGTCTTCGTCGGGCGCCAAGCGGTCCAGCTTTTCAGCGAATAGGCAGAAACAGAGCAGCATGACGGCTGTCAGGCCCAACAGCACGGCCGCCCATCCCATCCGTCCCAGCCCAGCGGCCAGGCCGGCGCCGCACAAGGCGGCCCAGATGCACATGTAGAGTTTGCTCGCCATCCTACTCATGGTGCGTTCTCCTATGGCTGACTGTTCAGCCTGAAGGTTCCAACGGGCGAAAACTCGCTCTGAGAGGGATAGTGCAAGAGGCGTGCCGCGCTGCTCGTCGGCGCGGACCTTGGGCTGTCGCTGTTAGCCCGAAGCACGTTGAGGCTGAGGTCCACCCGTGGCGCTCTCGGCAGGATCAGGCATCGCCGAGGTCCATCGCCGTGCGATTCCGGGAGCAATCGGCCTCGACGGCTTGCCGATGTGCCTCCGAGCCTCGGCGCGGAAGAGGTTCCGGGCCTCCGGTTCCGAGGGATTCGGAGTCGCTATGCCGATTGTGAAGCCGCGGGCCAGGACGCTACCGTGCCGATGGCTCATCCAGGCGGATTCCGCGGCTCTGTGGCCAGGGCCATAGCGCTGGCACGAAACTTGCCCTGTGCCCTGCATAGGTCGGCGGACCAGCGCCCGCACGGGTCCTGCGAAGCCACAGGCTACTCCAGCGTCCTCCAGCCACGGGGCCAAGGAAGATCACGATGGTCAAGAAGGGCCGACGCAAGGGGACGTATCGTTTCACGCTGACGCCCAACGGCGAAGCGCGGAAGGCGTCCGTGGCGGGTGATTTCACAGGATGGGGGCCGGTTGCCATGCGGAGGCGATCAGGTGCGTTCGGCGTCACTGTCGCTCTGCCGCCGGGGTGCTATCAGTACAAGTTCGTTGTTGACGGGCAGTGGGTCACAGACCCGGACAACAGCGACTGGGGCGTAAGCGACATCGGCACCATCAACTCCGTTGTAACAGTCGGGTGAATCGCAGCGGTCCGCCGCCCCGCAATCAGGGAAAGGAGCTCGGTCCGGCTCGGCAAGGGGGGCGAAGGACCGATCGCAAAGTACGTAGGGAGGAGGCCATGAAGATCGAGATCAACATCCGCCAGACCGCCTCAGGGTGCTTCCAGGCCTACTGCGCGGCCATGCCGGGCTGCGTGGCCGTCGGCACGACGCACGAGCAGGTCTGTCAGAACATGAGACGCGAGATCGGCTGCTACGTGGCCAGTATGGATGCCATCTCTCCTGAGCGGCTGGATCTGGCCGTGGCCGTCTCGGTGCGGCCCGGAGACGAGTCGGAGCCCCGGTTGTCTGCCGAAACTGCCCCTCAACTGAACGCCTGCCGCAAGCTGCCGGCCTAGGCGCCGTCCGCCAGAAGACGCCCGAGCAGAGCGCTCAGCGAGACGGTCGCGAAAGATGTCCTGGAGTCCGACATGGCATAGGGGCTGATCAGCGCCCGCGGAGGCGTATCATGAACATCAGCAAGGCATATGCATGGTTCCGGCCAGTCCGTGTGGAACTGCTTCAGGAACTGATGCCCACCATCGGGACATTCGAAGCCCGCGGCGGCGAGGCGGTAGCCCCGGCTCTGGCCAAGGCGCTTCTTGAGGATGCCGTCCGGGAGGGCGCCACGGACATCCACGTCACGCCGCAGAGCAGGTCCGTGCAGATCCGGTTCCGCATCGACGGAACGCTGTTCGACGTGGCCAGCCTTGCGGCGGAGGAGGGGTTGCGGATCCTCCGGTACTTCAAGACAGCGGGGGATCTGCCCACCGGCACGGCCTTCCGGCCACGTGATGCTCGAATGACTTTCAGGATCGACGACGGTGAGCTGAACCTCCGCCTCGCGACCGCGCCGTGCATTGGCGGGGAGAAGCTCGCCATTCGGATCCTCGACCCCAACCGCATCGAGCAGCGAATCGACGACCTCGGGCTGCGGCAGGAGGATCGGCACGACATCGGGCTGTGGCTGGGGCGCGTCAGCGGCATGTTCCTTGTCGCAGGCCCCACCGGCAGCGGGAAAACGACCACCCTCTACGCACTGCTGCACGAGCTGAAGCTCCTCGAGCGGAGCGTCGTGACGGTCGAGGACCCCGTCGAGTACCGAATCGACGGCATCGCCCAGATGCAGATCGACCCCGGACGGGGGCTGACCTTCATGACCGGGCTGAAGGCGATGCTCCGGCTGGACCCGGATTACCTCCTGCTCGGGGAGATCCGCGACGGCGAATCGGCCCAGGCTGCATTGGAGGCGGCGAGCGCCGGACGAGCGCTGATGAGCACGCTCCACAGCCGGGACGCGGTTGGTGCCGTAACGGCGCTGCGCAACTGGGGCCTCCAGGACTTGGAGATCGCTGCTGCCCTGGAGGTCGTCGTGGCGCAGCGGCTGGTCCGCAAGCTCTGTCCCCTTTGCCGGCGCCTGGAGCCCGCTGAGCCGGACGAAGCACGATGGTTGGAGTCGCTGCGCCTCCCTGCTCCCAAGCGAACATGGCACGCCGGAGGGTGCGACAGATGCCGAGGAATCGGTTTCGACGGACGCACGGTGTCTTCGAGACATGGACGCTCAACGACGAGGACTACCATCGCCTCCTCGCACAAGAGGACGAACGCGGGCTGCGAGAGAACCTGGCCACGCAGGGCTTCCATCCACTTCTCGCCGACGGCCTCGAGATGGTGGCGGAGCCCCAGGACTTCTGGAGCATGACGACTCGGCCGGCAGGCCCCAGCGTCACCCGGACAGCCTTGGCCAGCTTCCGCACGCCCCGCCGGATGGCCTCGCGCGCCTTGGAGTCGAATGTGATCCGTTTCTTCGCCATCAGTCCGCTCCTTTGGCTCAGAATGCCAAGCTGTGGTCGGGATTCACTCCTGGCGACAGGGGCCTCTGGGCTGCGCCATGGATGATGGTGGCTGCCACTACCGCCATTTTGCTCGGAACGATGAGGACCGGACAGGTGACCTTCCTCAACACCCCCTGGCGGACGCTGCCCCCAAGGAAGCGATGCCAAGCCCCGTGGCCGTGTGATCCCAGAACGACCAGTTCGGGATCCAGACGTTCGGCCTCTCGCACGATCACGTCGACGGGTCGGCCGTGGAACACGATGGTAGACACTTCCAGCCCCTTTGCAGACAGGCCGCCCCCGAGCTTGCCCAACTCCGCCTGGAGTTCCTCCGCGGAGTCCTGGAAGCCGTCGTAGTCGTAGCCCACTCCGAGTTCGCCGTAGTCGGGCGGTATGACAGGTGCCGTTGCATGGATCAAGTAGATCAGGGACCCAAGGGCCTTGCCGAGCTTGGCCGCCTCGGCAAGGACGAGGCCAGTCACGTCGGAGAAGTCGACGGGAACCAGGATTGCCTTTCCCATGTTCAGCTCCTTCTCGGTGCTGCTACTGCTCAGGCAGTCGAGTCGCGAACCGTTCGCGAACGCTGCCTTCAGGGAACCGCATGCACGAAGCGTGCCAGATCTGGCGGGCGATGACTCTGGCCTCAGTGCTCGGGGCTGCCTCGATGACGACGGACGCCGACAGGACGGTTCATCCACCACCTGGAGCCTCCTACCGCCCGGGAACCGCCGGACAGCCGCCGGCCGGAAGCGCATCGCACGTCGGCCCATCCATCAGGTTGGGACATCGCCTCCGCGGACGCCACTGCTGGCCGGGTGATTTCGGAAGGGCGCCTCCGGCAATTCCGGGCCGTTGGGCTCGACGAGCAGAAAGCTGCGTGGGTCCGCCATCCGTCGAGGGCCGGCTCGCCTTGATTGCCAAGGCCCCCCGAAAGGTCGGAAGCGAACAGGCAGTGGCATGACGCTTGCAACATAGGCCTTCGGCGGAAGGCCAACGGCCCGCTTGAGCGTGCCGGCTCCCGGCGGAAAGGGACGGACAGATGAAGAAGATGATGGCAGCACTGGCGATGGTGCTGATCCTGGCTGCCAGCGTCGAACTGGCCGGCTGCGCGAAGACGATGTGGCCGGGGAGATCGCAACCGGCCCGGAAGGCCGAGAAGACTGGAGAACCAACGACACTTCCTGACGCGCCGGACGATGAGGAAGTCCCGCCTGCGGAACTGGATCCGCCGTCGGGAGAGGAAGGCACCGAGTAGCCCGACCTCAGCCCACCGACGTTCTCTTCCCGGTCCGCTCCGGGCTGCCGAGCCGGCGGACTGCGGCAAGATGGGGATGGACCGGGCATCCCGACGGGCTGTCCCTGGCGGCGGGAACGACCTCGGGACTACGGAGCGCCACATGCCTACCGGAGAAGCAAACATGAATACTCGCTTCGTGTGGGTGGTGCTCGCGGATGCGGGCCATGTCCGTGGCCGAAACGCAAGAGAAACAGGCGATTGCGAGAGATTCGCCGGTTGCTGGAGACCCTTGCGGCCGACGAGGTGGCCGTGTACGAGGACGAGGTGGATATTCACCTGAATCCGAAGATCGGGTTGGATTGGATGAACCGGGGTCAGCAGAAGCAAGTGGTCACGCCGGGGCAGAATGAGAAGCGCTACCTTGCCGGGGCGATGAATGCCACGACGGGTCTGTTGACTGTCGTAGAAGGCCAACGGAAGAACAGCTGGTTGTTCATCACGTTGCTGGACGCGTTGGTCGAGGACTATCCGGACGCTCGGCGCATCCACGTGATCCTGGACAACTACCGGATTCACGACAGCAAGATCACGCAACTCGCCTTGGGCCGTCATGGAGGTCGGATCGTGCTGCACTTCCTTCCGCCTTATTGTCCGAACGAAAACAGGATCGAGCGGCTCTGGCAGGACTTGCACGCTCAGGTGACACGAAACCACAATTGCCCTACGATGAAGGACCTTATGCACAACGTCCGTTGCTTCCTTCGCAGACGTTCCGTGCGCCGCAGCCTCAAGGTACGGAAGCTCGCGGCGTGACGACATGGTCCATGGCTACGGATCGCGCACGGCGATTTAGTTCTCCGTAGCCTAGCGGTGGCCGAACTCCGGCCGGGCGACTGGCATCGGGTCTTGAGCCGAGAACTCCTGCGCGGGCTTTCGCTTGGGGTCGTTATCGGCGTGATGGGTCTCGCGACGG
>Ga0180438_10001443_pt1 | contig 42182 bp, 29 predicted proteins | sample SS_ome_12_FD_132455 | JGI IMG/M metagenome (GOLD analysis project Ga0180438, IMG submission 132455) | Hypersaline lake sediment archaeal communities from the Salton Sea, California, USA - SS_3_D_2 metaG | ecosystem: Environmental > Aquatic > Non-marine Saline and Alkaline > Hypersaline >...
GCCGCCGGGGTCAATGGTCTTCTCGCGTCAACCGGGCATCCATTTGCAATGACGCGGCCGCGAGAAGAGCTTTGACCCCCTTCCGCGTCGATCACAACGTCAGCGCCAATGGGGTCGGGACTTACTCGTCGGTTGAGTTCGGGCTGCGTGCAACGTCTTTTCGCGACGAGCAACCCCCGACCCCGGCGGCTCGGTGGCGAGGGCTGTTGGCGCGCGGTAAGCTGGCGGGCAATCGCCTTGTAAATACCCTCCATCACACCACGTAACGGATTGCCATGATCGCTCCTGCGAAATCGATTTCTACCGCCAAGAACGTGCTTGGCGGGCCGCTGGCCACGTGTTCCCGCAGCCCGATGACCGGGTTTTTGCGCACCGGTTGTTGCGAGACCAGCGACGAGGACCACGGTTCGCACACGGTGTGCGCGGTGATGACCGAGGAGTTTTTGGAGTTCTCCGTGGCCCGCGGGAATGACCTCGTGACGCCGCGGCTGCAATGGGGCTTTCCGGGTCTGAAACCGGGCGACCGGTGGTGCCTGTGCGCGGCCCGCTGGCAGGAAGCTTTCGACGCCGGCATGGCCCCCAAGGTAGTGTTGGAAGCCTGCCACGAGGCCTGCCTGACGATTGTCGACCTGGACGACCTGAAGGTTCACGCGGCCAACGACTAACCAGTTCTGATCTTTGACGTCTGTATTTACACTTGCATCCCAGAAGCTCCGCATCGGCTGTTCGTTTTGGTCCGTATTCCGCACTCCATATTCAGCACTCATTATTTCTCGCTTGATGTCCCTGCCAGCCTACGAAAAACTCGCCTCCTTCTATCTCGGCAAGCGGTACGACGTCCAGCGCGGCGCCGCGACCGATGAGTTGCTGCTGTACGACGCCAAGGACCTGTGTACGCATGCCGTGTGCGTGGGGATGACGGGAAGCGGCAAGACCGGGTTGTGCGTGGCGATGCTCGAGGAAGCGGCGATCGACGGCGTGCCGGCCATTTGCATCGATCCCAAGGGGGACCTGGCGAATTTGCTGCTTTCGTTTCCGGGGCTGCGGCCCGCGGATTTCCGCCCGTGGATCGACGACGGCGCCGCCATGCGGAAGGGAATGACGGGCGACCAGTTCGCCGCGCAAACCGCCAAGACCTGGAAGGAAGGCCTCGCCGCGTGGGGCCAGGAGCCCGAACGCATTGAGCGATTCCGCGACGCGGTGGACTTCGGCCTCTACACGCCGGGCAGCACGGCTGCGACGCCGCTGTCGGTCATCAAGTCGTTTGCGGCGCCGGGCAAGGTGGTCTTGGACGACGGCGACGCCTTTCGCGAACGCATCGCCGCGAGCACGGCCAGCCTGCTCGCCCTGATGGGCGTATCCGGCGACCCGCTGACCAGCCGCGAGCACATCCTCGTCTCGAACCTGCTGGCGGAGCATTGGAAACAGGGCCGGTCGCTGAGCCTGCCGGAACTGATTCGCGGCATTCAAAAGCCGCCGTTTAGCCAGGTCGGCGTGTTCGATGTCGAAACGTTCTTCCCCGCGAAGGACCGGTTGGAACTGGCGATGCGGCTGAACCACCTGGTCGCGTCGCCCACGTTTTCGGCCTGGACCACCGGCGAACCGCTCGACATCCAGCGGCTGCTCTACACGGCCACTGGTAAACCGCGGCTTAGCATCCTTTCCATCGCGCATCTTTCCGATACGGAGCGGATGTTTTTCGTCACGTTGCTTCTCTCCGAACTGATCGCCTGGATGCGGTCGCAGCCGGGCACGTCCAGCCTGCGGGCATTGCTCTACATGGATGAGGTCTTCGGCTACTTCCCGCCCGTCGCCAACCCGCCGAGCAAGCAGCCGATGCTCACGCTGCTCAAGCAGGCCCGGGCCTTTGGCCTGGGCTGCGTGCTGGCGACGCAGAACCCGGTGGACCTCGACTACAAGGGACTCTCGAACGCGGGCACGTGGCTGATCGGCCGGCTGCAAACGGCCCGCGACCAGGCCCGGGTGATGGAAGGCTTGGAGGGGGCCTCGTCCGCCGTCGGCAAGAGCTTCGACAAGCAGCAGATGGAGCGGACGCTGGCCGGGCTTGGCTCCCGCGTGTTTCTGATGAACAACGTCCACGACGACGCCCCGGTCGTGTTCCAGACCCGGTGGGCGATGTCGTACCTGCGGGGCCCGCTCACGCGGGCGCAGCTCAAGATTTTGCACGAAGCACTGGAAGCGAACCGGGCGCATTCGGGGGCCGTGATCCCCACCGCGACGTCTGCCGCGTCCCCATTGGTCATGCCGGCGCTTTTGCTGGATGATCTCTCGCCGGTTACGCCGACAACGCCACCCGATCCGTCCGCCGCTCCGCCGGAGCCCGCGTCGGAAGGCGCCCTCAATCGCCCCGTGCTGCCTCCCGCGGTGGAAGAACGCTTCGCCATCGCCAGTCGTCGAGCCCCGGAAGCTGGCAAACGGGTTTACCGCCCTGCCCTGTTCGCGCGCTGCCGGCTGCACTTCGTGAGCGCCACGTACAAGGTCAATCATTGGGAGGGCCGCTGCTTCCTCGCGCCACTGATCGATCCGCTGCCGGATGATGTCTGGTCGCAGAGCAGCCGGATCGAGGCCGACGCCCTCGCGATCCGCGAGACGCCGGCGCCGGGCCTTGTCTTCGCCCCGGCTCCGCCCGAGATCACCAATCCCAAGTCGTATCCGGCCTGGGAGAAGGACCTCGAGGCGTATCTTTACCAAACGCAGTCGCTGAGCGTCTTCCGCTGCCAGGAGCTGAATCGCTACAGCGAGGCGGGGGAAACGGAAGGCGAGTTCAAGATTCGGCTCGCCCAGCATGCCCGCGAAGAGCGCGATATCCGGGTTGAAAAGCTCCGGCAGAAATTCGCCAAGAGGCTGGCCACGCTCAAGAAGCGAATCGACTTGGCGGAGGCGGCGGTCCACCGGGAGCGGGACCAGTACCGCCGGGCGTCGTTCGACTCGGTCGTCTCGATGGGGTCGTCGATCCTCGGGGCGTTTCTCGGCGCCAAACTGGCCAGCCGCACGAACGTCTCCAAAACCAGCACGTCGATGCGGAGCGTCGGCCGGGCCGCCCAACAACGCGGCGACATCGGCCGGGCCAAAGAGAAGCTCGAAGGCTACAAGCAAGATTACGCCGCCCTGGAAGCCGAGTTCGAGCAAGAAGTCGAGAGGCTCGAGGAAATGCTGCGGCCGGAGTCGCTCACGATGGAACGCCTGGAAGTGCCGCCACGCAAGAGCGACCTCAGCGTCGAGTCGCTGGTCGTGGCGTGGATTCCGTGGACGGTGGACGCGGCGGGAATCGCGGCGCCGGCGGTGGAATTCAAGTGAGACCTTGGCTACACGGGCGCCGTATGGTACTGGTAGATATGAAGGGTGGTTCGTGCGAGGAGGGCTCGACCATGTCGGCGATTACGGTTGAACAGGCTGCCGCAGAATTGGACGATATCGTTCGACGATTGGCTCCAGGGGAGATTATTGTTCTCACGCAGGACGATCAGCCGGTCGCGCAACTGACAAAATCGAGTCTCTCCACGCCAGTCCGGTCTCTGGGTTTCATGCCCGGTTCGGTGACATTCTTGGCAGAGGATTTCGACGCCCCCTTGGACGACTTCCGGGACTATGCTCCGTGAAACTGCTGCTCGACACGCACGCGCTTCTCTGGGCCGTCGATGATCCGTCCAAACTTGGCGTCTCTGCTGCGACGGCGTTGCAGCATCGATCAAACGATCTTCACATCAGCGCGGCGGTTCTTTGGGAGATTTCCATCAAAGTCGCGATTGGAAAGCTGCGGCTTGGACCATCGTTTGACATTTGGGCCAATTCCGCAATCGCCGGGTTGGACGCCCGCTTGCTCCCGATCTCCATCGAGCACGCAAACCGCCAAATCGCACTGCCTTGGCATCACCGCGATCCGTTTGATCGGTTGCTGGTCGCGCAAGGGCTGTCCGAAGGAATGACCATCGTCAGCAAGGACCCTCAGTTTGATGCCTATGCGGCGCCGCGAATCTGGAACTAGCTGGGCCAACAAGTGAGAATCGCTTTCCGCGTTCCGGCATGTCGCCGCGAGCCTGCGGCGTCGCGGCTAAACGGCGTCCTTCCGCCTACCGCCTTCTCAGCATTCCGCCCAGTCTATTCCCGTTTTCACGTCTACCTTCAGCGGTACGCTTAGCGGGGCCTTTTCATTGAAGGCGTCGGCCATGACCTCGACCACCAGATTCTCCAGTTCGCCGGCCGCGGAGGCTTCGACCTCGAACAGCAGTTCGTCGTGAATCTGCAGCAGCATCCGGGTCGGCAGGTTCGACGCTTTGAGCCTTGCGTGCATGTCGAGCATGGCCTGTTTGATGAGGTCGGCCGCGCTGCCTTGGATGACCGTGTTGATGGCGGTCCGTTCTGCGAGGTTGCGTTGCCGCCTGTTGTGATTGCGGCCGGCGGCGTCGCGGACCCCTTCGATGGCCCGGCGGCGGCCGAGAATGGTGCTTACAAAGCCGCGCTTGCGGCACGTTTCCAATAGCTCCTCCATGAACTGCTCGACGCCGGGATAGCGGGCGAAGTAGGCCTCGATGAAATTGGCGGCGTCTTCCTTCGAAATGTCCAGCGCGCGGGCCAGGCCGAACGGGCTCTGGCCGTAGATCACGCCGAAGTTGACCGCCTTGGCCCGCCGCCGCATCTCGCGGGTCACCGCGTCCGCCGGTGCGCTGAACACCTCGCTGGCGACGCGGGTGTGAATGTCCTCGCCCTGGGCGAACGCGGCCTGCATCGCTTCGTCGCCGCTGAAGTGGGCCAGCATCCTCAGTTCGATTTGGGAATAGTCGGCGGCGAGCAAAAGCCAGCCCTTCTCGCCGGGGATGAACGCGCTGCGGATTTCGCGGCCTTCCGCTGTGCGGATGGGGATGTTTTGCAGGTTTGGATCGTTCGAAGAAAGCCGCCCCGTGGCCGCCACGACCTGGTTGAGCGACGAGTGGACCCGGCCCGTCTTCGGGCACACCAACTGCGGCAGGGCGTCGATGTACGTCCCTTTGAGTTTGGCGTATTGCCGGTGCTCGAGCATTTTCGCCGGCGCCGGGTGCAGCCGGGCGAGCGCCGACAGCACCTCGGCGTCGGTGCTGGCGCCGGTCTTGGTTTTTTTCTGCTGTGGCAGTCCCAAATCGTCGAAGAGCACCTTCGCGAGCTGCTTGGGAGACGCGATGTTGAACTCGCAGCCGGCCGCTTCGTAAATCTCTTGTTCAAGACCCGCCAGCCGCAGGCCGTATTCGTCGCTGAGTTCCTTCAGGCGCGGGACATCGATCTTCACGCCGTTGAACTCCAGTTCCGCAAGGACGGCGATGAGCGGGACTTCGAGTTCGTCAAACAGGCCGGCGAGACCCGCGGCTGATAATTGCTCGGCGAGCAGCGGCCGCAGCCGCCAGGGGACGTCGGCGTCTTCGGCGGCGTACGCCGTGACGTCGTCTACCGGGACTTCGTCCATCCGCTTCTGCCTCTTGCCGGAGCCGATCAGTTCCTTGATCTTTTGCGTGGTGTGGCCGAGGTAGCGGCGAGCGAGGTCGTCCAGGTTGTGGTTGCGGCGGCCGGCTTCCAGCAGATAGTCGGCCAGCATCGTGTCGAACCGCACGCCCGCAACATTCACGCCGTGGCCCCGGAGCACGATCACGTCGTACTTCAGATTCTGCCCGACCTTGGCGATTTGGGGGTCTTCGAGCGGGCCTCGGAGGATTTCCAGCGTTTCGGCCAGCGGCAGGACCGGGTCGCCCGGCGGCCCGGCCACCGGCGCGTACACGGCGTCGCCGTCGGCCAGGCAAAAGGAGAGCCCGACGAGATCGGCCCACCGCGGCGAAGTGTGGGTCGTTTCCGTATCGAAGGAAAAGGCTTCGGCGGCGGCAAGCCGCGCGGCCAGTTCGCGAACGTCTTCAAGCGTGGTCAGGCGGCGGTAGCTGGCCTTCCACTCGGGAGAAGCAAGCGTCGTGGCGGGGGCGATGGCTTCCGGAGCGTTTCCCCAAGCGGCGGCGCCGGGCCCGGCTTCGCCGCGGGCGGCGGAAAGGCCGGTTCGTTCACGGAGCCGCTCGCCGAAACCGCGGAAGCCCAAGGCCTTGAAGAGCGCCAGGGCGGCGGGAACATTCTGGCGGGCGCCGTCCGCCGCCGCCAGATCGACCGCGACCGGCGCGGCGTCGGTCAGCCGCACCAGTTCCCGGCTGGTGAAGGCGTCTTCCCGCCCCGCTTCCAGTTTGGTCCGCGTCCCTTTGGCCTTGATGTCTTCGAGGTTTTCGTAAATCCCTTCCAATGTATCGAACTGCTCAAGCAGTTTTCGGGCAGTCTTTTCGCCGATGCCGCGGACGCCCGGGACGTTGTCGGTCGGGTCGCCGCGGAGGGCCTGGAAGTCCACCACCTGGTCGGGCCGGATGCCCCACTCGTCCAAAAGCGCGGCGGAGTCCATCAGCAGATTCTTGCGGATGTTGTAAAGCCGCACCTTGGGCGTGATGAGTTGGCGGCAGTCCTTGTCGCCGGTCACCAGCACGCATTGGCCGCCGCGGCGATCCACTTCGCGGGCGACGGTCGCCAGGATGTCGTCCGCCTCGTAACCGGCCACGCCCAGCGCCGGCACGCCCAGGTGGCCGAGCAACTCGCGGATGAGCGGGATCTGCGGCTGCAAATCGACCGGCATCTCCTCGCGGTTGGCCTTGTACGTTTCCGCCAATGCGTGGCGGAAGGTCGGGGCGTGTTCGTCGAACGCGGCCAGCAGGTAGTCCGGCCGCTTTTCATCGAGCAAGTACAGAATGTCCCGCGTAAAGCCGAAAATGGCGCCGACCGGCTGTCCCGCCGGTCCGCTCATGTCCTGCATCACGTGAAAGACCTGGAAGATGAGGGAGTGGGCGTCGATGACCCAGACCGATTGGCCGGCCAGCGACTGCGGTCCCTGGTAGCGGATGCCCGTGGGCGGGGGGATTACCGAGGCGGGCGCCAACGCGCCGGGTTCGGCGGCCGCTTCCGCACTTGGCGCAGCGGAAGCGGCCGGCGGGTTGGCAGCGGCGGGCGTTTCCGGGAAAAGGTCGGGCTGGCTGGTGTGGGGCTGGCTGCGTTTCATGGGAGGCGCCTGCAGGAGCCGGTCCGTGACATCGCTCGATAACTGTTTCCGCCGCAACAACTTGCAGCGACGCCCTCGCGGTGGCGTTTCATTGACTTGCGTCGGACCGGCAATTAGACTGAGAGTAAGGCCGCTTCGCGCGGAAGGAAACCCGGCATGGGCCAGCCTTTGGAATAAAGGCGCCATCCCGGCTCGAATAGTGTCGTGTCGCCTCCCACGTAAAACATTACCGAGCCTGAAAGGACAATTTCATCATGGCCGCTAATCGCGAAAACCAGGGCCTGCAAATCGCCCTCATTTTGTTTGTGATCGTCACGGTCGCATTGGCCGTTTCCTGCTACTTCTTCTACGCCAAGGCACAAGAGAAGATTCAGCTCGCCGCCGCCATGCAGGCTGACAAGGAACGGGCCGAGACCACCTCGCTCAAGGCGATCAGCCAGAACAACCAGCTCAAAAAGTTCATGGGCTACGACGAAGAGACCGACTACGAGACGATCGCCGCCAACTTCGACAAGGACATGCATGCGTTCCCTGACGGTTACGAGCCAGAGACCATGGACTATCGCACCCTGCCGCAGGTGCTGCTTGACGAGATCGTGAAGACCGACGCCGCCCGCATCGCCGCGGAAAAACGAGCCCAGCTTGCGGAGGCGGAAAAGTCGCAAATCCGGGCCCAGGAGCAGGCCCTGGTGGTGAAGGTGCGGGACGATTTTGCCAACGTGGTCGAGGAAAATAAGGGGGTCCGCACCAGGTACGTGACCGACACCACGCGGGTCGAGGAGGAAAAAACCCGCATGGCCAGTCAACTTCGCGCCGCCCAGCAGGAAGTGACCAAACTCGCCGAGAAGAGCAAAGACGAGGTGCAGCAACTCCAGCAAGAACTGCAAAAACAGTCGCAAATCGCCGAGAGCTTCAAGAATCAGGTGAAGCAGCAATCGACCGACACCTTCGCCCGGCCGCAGGGCGAGGTCACTCGCGTGAACAAGGGCGCCAACGTCGTTTGGATCAACCTCGGCAGCGGTGACGGCCTGAATCGTCAGACCAGCTTCAGCGTGCATCCGGCCGGTACGGAAGACGTGGGAGACTCGGGTGGCAAGGCGAGCATCGAAGTCACGCGAATCTTGAACGACCGCCTCGCCGAGGCCCGTATCGTCAACGACGAGATCACCAATCCGATCATGGTGGGCGACGTGATTTACTCGCCCGCCTGGGAGCCGGGCGGCGAGACCGCCTTCGCCCTCGCCGGTTTCATGGATATCGATGATGACGGCAACAGCGACCGCAACAAGGTGAAGTCGCTGATCCTTCGCAGCGGAGGGAATATCGTCGCGGAAGTGGACGACGAAGGCCGCCGCACCGGCAAGATCGACATCAACACGCGGTACCTCGTCGTCGGTGACGCCCCGACGGAGAAGTCTTCCAAGGAAGCGATGGCATCGTACAGCTCGATCCAGAAAGAAGCCTCCTCGCTCGGGATCGAGCTGATCTCCGTGGACAAGTTCCTCAACCTGATGGGCTATGACCGCCGGGCCCACAGCGTCCGGTTGGACCGCGCCGCACGGTCGGAGGACTTCAAGGCCAGGCCCGCCGGCGGCGTGCTCAAGAGCAGCGACGGCAACGTCAGCGACGCCTTCAAAAAGCGCGAACCCGGCGGCCGTTCGGCGTACTAGCAAGTTTTTTGGGGTGGCACGCCCAGAGTGGGGCAGCCGGGGTCGTCGTTGCAGTTGCGTGTCGGCCAATATCCCATTTGCGGCGGCGCAAGAGCAGCGGGAGCGATGGGCGTGGAAACCCGCGCCCAGCTTTCCACGCCCACCGGCCTAAAGGGCTCAGGGCGTGCCACCCATGCCATCCGTCCGCCAATCATCTTCCACCACCGCCGGCGGCGGCGCCACGGCGCCTCGCGGTTCTTTCAGGCGGCCGGCCAACAGATGGGCGGTGAACATCGCCGCCGCCGCCAGCAGGAAGACGGCGTCGTATCCCGCTACCCGCACCAGCAGCCCCGCCAGCGGAGACAGCGCCGCCGGCGCCGCCAGGCTCAGCGCCGCGGCGCTAAGGTAGCGAGGCTGTTCTTCGCGCGGGCAAATCTCCAGCGTGAAGTTGTAAACGATCCGGAACGTGACGGGCGTCAGCCCGAGCATCACGAATACGCCCACGTACGCGGCGGAACCGATCGCGGGCGCGTAGGAAAGCGCGATCGCCACGGCGGGAGTCGCCGCCGTGCCGATGGTCAGCCACCGTAGCGCCAGCTTGTTGCCCCGCGCGTCGGCCAGCGGGCCGATCAACAGGCTGAAGACCGCCGTGCCGATGTTCTGCACCACGACCCAGTACACAAGGTTCGTCATGTCCAGGCCGAGTCGCTCGCGGCCGACAGCCTGATAGTGCGGGAAGCACACCATCGTCGTGCCGAAGAGAAAGGCGACCAGGGCGAGCAGACGGAATCGGCGGTCCACCACAAAGACGCCGGCGACGTTGCGAAACCGCCGAAGGGTCGACCGGCGGGGTTCATGAAACGCGTCGGGCGGTTCCGCCAATAGCAGCGACCATGCCCCGGCCAGCGCGAACAAGAGGGCGGTCGTTCCAAAGATCAAATCAAACCGGCCGCTCTCCGCCGTCAGCCACCGAGGCAGCAGCAACACCACCGCCACGATCGCGGCAATCGCGCCGCACACGGTCGCGGAGAGCATCAAGCGGCCCCGCCACCGAACCGGCGTCAGCTTGCCTTGCAGCGTGCTGGCGGAGAGCTGATTCAGACCATTGAAGAAGAAGAAGGCGGCGTAGCAGAGGAGGAAGACGCCGATCGCAACCGGGCCGGACTTCATCCCCGACCGCCACATCATGGCGACGACGGCGAACATCAGGCCCATGCCCAGCGTGCACGCCGCCAGGGCCCATTTCTTGCGGGGGAGAATCTTGAGCGGCCGCACGAACAGCAGTGGCGGCAGGCTCAGTGTCACGCGGCTTAACAGCGGCAGCAGCCCCCGCGCCACCGGCCCGCCGCCCAAGGCGTCGAGAAACGCCGGGATGACGATGCTCTCGGTCTTGAATACCCAGCCGGTCCGCAGTAGCGTGTGATAGACGGTAAGGAGCAGGAAATTGCGCCGCGGCCGGCCGACGACACCCTCGTTGGGCAGTCCGGCGGAATCCGTCAACTCGGAAAAGCGGGCTTCGCGCGGCGGGCGGTCAGCGGCCGGTGGGCGGGACATGCCGCCAGTATAACCGATCTGCAACTCTGCACCGAACATCCCTTCAAGTGAGGCAATACACACCCATCCTACGTTTGCTCGGTTGCTGGTTCAATTACCACCGGGGACGCTTGCGTTGGTCGCCGGACGGTCGGTAAATCGAGCCTTTGGTGTTTTTCCGTTTCGCGTAAGGAAGGAGCCAGCGCCGTGAAGGATTCGCCGTCGTTTCAAGGCTGGCTCCGTCCCGCTACGACGCGTTGAAGCGTGAGATTGCCGGCCGGGGCTAAATGAGGCGGTCCACAGGAAGACTCGTGCATGGCGCCTCGCGTCGTCGTGGTCCCCCCTCTGCTGAGATGGACTGTTTTCAGAACCGCAACGACACGACGGGCACGACGTCAAACATGTTATACTGTGGCGTCGATTCAATCGCCCCACATCGTTGATCGCCGCCGTGTCTTCCGTTTCCGAATCGTTGACGCCGACGCTGCTCACCGTCGAGGACCTTCACGTCCACTTCAAAACCGACGACGGGTTGGCTCAGGCGGTCCGCGGTGTTTCGTTGGATCTGCTTCAGGGGGAAACGCTGGGGATCGTCGGCGAGTCGGGGTCGGGCAAGTCGGTCACCAATCTGGCGCTGATGGGCCTGGTGCCCAAGCCGCCCGGCCACGTGAAAGCGAAGCGTATCGATTATCGCGGGCAGGAACTGCTCGGCCTTTCGCAGCGGCGGTTCTCCCGCATCCGCGGCCGCAAAATCGCAATGGTCTTTCAGGACCCGATGACGTCGCTCAATCCGTTTCTCACGATCGCGGAGCAAATGACGGAAGTCACGCGGCGGCATCTGGGGCATTCGCGGAAGGAGGCGCTGGCCCACGCGATAGAAATGCTGGAGCGGGTCGGCATTCCCGCAGCCAGCCGGCGGATTCGCGGCTATCCCCACGAGTTCAGCGGTGGGATGCGGCAACGGGTGATGATCGCTATGGCTCTTTCGTGCGACCCCGACCTGCTCATCGCCGACGAACCGACGACCGCCCTCGACGTAACCGTGCAGGCCCAAGTCCTGGAGTTGATGAAGGATCTGCAGCGACAGCGGGGAACGTCGATCATCTTGATCACGCACGATTTGGGCGTGATCGCCAACATCTGCCACCGGGTGCTGGTGATGTACGCGGGGCGGATTGTGGAAGAGGCGGAGGTCGATTCGCTGTTCGCCAACCCGCGGCACCCGTACACGCGGGGATTGCTCACGAGTGTGCCCACACTCGATGGCACGGAATCCAGCGGCTACGCCCCCTCACCCCCGGCCCCTCTCCCAGAGGGAGAGGGGAGGACACGGCGATCGCGGCTTACACCGATTGAAGGACAACCGCCAGACATGGCCAGTCTGCCGCCGGGTTGCAGCTTCGCTCCGCGGTGTCCGCTTCGCCAGCCGCCATGCGACACGACCGATCCGCCGCTGTTTCCGCGAGGAGATTACGGGCGGCACGCGTGTTTGGTGGAGGCGCACCGAAACGGACCGGTCGAAGCGGCGAAGGAGCTATGACAAAGATGCCTGTTTCCGCCCCCAACTCCTTCGCTGACTCCGCCGCATCTTCCAGCGACGCGCCCATCCTGGACGTCCGCAACCTTCACGTCCATTTCCCTAGCGGCGGTGGCGTGTTCACGGAGCGGCGATTCATCCGGGCTGTCGATGGCGTCAGCTTCCGCGTGTTTCCGGGTGAGACGTTTGCCATTGTCGGCGAGTCCGGCTGCGGCAAGAGCACCACGGCCCGGGCGATCCTGAACCTCGTCCCTCCCACCAGCGGCGAGGTTTACATCGACGGCCATCGCGTGGACCGGCTGGGCGATGAGGCGATGCGGCCGATGCGGCGCCTGGCCCAGATGATTTTTCAGGACCCGTTCTCGTCGCTCAATCCGCGGATGACGGTGGGCGGGATCATTCGCGAGCCGATGCGGATCTTCGGCCTGGGCAGCCCGCGCGAGCAAAAGCTGGAAGTGATGCGGCTGATGGAAACGGTCGGCCTGAATCCGCGGCTGATGAACCGCTATCCCCACGAGTTCAGCGGCGGGCAGCGCCAACGCATCGGCGTTGCCCGGGCCCTGGCCGTCAAGCCCAAGGTCATCCTGTGCGATGAGCCGGTCAGTTCGCTGGACGTTTCGATTCAGGCCCAGGTGGTGAACTTGCTGCAAGACTTGCAGGAGCAATTCGGTCTGGCGTACGTGTTCATCGCGCACGATCTGGCGGTGGTGCGGCATATTGCCCACCGCGTGGGCGTGATGTACTTGGGGCGGATCGTTGAAGAAGCGCCGGCCGAGCAGCTTTACACCGATCCCCGGCACCCCTACACGAAGGCGCTCATGGCGGCCGTGCCGCATCCGGATACGGTCCGTGAGCGACAGCGCGATCAGCAGCCGTTGGGCGGGGAGCCGCCTTCACCCGAGGAAGTGTTCATCGGCTGCCGTTTCGCGGAACGCTGCCCGCTGGCCGACTTCGAGTGCTTTCGCATCGACCCGCCGCTGGAAGGCGAGGAGCATCGCACGGCATGTATTCGGGTGGAAAGCGAATAGTCGGGCTCGTATAATTCCAGGAACCGCTTGCCCTCGTAAGTAGTTTTCGTTGAGAAGGAGTCCCGGGTGTCAGCAGCAACCGCCCCAACTTCGCCAGGGCCGTCGCTTGCTTCTTTGCCGGCTGGAAAACCATGTACTGAGACACTCGCGCCGCCACAACCCCCAATCAAGACTCATTGGTCGCTCGCCGACTTGCAGGACTATCTCGGCGGCATTCCGGCGAGGCGTATTCGGCTCTATCCACCGCCCGGTTTTGCGACTCTAGCAGACGTCGAGCGGATCGACGCCAACGAAGACCGCCTCTGCGAATTCGAACACGGCGTTCTGGTGGAGAAGACGATGGGGTTCTACGAATCGGAAGTGGCTTTGGAAATCATCTTCTACTTACAACTCTACCTGAAGAAGAACCCGATCGGAAAACTCGGCGGCTCGGATGGTGGTCTCGTTTTCAAGCCGGGAATCATGCGGATGCCGGATGCCACGTTCATCAGTTTCGAACGTGTCCCGGAAGAAGGAATGAAGACGCCGGCTTATCCTGCGGTTGTGCCCGACCTGGTCGTCGAAGTGTTGTCGGAAGGTAATACCAAGGGAGAAATGGACCGCAAACTGAATCTCTATTTCGAGTCTGGCGTGCGGTTGGTTTGGTACGTCGATCCCGCTTCGCGAAGAGCCAAACAATTTTCCTCCGTCGAGCAATCTACCGAGATTGACGAAACGGGCGTCTTATTAGGAGGAGACGTATTGCCCGGGCTGGAGATCCAACTGGCCGACGTATTCGTCGCGGCGGATCGTCAAAAGGAAGGCATTTAATGGCCGCCAATAACTGGCAGAAAGTTGAAATGGCTTAGGACGACTCGGATTTCGGATTTGAACATGCGCGCACGGCGCGCTAAATCTACGCTGGAAGAATCTACTCGCTCCACCCATGCGCATCCCGCACCGCCAGCATCGCGGCCAGGATGTTGTTCCAGGTTTCTGGCCGCATCATCATCTCGTTGGGGAACATGCAGCCGTCCCAGCAGATGTGGTGGAACTTCTTGGTTAGCTCGCCGTTTTCGTTCCGCAGCCAGAAGCCGGCGTGGTAGGGGATGTCGAGCTTGCCGTTCGCGTCGTCCGCGGGGCAGTGGCGGCCGGTTTTGTCGTGAGAGCCGCTGCCGTGCACCGTGGCGTCGTTTTGGGCGACGTGGAAATCGATCGTCCACGGCCGCAAGGAATTCGTCAGTTCCTTGTAGGCCGTTTCGAATTTCTCCTTGTCGAGGAAATCAAAATCCTGCGGCAACAGTGCGTCTTCGGGCGCGTTGTACCCGAGCAAGTAAAGCAGCGTGTGGGCCATGTCGGCCTGGAAGCCGAGCGTCTCCGGCTCGCCGACCCGTTCGAGAATGTCGATCATCTTTTTCCAACTATGCATGCCGGCCCAGCAGATTTCGCCTTCCGCGGCGAGCCGTTCACCGTGATCGCGGGCGATTTTGCAGGCTTCCTTGAAGGTGGCGGCGATCTTGGCCTGGCCGCCTTCCGGGTCGGCCGCCCAGTCGCCGGGACCGGCGCCGGAGTCGATTCGCACCACGCCATGCGGCCGCACGCGCAACTCGCGGAGTTTCTGGGCGACGTGGCACCCCTTCTTGACCTGGCCAAGAAACGCCTGCCGCTCCTCGTGGCTGCCCATGGCCGAGCCCCCGCCCGTGGGTGGCCAGATCGGCGCCACAACGCTGCCGATCTCCAGGCCGCGAGCCTGGGCCTTGTCGGCCAGTTCCCGAATCACGCCGTCGTCGCTCACCGCAGCGTCGATGTCGATGTGCGGCAGGTACAAAAACAGGTCGAACCCGTCGAACCTCACGCCGTCCACTTCCGCGGCGGCGGTCAAGTCGAGCATGGTGTCCAGGTCGATCGGCGGCTCGCCCCCGTCGCCCTTACCGACGACGCCGGGCCAGGCTGCGTTGTGAAGCTTGGGATAGGTGTTGGTGTGAGTGGACAAAGCTTCCATTCCTTTCTTCGTACAAGCGAAGGCATGGTTCAATCACCTGCCCGGTGGTCACGACAAACCCACTAATCATCGATACCGAGTTGCACGCGAACGGCCTTGCCGCGGGGGCGTTTTTCCATCCAGAACCATTCCAGTGGAAGGCGAAAGCCCGGCAAGATCGCCGAAACAACCTCCGTTGCGTCTTTTCCCGGTGAAATCAGTTCGAACTTGCCCTCGCCGTTCAGGCCGTAAACTTCGACGGTTTCGGTAAACGGATCAACAATCCAGTATTCCCGTACCCCCGCGGCTTCATACTCTTGGTGCTTCTCGCGGCGGTCGCGGGACTGACTCTCGCGAGAAACGATTTCGACAGCCAGATCCGGCGGCCCTTCAAGGTGACTCTCAAGCAAGAGGTTCGCGCGTGCGGTGGATACGAACAGTATATCGGGCACGCGTCGACGCCGTTGCGCGGCAAGCCGAAACATGTACTCGGGGCCAACCACTTCACCGAGTTCGTGGAACGCGACGAACTCTGCCATGAGACTGGCAAGCCATTGATTGAGCCGCGTGTGATTGATGTTTACGGGTGACATCTCGACAACCTTCCCGTCCACCCATTCCGCCCGAACAAACTCCGCGCGAACCGGGTCGTTGCACCAGGTGACGAACTCCTCTTCGCTCATTCGCAATCGGCCCGGCGCCACGGACACGGTGGCGCCTGACACGCCTGTGCTTGAATTGGCAACGGAAGAAGACATGATCGAACCCCAACCACAAGGGCCATGCGAACAGCGACTGCGGACGAAAGGGCGCCCCCCCCTGGATGCTTACAGCTTAACGCTTATCGCCGATGGTCAACAGCCACTCGTCCCGAGCCTTCCAGCTTGGGCTGTTTGCTGAAAGCGGAACGCCGATAGCGGAAAGCTCTCTACGCTTTCTTGTGATCCCCGATCGCCGGCATGTCCTCATGCACATCCGGGCCGAAGTACCGCAGGCCGACGAGCCGCTCGGGGCCGGTGTTTTCGATCTCCACTCCGTTCGACGCCGCAGCGTGGCTGATGAAAATTTCGTCCATCGTCGCCTCGCCGAAGCGGATGAGCGTGGGCGTTTCCAGCTCCATGGCGCCCATCCGGCCCACGCCCTGCACCGTCAGCCAACCGCTGGCGCCGGGGTCTTTGAGCGTTACCTTGGCGCCGGGCTCGAGCGTCAGTTCCTTGGCCGAGAACAACTGGGCCCCGTCGAATGTGCCGTAGTCGATCCAGCGGTCCGTATAACCGGGACCGCTGCCGGCTTCATCGACAATCGGTTCGATGTAGTTGGAATCCTTGAAGTTGGGATCGACGTTCTTCTCCCAGTCCAACTGCTCGATGATAAAGTCGAGGTCCTGGCTCTTCTCCGGCGGCACGTCTTTCACCAAGAGCGACCACGGCACGTAGCGGCCCTCGACGAGCGACTGGAACATGCCGAATACGTCGCTGCCCCATTGCGGCTCGTACGTGCACAGCGAACCGGGAGCGTGCAGCACGCCCGTCGGAATCATCCAGCCCGTGCCGCGCTTCAATCGATAGGCTTTGGAGAGGTCCAAGATGCCGTTGTCACCGATGTTCCAGTTCTCCAGGCAGCGCCGCACGTCATCCTTGGTCGTGCCCGGCTCCAGCCCCATAAACGTGTAGGGAAAATGGTTGTCGCAGTTGTTGTACTGGGGACAGAAGTAATAGGACTCCGGCTTGCCTTCCTGCCCCGTGAGCCTGGCGTGCTCGAAGCTTTGGTGCATGTGGTGCGGGATCGGCCCCATGTTGTCGAAGAATTTCGAGTAGACGGGCCAGCGGCCGTACTTGTTGAACATGGCCTCGCCAACGATGGCGGCCCCACACTCGCTCACCGCGTCGCGGAGCAGAAAATGTTGCCCGTCGAACGCGCAGAAGCTCAGGCCCTCGTGCCAGACGCGGCCTTCGTTGGCGGCTTCCGTCGTGCTGCCGAACCACCGCTCGTCGATGCCGCCCCGGTCCGCCCCGTAGGCGTACCAGTCATCCGGATGCAGCCGAATCCGCTTGCCCGGATGCAAAAAACTCCGCGGCACCCAGTTGGGGATCAGCCGCAAGAGGCCGCCACCGGCCTCCAGGGCTTTCTCGGCGACGGATTTGACGTTGTCCGAAACGACGTTGGCGGGGGTGGTCATCGCTGGTTTCTCCGAAAAAAGGCACTGGGTTGCGTGTACGCCGACTCAGGGAAAACAGTGTTCCATAGAACGTGGCGGGTTTCCAGGTGGGACAGGCCCGGAGGCGATTTCGGCAGGCGCGCAAAATGCGTTGAACCTGCGGTGTAAGCTGGTCCCTCGCTTACGCGTCGGGTTCCCATGGCCGCTCATCGCGTCTTCCAAAACCTAGGGACCCACGCCAAAGTCCCCCACCTTGGGCTGCACCAGCTTCGCGAAGTCGGAGTACGCCAGCCGCACCAGCTCGGTGTGGGAACCGGCGTTGAAGGCGATTTCCTCATCCTCGGGCAACGGCTGCGAGACGTACACTTCCATGTCGTAGAGGTTGCCGAAGGGCGGCATCGCCCCCGTTTCGCATTCGCCGAAGGCATCACGGAACTCTTGCTCCGAGGCGATCTCCACATTCTTGGCGCCGGCCACTTGTTTGAGCCGCTCGGTGTCGAGCTGCTGGGAGGCGGTCAGCACCGCCATCGCCAGCTTGCCATCGATTTTTACCATCACTGTCTTGGCCAGCTCTTTGCCGGGAATATGGGCCGACGCCGCGATCTCCTGGGCGGTGTAGGACGGCGAGTGCCCGATGGTGAGGTACTTCACGCCGTGGCTGTCGAGGAACTGCTTGAGCTTGGTAAGGGGCATGGCGAACTCCTTTGCAAACGGGGGAGAAACGGACCTGCGACGCCGCCATTGTATCGCGTTGATAGAGAAATGGCGCGGGGAGGGGCGCCAAATCCGAAGCACGAATCTCGAAATCCGAAACTCGAATGCTCAATACGATCTCTCGCAATTCCGCTGTGACGGGGCCCGGGAACTGAACCGCCGTTGAATAGAACCCTTCAGGCCCAACGGGCCGCGCTATGCCTGCCCGGGGCGGAGCCGGCTCCGCTTCGGGCTGAGTTAGCGCGCGCCGCACCCCGAGCCGCGCCCGTCAGGAAGCGGCCCCGCGTCCGTTAACCCTGCTGCGGCCACTCCCTCACGGTCGTGGCTCAGTGTCGATTCGCGGCGGCTTGCCATGCGGAAGACTTCAACCTGGCAAAATGGGAAAACGGCGCAAAGGTTCTCGTGGGGTCCGCCCCACCATTTGGCCCATTCAATCGGCAGTTCCGCCCAACTTCGTCTAAGTGGCCGCGGTAAACTTTGCCGATAACTCCGACTGTGCCAATTATTCCGGCGAAACCACGGAAGGATTCCCGATGCCGCTCGCCCTATTCCATCGTCGATTTGCCCGGCTGGCGTTGATCGGCCTGGCGCCCTTCGTGACGGGCTGCCAAATCATGAACCCGCCCCCGCTGGGATTGGAGGGCCAGGAACTGATCGCGCCGCCGTACCAGGAAGCCGCCCAGGCCGGCGCCGTGCGACTGGTCAATGGGCAACCCGGAAGCCCACATCTGGCCACCCAACCGGGCAAGGAGATGTCGATGGTTTCGCTGCCCGAGTACCGCATCGAGCCGCCGGATATCCTGTTGATCAGCGTCATCCGGCTGGCGCCGAAAAGCCCGTACTACGTCAGCCCGCTGGACATCCTCCAGGTGGTCGCGCTGGGCACGCCGGAGAACGCCCCGCCGCTGGCCGGGCAGTTTCAGGTCGACCCGAGCGGCGTGATCAACCTCGGCCCGAGCTACGGAAGCGTCCGAGTAGCCGACCAATCCATCCCCGAGATTACAGACAGCATCAGCAAGCGCATTCGGGCGATCGCGGCCAATGCTGAGGTTTCCGTCTCGCTCATTCAGGCGGCGGGCCTACAGCAAATCGTGGGCGAACATCTGGTTGGCCCGGACGGTACCGTCAACCTGGGCGCCTACGGCAGCGTGTACATCGCCAACATGACCCTGGAAGAAGCGAAGGCAGCGATCGAGCGGCAACTCGAACGCTTCCTGGAAGACCCCGAGGTGTCGATCGACGTCTTCGCCTACAACAGCAAGGTCTTCTACATCATCACGGAGGGGGCCGGCTTTGGCGACAACGTGGTGCGGGTGCCGGTAACCGGCAATGAAACCGTGCTGGACGCGATCGCCCAGGTGGGCGGCATGAGTCAGATTTCCAACGGGAAGATGTACATCGCGCGGCCGGCGCCCAGCGGCGTCGGGTGCGACCAGATTTTGCCCATCGACTGGTACTCGATCACCCGAGGCGGCGATACCGCGACCAACTACCAACTGCTGCCGCGCGACCGGCTGGTGATTACGGAGAACCGGTTGGTGCGGGCGGACAACATGATTTCCCAGATCACGCGGCCGTTCGAGCGGATGCTTGGCTTCACGCTGTTGGGCACCCAGACGGTGCAGGTGGCCAATCGTTTCCCGCGAGGCTTCAGCACAGGCTTTTAGTCGGACCGCGCCGCATCGAGGCATAGGATAGGGGAGGCATTATGGAATTCGAGATGAACCCGGCATTGGGCTCGCGGCGGCGGGGCGGGCGGCGGTTTGTCCTCCGGACGCCGCTGCAGGCCCTGGTGGCCGCGCTGGCGGCGGCCATGCCGACACCGGCGGCGCCCTGGGCAGGGCATACCGGGGGCGGGCATTCCGCCCCGGGCTGGGTGTGCGTAGGGGGTCAGTGTTATCCCAATCCCGTCTACTTCGGGCACTACCAGCAGAGTTGGCGGCGGTGGCCGACAGGGTTGGGCGGCGCCGCGGAGCCAACCGCGCCCGGCGCCATCCCGGGACTGGGACCGGATAGCCCGCTGCTTCCGCCAACCGACGTGCCGCCACCACCCGAGGAAGCCTTGCGCGGAACCGTTCCCCACGGTGTCGTGGCCGATATTGACGGCGGCAGGCCGAATACGACGACCGACTCCGGCGGGCGGATGGTCCGGCAGCGTCCCGCTCCTGTGGTCGCGCAACGTGACGGGCCGCCGTCATCGCCAAAGGCGCCGCCGCGGAACATCACCCAGGCGGCCCCCGAGACGCCCCGAGCTATCCCCGAGCCAACCCGAGCCGCCCCCGAGACGCGGCGACTCGTCCCCAACGAATTATGGATCACCCCAAGGCCGGTGTCCCGGGCTGCCGACGCGCCGCCATCCGCCGTTTCGGACCTGTGGCGGGTCGTGGGCGCCGCCGGGCCGCCGCCGTCGCTCCCGGCGTCCGCCCCGGCAAGCGTCCAGCCGCTTCCGCCCATGACACGAGAGCCTCCGCCCAGGCCCGCGGCGGAAAAATATCCTTCGAACCCGAACCGGTCGGTTCCGACGAGCCCTCCCAGTTCGGCGAATCCACGGGTAACGCGGGCGGCGCCGCCGCAAGAGCACGATGCTCCTCGCTGGGCGCCGCACGGCGAAGCGTGGGCGACCGACCTGCCGACGCACAAGCCCGCCGATGCAACGGCCTGGCGGCCGCCGCCGGAAGCGGCTGGCCTCGTCCCACGGCGACCCGCGCCGTTTGCAGAAACGCCGCCGTCCTACCCGGCGGATCCGCCCGCGTCTTTCCCACTGGTCGAGCGTTCCTGGGCCGGCGATCCGGAATCGACGCGGGCCGCCGCGCCAGCAAGGCCGGCGAGCGAGCCGTGGCCGGATGAGCCGTTACGGCGGCCGTCCGATACGGGCGAGCCGCAGGTCGTGCGGCGGTCGGAACCCTTCGACCTCCCGGAGGACCGCGTCGTCCCGAGCATGACGCCGGAGATTCCGGAAATGCGTCCGACGGAGTTCCCGCCCGAGACCGCTTCCAGCGCGGCCCGGGCATTTGCGTCGGACTACCTGGCCCGGGTTCGCGAGGCGAACCGGAATCCAACGGCGGAAACAGCCGCGGCGAGGCCACCGCTGAATTCGGCCGCCAACCGCGAGCAGTGGCCGCCCTCGCATGGGGGCGCCGCCAGCCCAGCGCCGGATTCCGTATTGCCGGCGGGTAATCTTGCGAGGGACAACGAGTCGCTCGTACGGTTCGCCGATGAGGCCGCGGCGGCGCCGGCCGCCCCGTCCGGCGACGGCCATCCCCTTCGTCCCTCGCAGGCGCTCACCCCGTTGTCGGACGGCACGCGGCGCGGCTGGGGCGAAGAGAAGCCGAAGCCGGTCGAACCGCAACTCGACATGGCGCCCGTCTTCCGCCGCGTCCCCTCACACGGCAACCCGTTGCGATAGCGCAGCGAAGCATTTGCCGTGGGCAACTTTCTCGCGGTATGATTGGGGTGAGGCCCGTCGGCGCCGCCGGACCGTCCGAATGCCACCCCGTGGACCGGGGCCGGAGGGGGAATACCGCGGGCCGAAAATCCGAATGGTCTTGGTGAGGCTCCCGTTGTAACGGACGGTGACGCTTCCGTCGCAACGAGCAGCGACCATCGGTCTCCCTACCATGCCAGCAATCCGAATAACCCGCGTTTTTCGATTGGCGCCCCTGTTATGGGCGGCGGTCGGGGGGGGGTTGTGCGGATGGGAGGGTTTCGTCGGGCCGGCCCCGGCGCGCGGTGATATCCTCGTTTTGCGCAGCGGCGGACAGATCGAGGGTGAGATTCTCAACTTCGAAAACGCCGCCAAAGAGGGCTACTCCGTCCGCACCGCCACCGGCGGACAACTCAACCTGCGGCCCGAGCAGGTGTTGCGGGTCATTCGCAAATCGGACGCCGAGCGGGCCTATGAGCGGTTTTTGCCCCGCATGCCCGCCACCGCTGACGGCAACTGGCTGATGGCCGAGTGGCTCCGCAAGAACGGCCTGAACGACCTCCGCGAAAAACATCTCCGGCAGGCCCTCACGCACGACCCGGACTTCGAACAGGCCCGGTACGCGCTCGGCTTCACCCGCATCGAGGGCCGGTGGGTCAAGCCGGACGAGTTCATGGAGAAGGCGGGGTACGTCAAGTTCGGCGGCTCGTGGCGGCTACCGCAAGAGATGGAAATGGCCGCCACCGACAAGCGGCTTGAAGACCAGCAGGTCTTGTGGGCCAAAAACCTGCGGATGTGGCGGTCCTGGCTCCTTGGCCGCAGCGCTCAGCGGGCCGTGCAGGCCCGGGCCGAGTTTGCCCGGTTGACCGACCCGCTGGCGGTTCCGGAATTGATCCGTCTTTTGGAAGGCGAAGACGAGATTCCGGAAATAAAACGCATCTACATCGACGCGCTGGCCCGCATCAACACGCCCGCCGCCGAAAACGCCCTGGCGACCGCCGGGCTGGAAGACGAAAGCAGCGTGGTCCGCGGCGCCGCCTGGGAGGCCCTGGGCGAAGGCCACCGCCCTGCCCTGACCCGGCGGCTCATTCGCGAACTTCAGGGCAAAGACAACAAGCGGGTGAACCGCGCCGCGTATGGGCTCTCGTTTGTCGGCGACGAGTCGGCCATCCTGCCGCTGATCGACGCCCTGGTAACCAGGCACAAGTTCATCATCAACCAGGGCCAGGGCAACATGGGCGCCACATTTGGCTCCGGCCCCAACTCGGGCGGCGGCACGTTCAGCGCCGGCGGCGGCCCCAAGCTGGTCGAGCAGGACCTGACCAACCGCCACGTCCTCAACGCGCTCGTCGCACTGACGAAAGAGCCGGTCAACTTCCAGTACCACGAAGACCGCTGGCGGCAATGGTACATCGATACGCACACGCCGCCGGACGTAGACCTCCGTCGCGGCCCGTAATCAGGATTTGGCCCCCCGGTGAACACACCGGGGGCGGAACGCGGCAAGCGTCGAATCGCCACAACGCCACGCGGACGAAACCGCGCGCTGCGTGCCACCGCCGGCTCCGTCCAGCAGGTGGTTCGGTCTCCATTTTACGTGACCGCGGACACTAGGTTACCGGCTACACCAGCCACGATTACCAAAGCATCCTTCGCACCCTGGGCGTATCGTGCTCGATGAGCCATACCGGCTGCTGTTACGACAACGCCGCCATGGAACGGTTCCGGGCGACAAAATGCACGGCCGCGAAGCGAAAGCGCATCGGCGCCCGCTTTGGTCCGTTCGCGAAAGCGCGAAGGGCGGCTATTCCCCTTCCGGCACGTCCAGTCGTTCTTCCTGGGCCGCCAGGCGGAGTTTGCTCAGGGCGCGGGCTTCGATCTGGCGGACGCGTTCTTTCGTCACGCCCATCTCGGCGCCGACTTCCTTGAGCGTCAGCGGCTCCTGGCTGTGGTCCAGGCCGAAACGGCCGATGATGATCCGCTGCTCGCGCTCATCGAGACGCGAAAGAATCCTGCTGAGTTGCCGCTCGCGCTGCCGCTGCTGGCTCTCGAGCATGTACTGGTCGGTCCGGTCGTCTTCCGCCGCCTGGAACATCTCTTCCTGGCTGGTGCGGAAGCGGTCGCGATGCTTGAAGTTCTCCGGAATCGTCCGGGCGAAGTTCTTCATGATCGCCCAGGAGGCGTATGTGCTGAACTTGTTGCCGCGGGAGAAGTCGAACTTTTCCGCCGCCCGAATCAGCGACATGTTGCCGTCGCTGACCAGCTCGAAAAACTCCTCGTTGGCCGAGACGTGGCGTTTGGCGATGGAGACCACCAGCCGCAGGTTGGCCTGCACGATTTGGTTCTTCAGGGCGACGGCCCGGTTGTAGTAGTCCTCGATCTTGTCCATCAGGCTCGCCTTGGCCTTGGCGGGATCGAGCTTCTCGCGGAGCGTGGCCGCCTTGTACTTGAGGAAGTTGAACTGCCGGAACAGGTGCCGTTCCTGTTCGCGCGTGAGCAGCGGCACTTCGTACAGCGAAGAAAGATACGGCGGCAACCCGGCCGGCGCCCGCACCCTGCGGACCGTGGCAGTCGTCTCGGGCATCGGGCCGAGTATTTCCTTCTCGAGCTTCGCATCGTCGAAGCTCTCGTGATACATGTGGTCCAGCGGCAGCTCCATGATCCGCCGGGCCCGACGCTCGTTGATCACCCGGTAGATGCTGGTGCGGTTGCGGCGGAACCGCCGGGCGAGTTCGTCGGCCGAAGCCCCCGCCTGGTACTGCTCGAACATGGCCTGCTTCATCTCCTCGGTCAGCGGTCCGCCGACGTCGGGGAAGACGGCCATCTCGGGGTGTTTTTCATCGAAGTGGCGGATAGTGTAGCGGACGGCCTCCACGCTTCGGCCCATCGCTTCGGCGACCTGCCGGGCCACTTCCGAGGGCCCGGCGCCGGTGGCAGCCAGCCGCCGGGCGCGGTGGATGATCTCGTCCCGCTCGTCGCCGGTAAGCTGGCTGAACTTCGAGCCGCTGCGGACGCGGTCGGCGTTGCGAGTCACGAAGCGGTCAACGCTGCTCTTTAAGAAACCGATTCGCTTGCGGCCGCCGATGATGAAGCGGCGGCTCACCAGCCCGTCGTTCCGCCAGCGGTTCACCGTCTTGGTCGAGACGTGGTACCGCTCGGCGACGTCTTCGACCGTGAGGACCTTTTCGGCGGCTTCCTCCAACTGGAGGTCCGCCGAATCGGTCAAATCGTCAATGAACAGCCGCAGGTCGTGGGCGGCGTCGGAGGCGGTCAGGCGGACGTTGGGCGTCGCTTCCGGCCGGTAATCGGTAATGCGGTAGCCGAGATATTCGTAGGTGTACGGTTTTTCCTCCGGGACGAGTTCGAGTTCGCAGAGGAGGGCCTCGGCCCGATCGACCTGCTCGAGTCGCCTCTCGCGCGGGGCGTATTTTACCTGTTGGTCGCGAAGCTGCCTGACAGCCTTGTTGCGGTATCCACGCTTCATGGTTCCGCTCCTTCCCACGTTTCCATCGCAAGCGATGGGGCCTTTTTCCCTGTTGTCTTGTTCCGTGTCGCGGTGAGATCTTCCGGCCCCCATCCAACCGCAATTGCCCCGCGCAAGGCAATGGGCATTTTGGCCGATTTCCGCTTTTTCGCTCCGCTGGTCGGCGCCCCTTCGCTGAGCCAGCGGCGACGACGGAGGCGAATTACCCTTCTCTACGCTACCAGGTGCAAAAGGGTCGCTCAAAGTTCGCGCGAAAAGGGGACAAATGTTCACTTTCCGAAAGGCCTCCGAGACTATAGACGCTTTTCGACCCCCGCCCGTTACCGATTTCTCGTGAGATACCGATTACTCGTCAACGCCCCATGATCCAACCCGGCGGCGCCGGGAGGGGTTTCGTTTTTCGCTGGGGCAGATTGGGAAAATACGGGGAAAAAACGAAAGTCCTTCGAGGTCGCGGATCGGAGGTCGCGGATCGGGGTTCGGGGATCGGGGTGGCACGCCCTGAGCCCTGTAGGGCGGTGGGCGTGCGAAGCGGCAGACGGGTTCACACGCCCATCGGCCGCGGCGATTCGCTGCAAACGCCCCGCCGGATATTGGCCCGCGCGTCATCGCCGCAATGACCCAGGATGGTCCGCTATGGGCGTGCCACCCATCCCAATGCATCGCCTCTTGCCGGGCGGCCTGCCAGAACGGAAATTGTGGTTCCGCAAAAAGCGGATAGCGGCATATGTTTTTCCCCAGGGCCTGACATCGGCGCCGGCGGCTACACAGCAAGCCCGAGCACTTGCGTTCGGGCGGTCCTGGGTGTAGGTTGTTCAGATTAAACCCGCCTCGATTAGACCGGATTTACCCATCCCCTCCATATACCTCAGATATCCTTCCATCGCGACCTTCGGTCGCAGCCAACGAACCACAGATGGACACGGATGAACGCGGATGTGTTCAGAAGAGGCAAGCGCTCAGGCCCAACGGGCCGCGCTACACCAGCCCAGGGCGTCCCGTTGGGGCTTCGCGAGGCTGTAGATCGCTCCTCCAATGTGCGAAGCACGAACGCCCCGAGCCCCGAATCCCGATCCCCGAGAATTTGCGCAGGTAAACAACCAAAACCAGGCGCCTCTCATAAACCACGTACCTCACCGAGGAGATAAATCGTGACTCAGCGACGTTTCGTCACGCTCGAAGGAAATGAAGCGACGGCCCACATCGCCCACATGTGCAGCGAAGTGATGGCCATCTATCCCATCACCCCTTCGTCCTCGATGGGCGAATTTCCGGATGAATGGGCGGCCCGCGGCAAACGCAACATCTTCGGGGCGATTCCCGACGTGGTCGAGATGCAGAGTGAAGGCGGGGCGGCGGGCGCCGTTCATGGTTCGCTGCAAGCGGGCGCCCTGACGAGCACGTTCACGGCGTCGCAGGGATTGCTGTTGATGATCCCCAACATGTTCAAGATCGCCGGCGAGTTGACCTCGACGGTGTTTCACGTCTCGGCCCGCACCATCGCCACGCACGCCCTTTCCATCTTTGGCGACCACAGCGACGTGATGGCCTGCCGCACCACCGGCTGGGCGATGCTCTCCAGCGCCAGCGTGCAGGAAGCCCAGGACATGGCGATGATCGCCCACGCGGCCACGCTCAAGGCCCGCGTGCCGTTCTTGCACTTCTTCGACGGCTTCCGCATCTCGCACGAGGTGAACAAGATCGAGCAGCTTACCGACGACGACATTCGGACGATGCTCGACATGGACGCCGTGCGGGCCCACCGCCGGCGGGCGATGACACCGGAGCGGCCGGTCCTCCGCGGCACCGCCCAAAACCCGGACGTCTTTTTCCAGGCCCGCGAGGCCTGCAACCCGCATTACGACGCCTGCGCGGGCCTCGTCCAGGAGACGATGGACACGTTCGCCCAGTTGGTGGGCCGCCAGTATCATCTCTTCGATTACGTGGGGCCGGACGACGCGGATCGCGTCATCGTTCAGATGGGTTCGGGCATCGGTTCGAGCCTGGAAGCGGCCGAGGCGATCCATGCCGCCGGCGGCAAGGTGGGCGTCTTGAAGGTGCGGCTTTATCGGCCGTTTGCCGGCGAGATGTTCGTCAAGGCGCTTCCCAAGACCGTCAAGGCCATCGCGGTGCTCGACCGCACCAAGGAGCCGGGGGCCGGCGGCGAGCCGCTGTTGCTGGACGTTTCCTCGGCCCTGATGGACTACTGGCCGGAGCACAGCGGCGACGCGGCATTCCCCAAACTCATTGGCGGCCGCTACGGCCTCTCGAGCAAGGAATACACGCCGGCCATGTCTCAGGCGGTGTTTGAAGAACTCGCCAAGGACGCTCCCAAGAAGCGGTTCACCGTCGGCATCAAGGACGACGTCACCCACCTGAGCCTCGACTACGACCCCGACTACAGCACAGAGAAGGGCGATGTGATTCGGGCCGTCTTCTTCGGTCTGGGCAGCGACGGCACGGTCGGCGCCAACAAGAACTCGGTGAAAATCGTCGGCGAAAACACCGACATGTACGCCCAGGGGTACTTCGTCTACGACTCGAAGAAGGCCGGCAGCATTACGGTCAGCCATCTGCGGTTCAGCCCGCGGCCGATCGAGGGCAGCTACCTGGTGAGCAAGGCCAACTTCATCGCGTGCCACCAGAGCCACTTTCCCGAGCGGCTGGACATGCTGTCGATGGCGGCGCCCGGCGCCACGTTCCTGCTCAACACCATTCACAGCGCCGACACCGTCTGGGACACGCTGCCGATCGAAATGCAGGAAAAGCTCATCGAAAAGAAGATGAAGTTCTACATCATCGACGCCTACGAGGTCGCCCGGAAGGCGAAGATGGGCGTCCGCATCAACACCGTGATGCAGACCTGCTTCTTCAAGCTGGCGAACATCCTGCCCGAAGCGCAGGCCATCGCCGAGATCAAGGATGCGATCAAAAAGACCTACGGCAAGCGCGGGCAGGAAATCCTGGACCGCAACTACGCCGCGGTGGACGGCGCCATCGATCACCTGGTGGAAGTGAAGGTTCCCGCGCAGGCCACCAGCAAGCATTACCGCCTGCCGCCGGTGCCGGAGAATTCCCCGGAGTTCGTCAAAGGCGTGATCGCCGCGATCATCGCCAATCGCGGCAACGAGTTGCCGGTCTCGGCGCTCCCCGTGGACGGCTCCTTCCCCACCGGCACCACCCAGTACGAGAAGCGGAGCATCGCCCTGGAGATCCCGATCTGGGACCCGGAAATCTGCATCCAGTGCGGGCTCTGCTCGCTGGTCTGCCCGCACGGCACGATCCGGCAGAAGGTGTTCGATCCCGGCAAGGTCAACGGCGCCCCGGAAGGCTTCGTTTCGACCGACTACCGCGGCAAGGAGTACCCGGGCTGGAAGTTCTCGCTGCAAGTGGCGCCGGACGACTGCACCGGCTGCCATCTGTGCGTGGAGGTCTGCCCGGCGAAAAACAAAGAGGTGGCCAGGCGGAAGGCCATCAACATGGAGCCGAAGGAAAACCACCTCGACCGCGAGCGGAAAAACTGGGATCACTTCCTCAGCATCCCCGACGTCGACCGGGCCGACGTGAAGGTGGAGACGGTCAAGGGTTCGCAGATGCTCCTGCCGCTGTTCGAGTACTCGGGCGCCTGCGCCGGCTGCGGCGAGACGCCATACGTGAAGGTCATCACGCAGTACTTCGGCGACCGCATGATGATCGCCAATGCGACCGGCTGCTCGAGCATTTACGGCGGCAACCTGCCGGCCACGCCCTACACGGTGAACAAGCACGGCCGCGGGCCGACCTGGTCGAACTCGCTGTTCGAGGACAACGCGGAGTTCGGCTTCGGCATGCGGCTGGCCATCGATCAGCAGGTCGCTTACTGCCGCGCGTTGCTCAAGAAGCTCGCCCCGCAGCTCGGCGACGACCTCGTCTCCGCGCTGATGGGCGCCAAGCAGGAAACGGAGGCCGAGATCGACGAGCAGCGGGCCCGCGTCATGGACCTGATGAGCAAGCTCGACGCCGTGCAGGACCCGGACGCGGCGAACCTCAAGGCGTCGGCCGAGTATCTGATTCGCCGCAGCACGTGGATTTTCGGCGGCGACGGCTGGGCGTACGACATCGGCTTCGGCGGGCTCGACCACGTCCTGGCCGCCGGCCGCGACGTCAACGTGCTGGTGATGGACACCGAGGTCTACTCGAACACGGGCGGCCAGGCGAGCAAAGCCACGCCGCGCGGCGCCGTCGCCAAGTTCGCGGCCTCGGGCAAGTCGTCCCGCAAAAAGGACCTCGGCCTGGCTGCGATGGCCTACGGCAGCGTATTCGTCGGCCAGATTGCGATGGGCGCCAACCCGGGCCACGCGATCAAGACGATCCTGGCGGCCGAGTCGTACCGCGGGCCGTCGCTCTTGCTCGCCTATTCCACCTGCATCGCCCAAGGCATCGACATGGCCCAGGGCATGGCGATTCAGAAGGAGGCAGTCATGTGCGGCTACTGGCCGCTGTACCACTACGATCCGCGGGACGGGGCCAACGCCTTCCACCTCGACAGCAAGCCGCCCAAGGGCGCCTTCAAGGATTTCGCGATGAAGCAGGCCCGCTTCGCGATGCTTCAGCGGAGCAAACCGGAGCGGTTCGAGGAGTTGCTCAAGCTGGGCGCCGGAGACATCGAGGACCGCTTCCACCTGTACCAGCAGATGGCTGGCACGGAGTTCAGCGCCCCAGCGGCGGAGGGAAATGGAAACGGCGAAGCACCGTGATGAAAACCCTAAATCCTAAACACTAAATACTAAACAAATTCGAATGATCGAAATGAAAATATTCAAAACCGCGGACGCATGGCCGTGTCATGCGCGCCATGGCTCTGCGAAAAGGTTTTGAATATTACAACCTTAGAATTTAGGATTGTTTAGGGTTTAGAAATTAGAGTTTAGGATTTCACAAGCAACTCACCGCCATCAATCCGGTCGGAGACCGCCATGAGCGTCGATCTTTCCACTACCTACCTCGGGCTGAAACTGAAGAACCCGCTGGTCGTCGCCGCGTGCCCGCTTGCGGGCGACATCGAGGTGATGGAGCGGCTCGAGGAGGCCGGGGCGGCGGCCATCGTCATGCCCAGCCTCTTCGAGGAGCAGATCGAGCACGACCAGCTCGAAATGCACGCCGTGCGGACCTTCGGCAGCGAAAGCTTCGCCGAGGCCCTCGACTACTTCCCCGAGCAGGACGACTACCGCACGGGGCCGGAGCAATACCTGCAAACGATGGAAGCGGCCAAGAAAAAGCTCCACGTGCCGATCATGGGCAGCCTCAACGGCACGAGTGACGGCGGCTGGGTCCGCTACGCCAAGATGATGCAGGAGGCCGGCGCCGACGCCCTGGAGCTGAACATCTACCACATCGCGGCGGACCTGGACGCCAGCGGCGCCGACGTCGAAAAACGGCACTGCGACCTGATCGCCAAGGTGAAGGACTCGGTGAACATCCCGCTGGCCGTGAAGGTCGGCCCCTATTTCTCGAGCATCGGGCACGTGGCCCGGCAAATGGCGGAGGCCGGGGCGGACGGCCTGGTCCTGTTCAACCGTTTCCTGCAACCACGGATCGACATCGACGCGCTGCAGGTGAGCAGCAAGCTGGTCCTCAGCACGCCGTTCGAGCTGCTCTTGCCGGTCCGCTGGATCGCCATCCTTCGTGGCCGGGTGCAGGCCTCGCTGGCCCACACCAGCGGCGTGCATTCGTCCGAGGGCGCCATCCAAAGCCTGCTGGCGGGGGCCGACGTGGTACAGGTGGCCAGCATGCTCTACAAGGACGGCATCCACCGCCTCGGCGCCATCCTCGACGAACTCGCCGAGTGGATGGAAGAGAAGGAATACGACAGCGTCGAGCAGCTCAAGGGCAGCATGAGCCAGCAGAACTGTCCCGACCCCGAGGCCTTCGAACGCGGCAACTACATGAAGGCCCTCACGTCGTTCACCGGCGTGCCGATCTGACGGCGCCAGACTCCGGCTCACCGGAAGCGCTGCGGCGTATACGGCGCGGCGTCGATGTGCGTCGGATGGCCGCCGAGCAATTCGGCGATGAGCTTGCCGGTCGCAGTCGCCAAACTCATGCCCAGCATGTTGTGTCCGGTCGCCAGGAAGGCGTTCGCCAGGCCGGGGACCCTTCCGATGATCGGCAGGCTGTCCCAGGTCATCGGCCGGAAGCCGTACCAGGTATCCTGGACATCATCCGTAAAAGGAGCGACCAGATAGTCGCCCGCCGACCGCCGCAGCAGATCGATCCGGCGCTCCGGAATCGATTCGTCGTACCCCACGAATTCCATCATCGAGCCGAGACGGTAGCCGTTGGAAAACGGCGTTACGCCGACTTTGCGTTCGGGAAACAGCATGGGGTAGAGGGGGCATGGATCGGGGCGGGCCATGGTGACGGAATACCCCTTGCCCGGCTGGATCGGAATCGGGCAGCCAAGCTCCTTGGACCACATGGGGCTCCAGGCTCCCGTAGCGAACACGAACCCGTCGGCCGCGATCTCACCGGCGGACGTTCTGACTCGCAACATCCGCCCGTTGGATTTCGCCATGCCCTTTAACTCGCAGTTCTCCCGGAATTTTGCGCCACGAGACATGAGCCGCTTCGACCAGGCCGACGCGAGCGATTCGGGCCGCAAGAACGCGTCGTCCTGGTAATGGAACGCGCCCGCAAGCCCGGACTTTAAGGTGGGGTCGAATTGCGGCAGGTCGGAACCATCGATGCGCCGCGCAGCCACACCGAAATGGTCACGAAGAAAGCGATCGGTTTTTTCGAACTCCTCGAATCCACGCTTGGACTTGAAGACGTAAAGAAGGCCGCTTTCGCGCCATTCGCAATCCAGATCGTCTTCGTCCAGCAGCCGCCGGTACTCGGCCATCGACGAAACGAGGAGGGGTTGGAGATGCGCTCCCGACGCCAGCATCTGTCGATGGGTGCAGCGTCGTGCGAATTGCCACATCCAGTTCCAGAAGGCGGGACTGCATTGGGGCATGACGCGAAACGGCGCGTTCGGCGTGACCAGCGACCCAAGCGCGACGCGGATCGCTCCCGGCTCTGTCAGCGGAAGCACGTGGCTCGGACAGATGTAGCCGCAGTTCGCATGAGAGCAAGCGCCGCCGACCTTCCCCTTGTCGACGACGGTGACGCGCAGGCCGGCGCGCGATAGATAGTGGGCGCACGCGATCCCGATAATGCCGGCCCCGACCACGACCACGTGTTCTGTTCGCGATTTCGAATTCATTGAATCACTCGATCTCCATTCCTTCCGGAAACGGGTCGCCGGACTGGACGATCAGCTCTCCCACGCCATAGACGAAGGCGGCGCCGCGGATCGTCGGAATGATGCGGCCGTCCGGAGCCGTGCGATAGGACGCCGAAAAACGGGCGCCGATGATACTCTCCTGCACCCAAACCTCGCCAGGCTCCAACCGCCCGTCAGCGGCCAGGCACGCCAGCTTGGCGCAGGTCCCTGTGCCGCAAGGGGAACGGTCGTAGGCGCCGCCCGGGCAGAGGACGAAGTTGCGGCTGCTGGCGTCCGAATCGGCAGCCGGCCCGAAAAACGCAATATGGTCGATCTCCGCGCCATCGGCGCCGCGAATCCGCTGGCGCCTCAGCCGCCGGCGAACGCGCAAGGCGGCTTCCCGCAACGCTGCGATGCTTTCCATGGCAAGCGAAGCGGGCGGCGAGTTCACAATGAAAAACCAATTGCCGCCCCACGCCACGTCGCCCGTCACGGATCCCACGCCTTCGATATCCACGCAAATACCCGAGTGGAGCCGATAACAAGGCACGTTTTCCACCGCGGCTTCGTTCGAATGGATCACTTCGACCGCAACGGTTCCCACGGGCGTTTCCAACCTCTGCCGGCCGGGCTTGAGCCGCCCGAGGTAGGCCAACGTCACCGCGACGCCGATCGCCCCATGACCGCACATGCCGAGGTAGCCCCGGTTGTTGAAGAAGATGACCCCGGCGGCGCACGAAGGGTCGGTCGGCTCGCAAAGCAGCGCCCCCACCATCGACTCGGCGCCCCGCGGCGGCGCGATCAGCATTCGGCGAAAGGCGTCGAAATTCTGCGCAAAGCGCCCGGCCCGCTCACTCACCGGACCCTCCCCAAGATCCGGCCCGCCGGCGACGACCACGCGGGTTGGCTCCCCGCCCGTATGCGAGTCAACGACCTGGACGCAACGGTCGGCGCGGTTCATGGGGTCGCCCCCGGCCAACGGTCCCACCACGCCTTGAAAAGCCGCCATTGCTCCTCGATGTGCGCCTTTTGGCTAGGGCTTAGCGCGTCCGTCGGATGGATGGGCAGCGCGTATTCTGGATTGCCCTCCAATACCATCAGGCGCTTGTAATAGAGCACCAGGTCGGGGCCTTCATCAAACGTCGCCAGCACGGCCAACGCGCCGTCGAGTTCCACCGCAAGCCTGCGGGCTTGCGCATCTCCGGCGGCGGCCTGCTGGCACAGGTGAACGAGTCGCAGGACCTGCGCCGGCAAGGCGTTGCCCACGCCGGTGATGGCGCCGACGGCGCCGCAACGCACGAATCCGTGAACGACCTGCGTATCCACGCCCACCATCAGCGCAAGTCCAGGGTCGCCGCTGGTGATGTGCTCGGCCGCGTAGCTGAGTGAATCGGCGCCGCCGAATTCCTTGAATCCGACAAGGTTCGGGCAGGCTCGACGCAAGTCGAAGAACAGCTCGGCCCGCGTCTGAAAGCCATAGTAAGGGCTGTTGTAAATGACCGCGGGCAAGTTCGGGGCGGCCTGAAGAACGTCCAGGAAGTGCGCTCGCTGGGCCGCCGGCGACGATCCGCGTGAAAGGACGCGGGGAATCACCATCAACCCGGCGGCGCCGGCGCTTTGACCATGCGCCGCATGTTCGACCGCCATCCGCGTGTTCTGGGCGCCCGTGCCGACGATCACCGGAGCGCCCGCCTGCGCGAGCCGCGCGACCCCTTCCTGCCGCTGGGCGTCGCTTAGCAGCGGCCAGTCGCCCATGCTGCCGCAGTAAACGACGGCCCGCATGCCCGCCTCGAACAGTTCCCGGCCCTTGCGGACCAGCGCGTCGAAGTCCGGCTCACCCGCCGCGTTGCAGGGCGTCATCAGCGCCGGGATACAGCCACGAAATACCGAATGGTCCAGTGGCATGTCTCTCGATCTCCTGGTGTCGTGGATGGGTTGGCAAATGCGCCCCCGACGGTATGCTGCGGATTGGCGGCGGCGACCGCCCCCGCACGCGCCCTTTGATGAGGCGCGTTCCAACAGATTCTCGGCTTTCGGGGCGCAAAGCGTTAGCCCCTGGCTCCGCCGGGGAAGCCCACGATGATATCATGACCGTGGTTTACACGTCTGCCCCGCGCCGATCCCCTGCCGATGCGAGAACTCGTCAAAGCCGCCCTCGCCCTGTCGATCGCCGCCGCTGTGGGGCTGTCGGTGTGGGCGTGGTTGGCTAGTGGGGAGCGCGTGGATACGTGGGTCGGCCGGCTCTCCGGACCGACGCTGGTCCTCTTCGGCCTGTACTACTTCGCTAAAATCTTTTTCCCCCAGGATCGGGCGCCCGATTTTCTGCGGGAGGAGTTCGGCAAGTATTTCGACCGCGGCGGGTTCTGCTTTGTGGTTCGGGCCGAGGGGATCGGCGGCGTCTGCTTCTTGAGCGTCTATTTTCAGAATCGGTTCGAGAAGCCGTGCATCGGCCGGGTCGCCGTGCGGCCGGCCAAGGGGCCGTGGGGACGGCGGCCCCTGGATTGGGTTCGCGCGGAGATCCCCTGCGAGGGCGGGGCCTTCGGCGTGGCCCGCATCCCGGTCGGGCTACCCGCGCTCGCGCAAGGCAAGCGGCGAGTATTCGAACTGGCCGCGGCGGTCACCTATCCGCACCGGCCGGGCCGGCAGCTTCGGTTCCGCCCCGGCGTCCGCATCCCGCGGGACACGATCGTCGAGACGGCGGAAGAGCCCGCTGACGAGGAAACGGCCCCGGTTCAACCCGCGATGAAAGTTTCCGCCATTCGCAAAACCAGGATCAAGCTGCCCGCCGGCGTCTACGAAGAACTGCCCATCGGCACGAAACGGAAGATGGAAACGCTGTGGCGAGTGGGAGATGCGTATGATTCATAGTCGCCTTCCCGGATAGATAAACGGGACAGGTTCAATTGTTTGGCGATTTCAACCGACGCGGCAAGTGGCGCTTCGGTAATCAACCAGCGGTCGCGGCGGAGTGGAGTTTGCCCGAATTACCGAAACAACCCTCGTTCTTATGCCCAATCCTTGGGCGCCATCCTGGGCCCGCGCGTTGACCCGCTGCCATAACCTGTTTAGCATGAAACTATTGCAGTGATTGTGCGGAAATCGGGCATCGCCGCGTCTCGCCAAGCTGCCTTGTCGCGTGGTGGCCGTTCGCGGAGCGCACGGCGACGAGCCCGCGCATGCGGCTATCCCTTGCTTACGCGTGGGGTTACCACACTTGACCAGTCCCAGCCGTAGTGGCGTTTTTACCGAAGCGACGGATCGCCGCGTGGACGCATTCACCCAGAGCGTCCGTTTCGACCGGCGGCTCTTTGCGGTGGACGTGCGGGCGTCGATCGCTCATGCCAAGATGCTCTCGGCCGTGGGCCTGATTTCGAACGAGGACTACGACGCGATCGCGGCCGGGCTGGCGGAAATCGAACGCGAAGTCGCGGCGGGAACCTTCCCGCTCTCCATCGAGCGGGAGGACATCCACATGAACATCGAGGCGGCCCTGATCCACCGCCTCGGCGACGTCGGCCGCAAGCTGCACACCGCCCGCAGCCGCAACGACCAGGTGGCGACCGACATGCGGCTTTGGACGCGGGACGCCATCGACACGGCGGACACCGCGTTGGCCGGCCTGCAACGGGCCTTCCTCGGCCGTTGCGAGCGCGACGCCGCCGTCATCCTGCCCGCCTATACGCATCTCCAGCGGGCCCAACCGGTCATGGCCCCGCATTACTACCTTGCGTACTGCGAAAAATTCCAGCGGGACCGCGACCGCCTGGCCGATTGCCGGCGACGGGTAAACGTATCGCCGCTGGGCATGGCGGCCGTGGCGGGCACGTCGCTGCCAATTGACCGCGAGATGACCGCGGCCCAGCTCGGTTTCGAGGGAATCGCGGAAAACAGCCTCGATGTTTCGAGCGACCGCGATTTTCTCGTTGAGTTCGTCTTCTGCCTGACGCTGATCGCGGAACATCTCAGCGGCTGGGCCGAGGAATGGATTTTGTGGTCCACCACGGAGTTCGGCTTTCTCACGCTGCCGCAGGCGTTCTGCACCGGCTCGTCGATCATGCCGCAAAAGGTGAACCCGGATTGCCTCGAGCTCATCCGTGGCAAGACGGCCCGCGTCCTCGGCGATTTGACCGCACTGCTTACACTGATCAAAGGATTGCCGCTGGCCTACAACCGCGACTTGCAGGAAGACAAGCCGCCCGTGTTCGACGCGTTTGACACGGTCTCGGCCTGCCTGGAAATGGCGGCGCCAATGGTGGCGGAAGCCGAACTGCAAACCGACGTTATCAGCGAGCGGCTCGACCGCGGTTACCTCGACGCCACGTCCCTGATGGAACACCTGATCGCCAAGGGAACGCCGCAGCGGACGGCCCACCATCTGGTCGGCGCCCTGGTGGCCAAGGCGAAGGAAAAGAACCAACGACTGGCCGACCTGCCGCTGAGCGTGTTTCAGGAGGCGGACGCGGGCATCGATTCGAGCGTGTACGAGTGGCTCGGCGTGGAGAACGCCGTGCAAAAGCTGGACAGCCGCGGCGGCGGCGGGCCGGACGCGGTCGCTCAGCAAGGTAGGCGGTGGAGAGAGAGGCTTGAAGGATGATCCGAAGGGAAGGGGTCGGGAATCTTTTTCGGTCCGACCCGCGACCCAATGGAAAACACGTTGACCGAAAAAGACTCCCGACCCCCTGGGACATCCGGCCGCGAGCCTGCGGCGTCGCGGCTAAACAACCAAAGCAACCATGACACGACCGCTCAACAATCTCGTGCTGCTGGCCACCTTGGCGTGGCTCTCCAACGCGGCGTTCGCCCAGGACCCCTTTGGCGAAGACCCGTTCGGCGGGGCGGTGGGAAGGCCGGCGCCGGCGCCGGGAGAAGCCGCCGCCCCGGCCGGCGACGCCGCGGCGCCCGGCTTGACGTTCGACCCCGACGACCCGATCCTCGCCACCATCCGCGAGTCGAATCCCTCGACGCCTCCGGAATTGATGCGGGCCATCGACACGCTGATCGACTTCGGCGCCAGGGAGGAGGCGAAGGCCTACATCGACAAGCTGCTGGCCCTGAATCCTCCCGCGACGGAACTGATCGCCCTGCACAAGCAGTTCGGCTCGGCCACGTTTTACCGCCTGCGGCGAGACGAAGAACTTGGCGAGGGCGCCACGAAACTGGCCGACGCGGTGATGGACGCCGCCGCCAGGTGGGCCAGCGACCCGCGGCGGATGGAGCCGCTCATTGCGGAACTGAGCCATTCCGACCGTGCGATTCGCCGCTCGGCCTTCGCGGAGTTGCGGCGGGGCGGGGCCCAAGCGGTCGCCCCGCTGATGGCCGTGCTCGCCGACGAGTCCCGCGCCGCCGAGCACAACTCCATTCGCCTGGCCCTCGTCGCGCTGGGCGAAGCGGCGGCCGAACCGCTGATCGGCTGGCTGGAAAGCGACCACGTGGAACTGAAAGCCGAGGCGGTGGCCGCGCTCGGCCGCATCGGCAGCCGCCGGGCCCTGATCTACCTGGTGCGGCCCGCGCTCGACCAGCGGGTCGATCGGCGCCTGGCGACGGCGGCCCGCACGGCCCTCGCCAATATGACCGGCAGCCTGCCCACGCCGCTGGAGGCGGAAACGCTGCTGGTGAAAGAGACCGAGCGGTTTTTGGCGGGGGCGCCGCCGGCCCGGCCCGACTTGGACGGCAACGTCACCTTGTGGACCTTCGCGCCCGAGCAGAGACAGCCCACCAAGATCGTCGTCCCGTTCGACGACGCGGCCCTGTACGTCGCCTCGCAGACGGCGGCCGACCTTCACGCCATGTTTCCCCGGCGGGAAGAGTACCGGCGGCTGTATCTGTTAGCCAGCCTCGAGTCGGCCAAGCGGCAGGCGGGGCTTTCGCGGCCGTTGCCCCAGGGGGAAGGCTCGGCCCGAACGCGATTGGCCGCGGAAGGGCAGGCCGCCCTTTCCGACACGTTGGCCCACGCCATGGACACCGGTTACGTTCCCGCCGCCATCGCCGCCTGCGAGGCGCTGGGCGATGTGGGCGCCAAGGCCGCGCTGCGTTCGCCCGCTGGCGCCGAAGTAACCACGCCGCTGGTCGACGCCCTGCGGCATCCCGACCGCCGCTTGCGGATGGCGGCTGCCCAGGCCATCGTCCGGATCGCTCCCGACGAGCCCTTTCCCGGCGCCAGCCGCCTCATCGACGCCCTGGCGTATCTCGCCGGTTCGCATGGGCAGCGGTTCGCCCTGGTCGGCCATCCACGCCGCGGCGAAGGCCAGACGATGGTCGGCATGCTGTTCGAACTCGGGTTCGAAGGGCAGGCCGAGATCAACGGCGAAGCCCTGCAAAGGGCCGCCTTCGGCATGACCGACCTGGAGCTGATCCTGATCAGCGACAAAATCGACCACCCTCCGCTGAGCGAAACCGTGCAGGCCCTGCGGAAGGACCCGCGAACGGCCGGCATTCCCATCGGCGTGATCGCCTTCAGTGAACGAACGCTGGCCGACTGGAAATTGCGGGCCGGCGTCGACGAGCGGCTGGAGGCGTTCGCTCCTCCGGCCGGGCGGGAGACGATGACGGCGATCGTGCAGCGGCTGCTGGCGACCGAGGGCCGCAACCTCCTTGACCAGGCGGAGCGGCTGTCGCAGGCCCAGCAGGCGCTGGCGTTGCTGCTGGAAATCCAAAGCCATCCGACGACGTTCGGAGGGCTGGACGTAATGCGGGCCCGCGAGCAAATCGCCCGAGCGCTGTACACGCCGCAGCTCACGGCGCCGGCGGCGGAGCTCATGGGCCGCCTGGGAGACCCCGCCTCACAGCGGGAACTGGTCGAGTTGGCCAGCCAGCACATGCGCCCCCTAGCGATGCGGCAGGCGGCCGTCGCCGGCTTCGCCGAAGCGGTTGAGCGTCGCGGCCTGCTGCTGACCACCGACGAAATCCGCCGTCAGTACGAGCGCTACAACCAGACCGAAACCCTCGACCGCGAAACGCAGGAAGTCATGGCTGCGGTGCTGGATATCATGGAGCGCAAGGAAGCTCCGACGGACGCGGATGACACTCAGTCCTAGCGCGGCGACGCCGCAACCAAATCCGAAGCACGAATATCGAAATCCGAAACAAATCACGAATCCAAAATTCGAATGTTCGAAACGTGCCTACACCCTCCCGCAATGCGGCGGCGGTTTTGAATTTCGGGCATTCGAGCTTCGAATTTGTTTCGGATTTCGAGATTCGGATTTAGGATTTCCCGCCCATGCGTCCCTCCCCCGACACCGCCGCTTTGCCTATTCCCGGCCTCATTGGCGCCGGCCCCGCCATGCGGACGGTCTACGCGCTGACCCGGCGGGTCGCCAAGAGCAACGCTACGGTGCTGCTGCTGGGCGAAACGGGGACCGGCAAGGAGCTGATCGCCACGGCCGTCCATCGGCTCTCCAGCCGCGCCACAGGGCCCTTTGTCCGCGTCAATTGTGGCGCCCTGAGCGAGAACCTGCTGGAAAGCGAGTTATTCGGCCATGTCCGCGGGGCGTTTACCGGCGCGGTGGACAACCGCACGGGACGGTTCGAAGCCGCCCACACCGGCACGATCTTTCTCGACGAAATCAACTCGATGTCGCTCCACTTGCAGGTCAAGCTGCTGCGGGTCCTGCAGGAGCGCGAGTTCGAACGCGTCGGCGACACCAACACCATCCGCGTCGATGTGCGGGTCATCGCCGCGAGCAATCGGGATTTGAAAGACGAGACTCGGGCCGGGCGGTTTCGTGAAGACCTCTATTGGCGGCTGAACGTCGCCCCGATCACGCTTCCGCCGCTGCGGCGCCGACGCGACGACGTGGCGGACCTGGTGGCCCACTTCCTGAGCGTCTACAGCGAGCGGAACGACCGTTTCGTCGCGCACATTCAGCCGGAAGCCCTCGACGCCCTGACCGCTTACCACTGGCCGGGCAACGTGCGAGAATTGCAGAATTACGTGGAACGGGCGGTGGTGTTGGCCGAGAGTGACGAACTGACGGTCGATTTATTGCCAGAGGAAGTGCTCGTGGCCCAGTCGCCGCCGGACGAAGGCGAAAACGCCAGCGGCTTTCCCGGTTTGGTCCGAGAGGTGGTGCGGCGGGGCGTGGGCGAAGCCAACCCCCCCGACGCCGACCTGCACGAGCAAGTCGTCAGCCGGGTCGAGCAGGCGCTGATCGAACACGTCATGGCGGCCTGCGACCGGGTGCAAGTGAAGGCGGCCGCCCGGCTGGGGATCAATCGGAATACGCTCAAGGCGAAGTTGAGGAAGTATGGGATTGAGTAGCCGTGGACCATGGGCCATAGCCCCGGCCATTGGCCGGGGAGGGCCGGTTGAACTACCGCCACGCCATCCATACGAATTAGGGCCCGCGGCCGCGGTTGTTCAACGCAGGCGCGGGGAAATCGACCGGGCACGCAGTTTACTCGCCCTTCCCTGACCAATGGTCAGATAGGGATGAAAGCTCGTTGCTCTGGTTAAATAGAGGGTTGTGTTACGATCCTCCAACAACCAGGAGCAACGAGCGATGTCGAATTTACCGGTTTTTGTGGGCTTAGACTACCATCAGGACTCGGTTCAAGTGTGCGTGATGGATCGGGATGGACAGACGCTGTGCAATCGCTCGGTGGCGAATGCGGCGGCGGTGATCCGCCAGGTTGTCGAGCGGCACGGCTGCGTGCAGGCGGTGGGGATCGAGGCCTGTTGCGGGGCGGCGGACCTGGCTCAGGAGTTGGTTGACGGCGGCTGGTTCGTCATCGCCAGCAGTTGGTCGATCGGCGGCGAGACGTGAAGTTGCGGATTCGAGCCCTCTTGCGAGAGAACCGGCTGAAGGCTCCCGCCGGTATCAACGCCTGGACCAAACGGTGGCTGAGGTGGTTGGCGGAGGAAGCTCCGCTGAAAGAGGAAGACGAGTGGGTCCACTGGCAGCTCATTCACTCGCTTGCGCTTCGAGCCGGTATTACAATCGAACATGGCGCCATCCGGCGAAGTCCATCCAATCAACCACACGAGGTATGCCATGCGTCTTCTTCTGTCTTGTGTCTGCATCGCGCTATCGCTGCCGGCGGCTCAGGCCGAATCGCCCAAGCTACGCGTCGGTCATGCCCAAACCCCCGAGGCGGCGGCAGAGGAACTCGAAACCTTCAAAGCCTCGTTCTCCAACCTCGACGAGTGGAAGAAGCGGAAGGCGACCATCCGCGCCGGCATTCTCAGGGGCGCGAGGCTGACGACCCTGCCCGAGCGAACGCCGCTTGAACCTCAGTATTTCGACCGGCGCGAGTACGACGGCTATATCGTCGAGAGCGTCGCTTTTCAGAGTTCGCCCGGCTTCTACGTTACCGGCACGCTCTATCGACCGAGCGAACACAAAGGCTCACTCGCAGGAATCCTCTCGGCACACGGACACGGCGGGCGTTTCTCCGATCAAAAGCAGGTCCGTTGCGCAGTGTTTGCCCGCATGGGGGCCGTCGTCTTCCATTACGACATGGTCGGGTACGGCGATTGGAAGGAGGCCGGTTGGGATCACCGAAAAACGCCCGAAGTCCTTCGACTGCAAACCTGGAACAGCACGCGGGCGCTCGATTTCCTCCTGTCGCTTCCGAAAGTCGATCCCAAGCGAATCGGCATGACCGGCTGCTCCGGAGGCGGCACGCAGACCTTCCTGCTGACGGCCATCGACGACCGCATCCAGGTGGCAGTGCCCGTCTGTCAGGTGTCGGCCCATTTCTTCGGCGGCTGCGTCTGCGAAAGCGGAATGCCCATTCACTTCAGCGACGAACACAAGACGAACAACGCCGAGATCGCCGCGATGGCGGCCCCGCGTCCACTGATGCTGGTCTCCAACGGCAAGGACTGGACGCTCAACACCCCGAAGGTCGAGTTTCCTTACGTCCAGCGCGTCTACCGACTTTACGACGCGGAGGACAATGTCGAGAACGCCCACTTCCCCGACGAGGGACACGACTACGGCCCGTCCAAACGCATGGCCGTCTATCCGTTCCTGGCCAAACACCTAAACCTCGACATTACCCAAGTTCAAGGCGAGGACGGTGAAGTCGATGAGTCCTTCTTCACGGCCGAAGAGTACGAAGACCTGCTGGTGTTTGGTTCCGACAACCCCCGCCCTGAAGACGCCGTGAAGCCGAATACGCCGTTGCCGTAGTCGCCGCGAGTAACCAACCGTTTTGCGCGAGGAATATCCTTTATAACACGTGCTACAGAAACCGAAGCTGATTACTCGCTACAACACCCATGCAACTCACTAGTCGTATCACCCAACAGACTACTGATTAGGCGAGCGGCAGGAACTAAAATACCGCCGCTGGTTGACTCTTTGGCCTGATGGTAATGTCGTATTTGGGAAGCTTTGCTGACCGGTCGAGTCGGGCTTCCCAGGGGGCCATCTCTTTCGC
>Ga0180438_10001446_pt1 | contig 42160 bp, 42 predicted proteins | sample SS_ome_12_FD_132455 | JGI IMG/M metagenome (GOLD analysis project Ga0180438, IMG submission 132455) | Hypersaline lake sediment archaeal communities from the Salton Sea, California, USA - SS_3_D_2 metaG | ecosystem: Environmental > Aquatic > Non-marine Saline and Alkaline > Hypersaline >...
ACCTGAGCTGTGCCAGTTTTAGCGGCGCACTTCTCTTCTAAGCTGTTTAATCTGGTAGCTGAGCCCGAACTAACGGTCTGCCTCATCCCCTCTCTTACAATTCTCAAGGAATCAAGAGAGGCCACATATTCTTTTAAAACTTCCTTTTCTTTCTTCAAAAAATGAGGCCTTAACAAAGCGCCGTTATTTGCAATCATAGAAACAGCATTAGCTAATTGCAAAGGGGTTGACAAAAGATAGCCCTGACCAATTGATAGGTTGTAACTGTCCCCTAAATACCATTTTTGCTCCAAAGCAGTTGAAAAATACTCTTCTTTCCATTCTGGAGAAGGAACTCTTCCCTTCATCTCACCCTCCAAATCAATGCCTGCTTCTTCACCAAAGCTAAACTTCTTTAGATAAAAAGCAAGCTTTTCAGCGCCAAGCCCATCAAGCTTTTTTGGCAAATAAGCATTATAGAACTTGGAGGAAGGTCCTGGAGAGGTATAGCCACCTCCCAGCATATAGAAAAAAGGGTTGACTGATTCTGCTATTGCTCTTTTAATGTCAGACCACCCATGATATTCCCAGTCAGGAAAGCATTGAGCTTCATCAGGATTATACTGATTCTCGATGCAAAGCTCCGAAGGACAATACAAAGAAGTGTCTTCTTCAACAACTCCTTCTTCCAAAGCAGCTAAAGCAATAAAGGGCTTTATGGTAGAGCCAGTGGGATAAACACCACCGATTGCTCTGTTTAATTGAGGATTATTCTCGTCTTGGTTAATCCTTTCCCAGTCCTCAATGGAAATACCACCAGAAAAAAGATTATTGTCATAACAAGGCAGAGAAACCAAACTTAAAACCTCACCATTTCTTGGGTCCAAAGCAATTACGACTCCCTTTTCAGAACCAACATTATTCAAAACAGAGCTTAAACTCTGAACTGCTTTTTTCTGCAAGTCCAAATCCAAGGACAAAACAATGCTTTCGCCTGATTGGGGCAAAGAAACAATTTTTCTTGAGATTTCTTCACCATCAGCAGTTCTTTCAACTTGAACCACTCCTTTTTTTTCCTTTAAAATGCTCTCATAAACTTTTTCCAAACCTGCTTTTCCAATATAGTCATTTAAGTCATATTCTTCAAAACTATCTAATTCTTGTTTTGATACCTTGCCTAAATATCCCAAGACATGGCCTAAGCAGGCATCTCTTTCATATTTTCTTAAAATGTTCTTCCTGACTTCAAGAAAGGGAAAGTCCTCTTTCCTGGCTTCAAAAAGAACTAAGTCCTGATGAGAAAGGTTTTTTTTCAATAAGACCTCTTCAGAAGAAGTTGACTCCAAGGCCTTTTTAAAAAGCTCGTCGCTTATTAGAAAAGAAGGAAAAGCCCCTTTAATTACTTTTGATTTGTCCAAAAAAAGATTGAAGCTTGCTTCATTATGAACAAGCTGGTTCATGTTTCTGTCATAAACAATGCCTCTTTCTGAAGCATAATGAAAGGAAATGTATTTATTCCTTTCAGCCAGCTCTCTATATTCTTCATTCTCAGCCTGCAAGCGCAGAGAAAAACCCAAGAGAGCTCCAAGAAGAATAAGGATAAAAAAGATAAGAATGAAAAAGTTAGTTCTTTTCAAGGGAACTTCCATTTTAATATCTTCAATTTCCTCTTCCCTTCTCTTAAAAGCATTGTCTAAATAAATGTCTTCTACATTAATTTCATCCTTCATAACCTCTTCTCTTTAATTTTAAAACCAAAAAACATAAAAAAGCAATAATAAAAGAATACAAAAACTCAAGAAAAAGATGAAAAGAAATGTTAGCTCCTTTTAGAAAAAGGAAAGAGGCAAGAAAGAAGCAAACTTTAAAAAAAAGAAAAGCAAAAGCAAAAAGACAGAGAAAAGAAAGAAGAGAGGTTTTTTGAAAAAGCAATTCTGCTTTTTGAACCAAAAGAGAAATAATAACTAAAATGAGAATAAAAAAACCAAAAGGCAAGAAAGAAGCAAGGTCCAAAAGAAGTCCTCCGAAAATAGCAGAAAAAAGAGGAAGAAAGCCAGAGAAAAAAAAGCTTAAGAGAGACACAAAAAGGAAAACCAAGCTCAAAGAAACAAAACTTCTTTCTAAAAAGAAAAGCAAGAGAATAGAGATAATTAAGATTAAGTATTTAAAAAATGAATTCATTGAGAAAAATTAGTAATAATGAATAATCTGTTCAAAGAAAGTTCTCTCAAGTACGGGACAATGCTTCCTTTTTGAAAGGCCTCAGCAGGATTGTTTTCAACTTTCTCCACTTCTCCCACCAAAAGCCCTTTAGGATAAATTTTAGTTAAACCAACTGTAAAAACCTTGTCTCCTTTCACAATCTCCTTGTCTTTCGGAACCAAGTCAAATTCCAAGTTTAAATCCCCTTTTCCTTCTGCTTTGCCCAATGTGTCTGCTATTTTAATTTCAAAGGCCTGCCCTGGAAAAGTAATCAGTTTTACAAAGGAAAAATTAGACAAGACCTCTTCTGTCTTTCCAATTAAAACTCCTTCTGGAGTAATAACAGGCATGTTTTCTGAAATTCCATTTTCTTTCCCTTTATTTAAAGTTAAGAAATCAGCAGAATCCTTGGAAACCACTTCTGTTATTTCAAGCTCAAACCCTTTTTCTCTTTTTAAATCTAAGGCCTTTCTTAAATCCGCGTTTTCTTTCTCAAGCCCCTCTAATTTCTCTAATTCAAAAAGAAGCTTAAAATTAGCTTTTTTTAAGTCCTGGTTTTCTGTTTCTATTTTTTTCACTCTTAAAAGGCCTTTGAAAAAATCACCAGAGTTCTCCCCTGCTTCATAGAGATATTTCTCCAACGGAGAGCAAATTAAATGAAAAGTGTTTTGTATCTCTTTGCCAAAGAATTTTCCAACTAGGAATAGAATAATTAAAGCCAGAATAAAAAACAGGATTTTAAACCTTGCTTTCATATAGCTTATGATATAACAAAAAAAGCCAAAAATACAGGGCTTTCTTGCTTTAAGCGCAAATACGGGGGCTACCTACTTTCGCGAAAAATCACTATCATCGGCCTTGGGGTATTTCACTTCCGAGGTCGGAATGGGATCGGGTGGGACAACCCCAGCATAACCCCCATACCTGCGCTCAAATTATAACTTGCAATAACTACTAGCTGTCTGAACTTAAGAAATCAAAATTGGTCAATTAGTACTCCTTAGCTCAACTCCTCACAGAGCTTACACTTGGAGCCTATCAAGGTCGTCATCTCCGACCAACCTCAAATGAGTCCTAATCTTGAGGTGGGCTTCGCACTTAGATGCTTTCAGTGCTTATCCCGTATCAACTTAGCTACCCAGCTATGCCCTTGGCAGGACAACTGGTACACCAGAGGTTGACTCCGAAGAATCCTCTCGTACTACTTCGAACTCCTCTCAAGACTCGACGCTTGCGGTAGATAGGGTCCATACTGTCTCACGACGTATTGACATGTTAATCTTTGATTTCTCAAAGCATAGACTATATCTTTCGGATATGTAAATAAACCCGATTGGCGTATTGCAGAAGTTTACAACCTTCTGCCCCTCACAAAATATGAGAAGTCGTTACGGGGACAATTTTGTACCTCATAGATGGAATTACATAATGAGAAACAATCCTCTTCAAAATAGGGAAATCCTCTTTCACTATTCTAAGGCGAAAATTACTTCTATCTTTATTAATACCAGCATGTAACCCGAATTTTCTCTGCAGAACTCCTTTCAGAGTTTCCTGCTCCTTCAGGGAAAAATTCTGCGTATTAAGAATAATAGCCCTGTCATCATAGCACCCGTCATCCATCAGCCATATTGCTAACCCGATTGGTGTTAACATATTAGCGATATTTTCTGGTAAAATCTTTTTGTTCTCTTGATAGAAATCTCTATACATTACTCCTAATTCTTGCAGTGTAAGAGTATGAAAATACCAAGAATAATATACCTTAAAAGGATGAAGGGTCTTCCCACAGAGTATTTTCTTTGGTGCAGCAGACACTAAATTCCTCATTATCTCGTACTTCCAAAAGATTAAATCTTTCTGTTTTTCTCCATGATGGATTCTTAATCTGGCACTTTTTCCTCCAGATCTTGATTCTAATCTACCATCTCCTAAAAGACATCCTACCAAAAACTCCTTTTGGAAGTCTGAAATACGAAATTGTCTTCCCACGGTATTACCCATATATCTCTATTCTAACATAGAAAAGGGTTCCACCGTTATAAGCCAATTTATCCTGGGCCTTCTGACCCAGCTCGCGTACCATTTTAATGGGTGAACACCCCAACCCTTGGCAGCTGCTTCACCGCCAGGATATGGTGAGCCGACATCGTTTGAATTCCATTATTCCTAATGGCAAGGACTATATCTTCACCTCTAAAGGTGTTGGCGTATTGTGGCAGGTTCAAATATACTGCCACCTCTTTTTAAAGAAGTCTCTACGGGGTCTTGCCAATTTTTTTGACAAGACTTCCCACGGTATTACCTAAAAATAGGCTTCACCGTTATTAGCCAAGTTTTTCGTTCCAAAATACTTGGAATACAACATTGCTGTTGTAACACCCCGATTCGTCGGCGAAAATTTTCAAGGTGTCGAACAGAGCCGTCGATGTGAACTCTCGGGCTCTACCAACCTGTTATCCCCAGGGTAGCTTTTATCCGATTATCTCCCCTAATACTATTAATTAGGGTCGGTTCACTAAGTTCCTCTTTCGAGACTGCTCGACATGTCCGTCTCGCAGTAAAGCTGGCTTATGGCTTTGCCCTATCACTCCGATTTCCATCCGGAGCTAGCCAACCTTTAAGCTCCTCCGTTACCTTTTAGGAGGAGAGCGCCCCACTCAAACTACCCAGCTCCCACTGTCCCCCGCAGGGTTAGAACTATCAATTTGAAAGACGGGTGTTTCATTGGCGGCTCCGCTTTATCCGAGAATAAAGCATCAAAGCCTACCCGCTACGCTACGCATCCAAGCTAATAACTCAATAAGAACCTGTAGTAAAGCTCCTGGGGTCTTTCCGTCTAGCCGCAAGAATCCCGCATCTTCACGGGCATTGCATTTTCATCGAGCACTTCGTTGAGACAGTCCCCCGGTCGTTAAACCTTTCATGCGGGCCGTTAATTAAACGGCAAGGGATTATGCTACTTTAACACGGTCAGAGTTCATAATTTATCCTTCTGTCGCCAGAAAGTATGGACCATATCTTCACCAAATTACTTTGGGCTCGGCGTATGGCCTCTGAGGATTCTTAAATGCAATTTAAGTCTTTCCTGCGGATTGTCCGGATCGCTGGAAGCATTTTTACTCATACATAAGTATGTACGGAGTAGCTCCAGATACTGCCGGAGTTTCCCGCATATAGCCGAGTTTTTTTTATCTGATTACTCAGATGAAGCGGCAACTTGCTTACCGCGGACGTTCACTCGTGGCTTAACCCAGTAAGCGCATTCCAAAAAGGAACACACCTCCAAACTTAACACACGAGCACTGGTCAGGTCTCAGCCCCTATACATCCTGTTGCCAGTTAGCAGGGACCTGTGTTTTTGATAAACAGTCGCCAGGGGTTCAGTTGTTGCAACCTGAAAAATCAGGCAAGGCTTATCCCGAAGTTACGCCTGCTTTCTTGCCGAATTCCTTAACGAAGTTTCACTCGTTCACCTTAGCATACTAGCGCCAGCCTACCTGTGTCGGTTTTGCGGTACGGATCCAATACCCTTAACTCTTTGGGGCTTTTCTAGGAAGTTTGCTCAGCAGAGTTCGCCTGACCGAAGTCAGACTTCCCATCAATCCTTTAAAATTGACAACGGGAATCCAATAACCCGCTCTGCCTACTGAACTCCGCACCCCATTGAAAAAGCATTGGAGGGCTGGAATATTAACCAGCTGTCCATCCCTCAACACCCTTCGGCGCAAAGGTTAGGGCCGCCTAACCCTTGGTTGATTGTCATTGCCAAGGAAACCTTAGGCTTTCGGTGGGAAGGGCTTTCACCTTCCTTGCGATTACTCATCCCAACATTCTCACTTCCCCATCCTCCACCAGACCTCACGGTCTGACTTCAACAAATGAGGAACGCTCCCCTACCACTTGAATCCAAAAGGACTCAAGTCCACATCTTCGGCATTGAGCTTAGCCCCCTACATCTTCGGCGCAGATTTTCTCAGATAGTAAGCAATTACGCACTTTTTAAAGGATAGCTGCCTCTAAGCTAACCTTCTAACTATTATAGAAAATCCACATCCTTATCACACTTAGCTCAAATTTAGGGGCCTTAGATGGTGATCTGGGCTTTTTCCCTTTTGACCATGGATCTTAGCACCCACAGTCTGACTCTGGACAAAGGCTTTATGGTATTCGGAGTTTGATTGGCTCATCTAGGGAAACCCTACGAAAAACCATTCAGTGCTCTACCCCCATAAAGTAATAATCCAGGCTAGCCCTAAAGCTATTTCGGGGAGAACCAGCTATTCCCAGGCTCGTTTAGCTTTTCACTTCTTACCACAGCTCATCCCAGAGTATTGCACGGCTCACGGGTTCGGGCCTCCTTTCGCCTTTCGGCAAAATTCACCCTGGCCATGGCAAGCTCGCCTGGCTTCGGGTCCTACACACACAACCAAAAACGCGCTTTCACGCTCGCTTTCACTATGCTTTCACCCCAAAAGGGCTTAAACAAGCTGTGCGTATAGACTCGTTGGGTCGTTCTGCAAAAAGCACGCCATCACCCTAAAAGGGCTCTGACTCTTTGTGGGCATTATGGTTTCAGGTACTATTTCACCGCCCTCACCGGGCTACTTTTCACCTTTCCCTCACGGTACTAAGTTCACTATCGGTGAGCAGGTAGTATTTAGTCTTGGCTGACAGTCCAGCCGGTTTCCCCCAAGGCTTTCTTTCCTTAGGGTACTTAGGGAAACAATAATCAGAAAGTTTCATCAGTTTTCGCCTACGGGGCTATCACCCTCTTTGGCCGCTCCTTCCAGAGACGTTTAACTAACCAACGAAATTTTTTACTTTCCGGGCAAAGCCCAATTACTGCCCTACAACCATTATTTTAAAAAAAATAATTTTAGACTCTTCCCTTTTCGCTCGCCGCTACTTAGGGAATAAAAAGTTTTTCTCTTTTCCTCTGGGTACTGAGATGTTTCACTTCCCCAGGTTTGCACCATAAAATATGGTAATGCTGGTTTACAACATTGGGTTACCCCATTCGGAAATCCCCGGGTCAAAGGTTGCTAAGCACCTCACCGAGGCTTATCGCAGCCACGCCGCGTCCTTCATCGCCTCCTGCTCCCAAGGCATCCACCATACGCCCTTAAAAAATGATTTCTTAAATTCTGCAGCTAGTAGTTATTACAAGCTATATATTCAATTGGAATGAGCTCCAACAAAAAAATCGCTCCAAAGAAGCGACCTAAAGACAAGCAAAACACCTGGCTTTAGCCGCTCTCAACTATTATTTCTTTTGTTGTCATAAAATAATTCTAACAAAGCAAAAAGTCGATGTCAAGAGCAAACAAAACCCGCCCGCTTTTAAACGGGCGGGTAAAGGTCAATACTATTCCCTCACTCTGTTTCTAAAATTCTGCAAAATGTCCTTTGCTAGGTCTCTGCCACCAAGACCAAAAGCCAAGGCAGCGGAAATAACTATCAAAGCAACCAGACCTGTCACTAAAATCTGAATGATTTCTCCTGCAGCTCCAACTGCTAATTGAGCCAAAATAGCAAAAGCAGCAAAAATCCAAACAGCCCATTTTACAACAGCGCCTATCAAGTTTACATACTTAACATTCATTTTCCCCACAATCGCTTTCACTAACTTCTCTGCAAACTCTGCGATGATAACAGCAACAACAAATATGGCAGCAGCCACCACTAAGTTAGGCAGCCAGCCCACAATGCCGTCAATAAAAGAATCAAATTGCCTGAAGCCGAGAATCTTTATAGCCGAACCTATAAACACAATCGCCAAAATCCATTTGACAAGAGCGCCAATGAATCCTGACATTGACATTTTGAATTCAGCTTTTTCCAAGGCCTCTTCCCATTTTGTCTTCTCAAATATCTTGTCAAACTTGACTCTCTTTAATATCTCAGCAATCAATTTTCCAACCCAAACAGCAATAATCCAACCAATAATGAAAACAATAAGAGCGCCTATCAGCTTGGGTATGAAATTCAAAAACCCTTCAGCCAAGCCACCCAAACTTTCAGATAAAATCTCTGACCAGTCTTGGATAATGTTCATTGTTTTATATTCAAAAGTAGACGACCTTTAAAACGCGAATATTTTAAATATTTAAAATATTGTTTTATTATATCAAAAAAGGTTTTACACACCCTGTGGATAACTCATTAAGCAGGAGGGCTTTGCCAAGAAGAAGCGCTTTCTTTTCTTTTCTTCCTAAGAACAATTAGAATAATCATGGAGATAACAATGGTTATTAAAGCTAAAAATAAAGTGGCTAAGAACAAAGTAATAGAATCCATGCCCAAAGTTGTCATTTCTTCAACCTCAATATTAATTACTTCTGATTGGTCGCTTTTTATCTCGTCAATTTCAAGATCAGCCCATATTCTATAAACTCCTTTTTCCAAAGCAGCATCATCAATAAAAACCCAATTTCCTTGTTCGTCTGTTTCAATGTCAAACTTCCTTTCTGTCTCAGTGCCTTTTTGAACATAAACAGAAACAATTGTTTCTGGATAAACAGAACTTCCTTTTAAAGCCAAAAACTGGCCTGGATAAATTTCTTCTGGCCAAAAAGTTATTTCAGGAGCATAAACTTTCTCAACTACAACATCTAAAGAAGTTGAAGCAGAATTGCCAGCTTTGTCAAAAGCCCAAGCTTTAACCATGTATTTCCCTGGCAAAAGAGATTCAATTTCAAAAGAACTGTCTTTTGTTTCAAACTCAACCGGTTCTTCCTGGGGCGCTGTTATTTCCCCTTTAAAATAATCAATTCCAGACAAATCATCTTCTGCTTTGAAAAGAAGAACAACTTTCTCATTCTTTTGAACTTCTATCTCAAAAGAATCTGGAGGTTTAGTATCAATCATTATCTTTTTATGCCCCACCTGGCTCCAGCCCTTTTGGTCTTTGTAAGAGACATGCAAGTATAAAACACCATCTGGAATATCGCTAAACTGCTTTTCTGTGATAGGGCCGAAAAGGTAGGTAGGGACAGCAGAAGGAGAACTATTTAACAATAGCTTTACTGCAGTAGCTGAAGAAGGCATTTCCCAGGAAAAAGAAGGGTTAGAATCAGAATACCAGTCTGCTGATGCTGGATGGGAATCAGAATAAACTCTGGGTGGAGGTGAAGCAATAATAATTTCTTTAAAAGTATAAGCCCCTCCTGTTTTTGATGATAAAATATTTGTTCCCTTGCCATCAGCAGCCAAGACAGAACCTTCAAAAAAACCAACTGAAGCTATGCCTGCCTTTTTCGCTCTGAACACAATTTGAAAAATTTTGCCAGAAGAACCGGAAAAACCAGAGGCCACTCCACCGCCAAACTTAATTCCTCCCTCAGAAAAGCTGGGCTCTTGAGTCCATAAGTTAAAAATAGAACCTTGCTTTGAAATGTTAACCACTGAAACTTCCGAAGGATCAAAAGTTAAAAATCCTTCAGCAGCGTTAATGGAAACTCCCCCGCTGTTAACTAAAACATTAACAGCAAATGTTTTGCTTACATCATAAGTTCCTGAAGAAGGGCTCAAATATAAAGTAGCTCCTCCAGCTGAAACAAAAAAAGGGGAAAACAGTAAAAAACAAATTAATATTTTCTTTTCCATCTTCTTAAAAAGTAAAAACTCAAAACAATAACAGCAATTAAAATTATTAAAACAGAAACAATAATGTAGGGGAAGAAAAGTTCTCTGGGTTGATAAGAAACAATGCTTTCATTGCCTGCTTTATCCACCGCCTTTACCTGAATTATACCTTTCTGCCTCTGATCCTGCAAAAGATAGGGAGAAGTGGCTCTTTGCCAGTCCCCTTCTCCTTCTTTCACCTCATAATAATCAAGGCCTGACTGCTTGTCCTGGGTTGAAAAAAGAATAAAGTATTTTCCTTCAAAAAGAAGAGGGTCTTTTTTCAATTCAATTTTAAAAATCTCTGGCGGGTTTTTGTCCTGCTCTAATATATCTTGCCACTCGTTTGTTTCTCCTCCACCCACCAAAGAAACAACACGCGCTTTTTGAGAAAACGCATTATCCTCTGTTCCCAGACCGTCATTTAAAAAAACTTTTGAACCAGAAAGATCTAAAAATCCTTGGCCCTCTGTTTCTGCTTTAAAAACTATTTTAGCTAAAAGTCCTTTTTCCCCGCCAAAACCAGCAGGAATCCCGCCAGAGAAAGAAAGAATATTGTTTTCAATCGATGGTTCTTCGACCCACAAGCTTAATATGGAATTGCCTTTGCCTAATTCTTGAAATTTTAAAAAAGAAGGCAAGCTTAAGCTCACCTCAACCGCATTTACCATCTTCCCTTCAGTGTTAAGATATAGTTCTTGAACAAAAATATCTCCCTGTTCCACTTGCCTTGATAAAGGGGCAATGCCAAGAGAAGAAGAAAAAACAAAAAAAGGGAAAAATAGAAAAACGATTATTAAGACGATTAATTTCATAAGTTTAGCCAGTCCAATGATAAAGTAAAATAGAAAAGTCAACTATATTCACGTTTCCGTCTCCATTCAAATCAGCATCTAAATTAGCTGGTGTCTCCCAATTAAAAAGCAAAATGCTGAAATCTATTAAATTAACTCTGCCGTCTCTGTTTACGTCTCCCACTAAAGCCCTCTTTTTCCCTATTATTATTTTATCGTAGCCAACCACAAAAGACAAAGCATCAGAAAAAGAACTTTTCAAACCATCAAGAGAAACTGCTTTTGCTTTGGCAATATGGGTGCCAAGGCCTAAATACCTGGTGTCCAAATCATGCGACCATTCACCCTCTAATGTAGCTGTTGTTTTCTCTATTATCTCCTCTGTTGAATTTACATGAATGCTCACTTCGCTTTTTGGAGCTGTATAACCCAACACTGACAAAGGTTCTCCCGGAGACAATATTTCATTGGCTGAAGTAATGGTTGGTGGAATAAAAATACCAGCAATAGTAGTAATTTTGTTTTCATAAACATTGCCAGTAAAGCTAAAAGTGATTGATTTATCTCCTAATTTGTCTTCTGCCCATAATCCGAAAGTATAAACACCTTCTGAAATCTTGGTTATGGTTGCTTTAAAGTTCCCTCCTGAATCAGCTTCAACTGTTGTTTCTAAAGCGCCGTCTCTTAAAATAGTGACAGGACAGTTAGGATAGGCCTTGCCCTGGATAACTACTGTGGTTGCAGCAGGACTAATCACAACACTGCCACCACCCCCGCCTCCACCGCCTCCACCTGTAAGGCAAGATGAGGTGTTCAGGGTGCAGTCAGCATAGCAAGCTAAAGTTCCTCCAGTATAGCCAAGAGAAGCGCAGCTCTGCCCTTTCAAATCGCTACCATCGCATTCTTCACCAGTGCCAGCAGCGCCATCACCACAAATTGTAATGGTAGCCGTACTGATAATATTAGCTGATGAAGCAGCCAAAACCTCTCCAAAAGCAAAGATTAGAAAAATCAAAATTAGATACCTCTTTTTCATTATTCATTTCTTTTTGACACCAACTTGAAAAGAAAAAAATCTTTTGCAAAGTAAAATAACAGCAATAACAAAAATAGCAATTAACGCTCCCCAAACTATTTTTGAATATTTTTTAAAGAAGTAAGAAAGACGGTAAATAACAGCTTGAATTCTATTGGCAGGAACAACAGAAAACCAAAGCTGGGCAGCTGCAGCTACAGCAATGGTCGTTCCAGGCCCTTTTTCAGTGACAGGATGCGCTTCAAGAAAAACAAAATAATCTCCTGGTTCTGCTTTTAAAGGCAAAGTTAAGCTAATTTCCACTTGTTGAATCCCGCCCGGCTCTAAAGAAAAGGTTGCGGGATTGAAACTGAACCAATCCTTGGGAGGCATTTTTTCTGGCTGGTCTCTGTGATACTCAGCTGTCACTTCATATGCGCCAGTTTCATCCCCTGTGTTTAAAACCGGTAATATGGGTAACTCATAAATAACACCGGGCTTTAAATCCTCTTCCACTCTCATTTTGCCAACTCCAACCCCAACTCCCATTCCACTCGAGCAGAAACAAGGCAACAAAAAAACGCTTAGGGAAATCAAAACGAAAAAAAGAGTCTTTTTCATGATTTTATATCAGCCCCCCAATCAAAAACTAGTTTATTAGCTACCATCTACAGCTTGAACAGTAATGGTCATGCTCTGCTGAGTGTAATTAGTAGTGCTGCTTGGAACAGAAATGTAAGTGTCTAAAGTAGAAGTGGCCTCTGCAGCTAATCCTGTCTCCATAGTGACATACTCGTTGTCTATGTATGGCCAGTCATAACTGCCTGTTGTGGTGCTGAACTGGTGAGTGTAAATTTCACTTCCAGGGCTTGATGTCCCTATATCCCAATTAGTGCTGTCTGCGGTTTTAATGTTAAAATTCTCTGTTATGTTGCCATTGTTAATCGCCTCTTGAGTGTCAGTAGTAGTTGTAGAGCATTTCCTTCCTCCAACAGCTATATTTCCATATGCTATTTCAGCAGCCCCACCCGTAGCTGTCTTTGTGTAAACCGAAATGTTCTGGGCTGTGACAGTAACTGAAACTGTTGCTGTTGTTGCAGCTTTAATAGGACTCATCAATACCAAGCAACAAATACCGAAAATAGAAAAAACTAAAAATACAATACCTAATGCTTGCGATTTCATTTTTAGAAAATTACTTTTACCTCGACCTTTCGTTTTAATTACTTTTTCTTTTCGCATATTTTAATATTATAGCAAATATATTTTTTCCCTTGCAACAGCAAGTTATCCACAACTACTGAGCGACAGCTTGAATAGTAATGGTTGTGCTTTGCTCTCCGTAATTAACAGTAGCGCTGGGAAGAAAAATATATGTGTCAATAGTTGAAGTTCCATTGTCAAGAACACCGGTCTCTAAAGAAACATACTCATTGTCTATGTACTGCCAATAGCTTCCAGAAGTTGTGGTAAACAAATGAGTGTAAATTTCACTTCCAGGGCTTGATGTCCCTATATCCCAATTAGTAGTATCTGTGCTTTTAATATTAAAGTTCTCTGTAAAACCGCCGTTGTTTATTGCATACTGGGTGTCAGTGGTAGTTGTAGAACAAGCCCCACCGCCAACAGCTACAAAGCCGTAGCCAATTGTCCCGTCTTTAACATAAACTGAAGCTACAGGAGCATCAGGCACCTCAAACTCAGCCCAAGAAACATAAACAAACTGACCAGCGCCCCCGTTGACAGTAATATTAAACTGCAAACGTAAATCAGCATAGCTTGCTATGCTGTCTGCTTGGCCTGCTGTTAGAGTATATGTAGAAGTAGTAAAGCTATCAAGCGCAGTATCGCTTATGCTCGAAGAAGCAACCTCATGGGTGTCCCCCTCATATAAGCTCACAACTAAAGTAAGGGTCTTGTTTGTTTTGTCTCTTTTCGCTCTCCACCTTATAACATGGCCTGTTGAACTTTGAGGGTCTGAAATAGTTCCCAGCCCAGCCACATAAGGGTTTAGGTCAGCATTAGGATTTGATTTTATATAATCTGCATCAACACCAGCATCATATTCGTCTATGGATTGATAGATATTCGTGCTTCCACCTCCTTCATCTGTCCAAGCAGGGCTTCCCACGTCGACATCAGAACTTGGCCTTGCAAACTGAGCTGCAAAAACCATGCCGATTTGAGGTGGTATTGCAGGATAATCCCATATTTGAGGCCAGCCAGAAAAAAGCCAAGCTGCAACGATAATGAAGATAAGACAAAATAACAGAAAATTCCCTAAGATATTTTTTATTACTTTAGCCATTACATTATTATAATCATCCAAAAAAAAATGTAAAAGCCAAAACAAAAAAACCTTTTAAGGGGCTTCCCCTGCGCAAAGCTAATTAAACCTTCTTTGTGAATGTTCTAAGTGCGAACCAGGCTTTGTTGTCGCGATTTACTGCATCTATTCTTCAGACCGTACAGCAAAAAGACAAAATCTCTTTTCATTTCTTCAAATCTCTTGTCTACATGCTTGAACTTTTCATCCAAATATTTAATTAACTCGCTTAACTCTTTCTCCATCTCTTTATGCTTGATAACATAATTGGAAACTATACTATTTTGGATATAGCTCTTTTTAATTCTGGCAAATCTTGTTTTGCTGTTTTCCAAACCCTTTCTAAATTTACTCCTTGCATAATCCTCAATCAAAATACTAAGGATTGCTCTTTTAGAATACCTTTTCTTAAAACAGGCTTTATTGTAGAGTATTCGACCACATCTACTTTTCTCTTTAATCTTTCCTCTAAATCAAGCTTCAAAGCCACTAAATCAAGCAAACTCTTATTCCTGCTACTTTTGAATTCTATTAAGATGTCAATATCACTTTTTTCATTCTCTTCCCCCCGAACGTAAGAACCAAAAACAGCTGCCTTCTTTACATCATGGTACTCTAAAATAGGGGCAATTTTCTTTTTTATTGCTGAAATATTGCTATTCATATTTTATTAAATTTTATCAAAATAAATTCTCAAAATCAAGAATATAAACTATGGTGGACCCGGGGAGATTCGAACTCCCGACCTTCGGTATGCAAAACCGACGCTCTACCAACTAAGCCACGGGCCCTTATCAATGTGGGCGATCGAGGACTCGAACCTCGGACCTTTCCCTTATCAGAGGAACGCTCTGGCCGCCTGAGCTAATCGCCCTAATTCCCCTTATTCTACTTTTTTTTATAAAGAAAATCAATAAAAAAACTCCTCTAAGAAAAAAGAAGTGTTCCTTTTTGGTTTCTCTGAGTTGTTCCGAGAGGCCGCCTTTTAAGGTAGTTCGGCCAATACCCAAAAGTTAAAATCCGAATTCCAGACTTCAACTCTTACCGACCAAAAAATAAAATGAAATGATCCATGCACAGCTTCCGCTACGCATGCCTTGTTACGACTTCGTCCTGATTACTGAATCCACCTTAGGTCCCACAGAGTGGGCACTTCGGGTGTTCCCAGCTTTCCTGACGTGACGGGCGGTATTAGGATCAAATTTATTGTCCTACACCACTGGGCAAACGGTTTTCCCGTACCCTAGCGGTTTCCGATCTATGTTTTTTGCCTAAAGCTCTCATCTTTTTCTGGATTGCTTTAATTTCTTTTATCCCCTTTTTTGTCAGATGCTCCCCTTTCTTTCTTTTCTCTATAATCTGCTTAAAGTAATCAAATCTTTTGGCCTGTTTTGCTTGCAAAGGATGCTTCTCAAAAAAAGGAATCAAAACCTCTGAAACTTCATCAAACCTTCCCACTTTGTACTTAACATGAGGATACCATCCATAACGTTCATACTTGCATTCATATATCTTTCCACACCCAATAGTTGCTTGAATTCTCTCCAAAATCTCTCTGTCATCAGCCCTAAGTTCAATTGAGAATTCAGGCCGAATAAAGATCTTGGTTCTCATGCAATCATCTCTATAAATGCTCACCCAGAAACTACCTTCCCCATCTACAAATCCTGCAACATATTGAGGGTGAAGTTTCTTTATAGATCGAATTCGCTCCTTCCCCTTTCGGGTACTATGAGCTCTGCTGACTTCTTGTGGCCGCATAAAATTAAGATTGCTCTAAAACTTTTACTGAGGTTAGTATACTTTAAGTATACCATGTTTCAGTAACAGCCGCAAGATCTCACTGGGTCACTAAAAAGACCCTTCTTTTCCATCTCGATATTCCTGCACTCAACAAAATTTCTTAAAGGGTGGCTTCTCCATGTACTCGCAGGATCGCCACTTTGTTGAGCCTGAAACGAATATTCAAGCTGGAAAATGCTAATTTCGCCCTTCACCTTACAAGCTCACGCTCTAAGGCTGCGATTTCGCTTTAGAGAACCCTTTTTTCTCTAATTGGATTTTAACCAACTGGTCTAGTTAGCTGCCAGTCACCCGAGTACAAGATTCAGTGACATATTCATCGCGACGTAGCTGATTCGCGATTACTAGCGATTCCGGCTTCATGAGGTCGAGTTGCAGACCTCAATCCGAACTGAGACTGGTTTTGATGGGATTAGCTCCCCGTTGCCGGTTTGCAACCCATTGTGCCAGCCATTGTACCACGTGTGCTGCCCAGGACATAAGGGCCATGCTGATTTGGCGTTGTCCCCACCTTCCTCCACGTTATCCGCGGCAGTCTCCTATGACACGTAAAACATAGGATAGGGGTTGCGCAGGTTTCCCCATTTAAGGGAGCAGCTCACGCCACCTGCTGACGACAACCATGCAACACCTGTGCTAGTGCCTTGCGGGGTTCTGAATCTCTTCAGAATTTCACTAGCATGTCAAGTCCTGGTAAGGTTCTTCGCTTAACGTCGAATTAAGCCACGTGGTCCACCGCTTGTGTAAATCCCCGTCTATTCCTTTGAGTTTCGTGGTTGCCCACGTACTTCCCAGGCGGGGCACTTAACGCGTTAGCTTCGCCAGTGAAAGGGTCGATACTTCCACCAGCTAGTGTCCATCGTTTACAGCTAGGATTACGAGGGTATCTAATCCTCTTCACTCCCCTAGCTTTCGTCAATCAGCGTCAGGGTCGCCCCAGCTAGCTGCCTTCGCTTTTGGTGTTCCGTACGATATCAACGGATTTCACCCCTACACCGTACGTTCCGCTAGCCTCTAACGCCCTCTAGTTTAGAAGTATCTCTGGCAGTTTTGAGGTTGAGCCCCAAGATTTTACCAAAGACTTTCTAAACAGCCTTAAGACTCTTTACGCCCAGTGAATCCGGATAACGTTTGAGGGTCACGTATTACCGCTACTGCTGGCTGTGCTAAAATATTTTAGCATGGACTATATCTTCACCCTAAAGGGTGTCCGGCGTATTATGACAGGTATAAACTGTCATCTCTCTAGTCTTATCCTAGAGAAGTCTCTGAGGGGTTGTTTTTCAAAAACAACTTCCCTGCTGATTGTCTTTCATTGGATTCCAAAAGGGATACAAAGCGACCAATGAAAGATGTTCCAGCATATAAGCCGGTTCACTTTCTGAAAGCGTTCAGAAAGCTTACACTCCAAAATCTCTTTTGAAGGACGCGCCAAAGCACGTGATTAGTCCCCTCTTATTCCTGGAGTACTGTCAAAAACTTCATCCTCCAGAAAAGCGGTTTACAATCCTAAGATCTTCTTCCCGCACGCGGCGTCGCTCCATCAGACTTTCGTCCATTGTGGAAGATTCTCGACTGCAGCCTCCCGTAGGAGTTTGGGCCGTGTCTCAGTCCCAATGTTGGGGGCCACGCTCTCACGCCCCCTACCCGTCATTGCCTTGGTAGGCCATTACCCTACCAACAAGCTGATAGGCCGCGGACCGATCCCAGAGCGCTAAAGCTTTACCAACACCATAAATGATGCTGGACCATCGGGAATTACCCTGGATTTCTCCAGGCTATGCCCGACTCTGGGGTTCGTCATCCACGTGTTACTAACCCGTTTGCCGCTATCCCCGAAGGGATCGCTCGACTTGCATGCCTTATCCACGCCGCCAACGTTCATCCTGAGCCAGGATCGAACTCTCAGAGAAAATAAAAGAGTCTCGGAACAACTCAGAAAAACCAATAATAAAATATTCAGTTGAAAAGAACCAACCAATTCCTATTTTACTTATTTAAAAATCCATGTCAATACCAACCGGACAATGGTCAGAACCCATCACCTTAGAACTAATAAAGGCTTTTTTTAATTTAGAGCTTAAATCAGAAGAACAAAAAAAGTAATCAATTCTCCAGCCCAAGTTTCTTTGCCTGGCATTAGCAAAATTAGTCCACCAAGTATAATTTCCTGGTTTTTTATTAAATTTTCTAAAAGCATCAATAAAGCCCAAGGAAATAAGTTGGTCAATTTTTCTCCTTTCGGGGGCAGTAAAACCAGTATTATTTTTATTCTGTTTTGGTCTGGCTAAATCAATTTCCTTGTGAGCAATGTTAAAATCCCCTGTTAAAATTGTTTTTTTAGGTCTTAAATGATCTAAAATGTATTGATAAGAACTTAATTTATACTTCATATGTTCTTTTTTCCTGCCTCCATTAACCATATAAAAATTAAACAAAGAAAACTTTTTGAAATCAGCTCTTATTACCCTGCCCTGCTTGTCAAATCTTTCCAAGCCTATGCTCATTTCTACTTTTAAGGGCTTTTCCTTGCAAAACAACGCCACCCCAGAATAACCAGGTCTTGACCCTGGATTAAAATAGGAAAAATATCCTTTAAGGTTCTTAAAATCAGAAGGAATCTTGTCTAAGCTCGCTTTTATCTCCTGCAAGCAAACAATATCAGGTTTTTGCTTGTAAAACCATTTTAAAAATCCTTTTTTATGAACTGCTCTTAACCCATTTATATTCCAAGAAAGTATTTTCATGGCTTTGTCCTATCAATGTCCTAGGACATTGCTCTCCTTTTTAAAGAAACAGGCATTTTTTCAATAGCATATCTTAAAGCAGTTCTGGGCATTTCTTTTTTGTGCCCCATTACAAACTGGAACACATCTTTTTGAAAGTCACGACTTGCTTCCTTTAAAAGCCAACCATATCCTTTTTGAACCATATCATCTTTATCTTTTAAAAGCTTTAAAGCAATTTCAAAAACATGTTTTAAATACTTTTTCTCTTTGCTAATTAAAGGAATAAAAACAACTGCTGAAGCTCTCCTTTGCCATCTGTTTTTTGAATTAATCCATTTTTTGACCTTATTAATGAGCTCTGGAAACTGGAATAAAAGCTCAGAAAAAGCATGGGTCATAAAATCATCACATTTTGCCCAATTGTCAATATATTTTTTCAACCATTTTTCAAAAATATTGAAATCATCTTTTGAAAACTGGTTTTTCATTCTTAAGACCCATTGAAAAGCAATTGTGGCTTCTTCACTATATCCAGAAGAAAGCAGGTTTTCACACAAAGAAAAAACCTCTTTTTTAGAACATTTTTTTGGGAAATAGTTCTTTGCTATCTTTCTCACTATGGCAGTTTTAACACCGCGCTTTTTTATCTCTTGTTTAAAAAACTTATCTATTCCTCCAAATCCTTTATTCTCTGCCAGTTCTTGACGGACTTTTAAAAGAATGTCCTGCATATATACTCATAGCCTGAGGTCGGATTCGAACCGACGACCTACTGTTTACAAAACAGTTGCTCTGGCCACTGAGCTACTCAGGCAGTTTATTCCACTATCTTTTCCCAGTAATCATCATCCTCATCAAACTTGGTGTTCTTTGCTGCTTTCTGGGGCAACTTTCCCTTGAATTGAGAAACATTAAAATTCAGTTTTCTTTTTGGCTTTTCTTTTTCAGCCAAAGACAACTCAGCCAAAACAGGCATTTTTTTTATAATAAGGAAAACGATGCCCCCAAAGCTTATTATTAAAATTATATGAGAAATAATGCTAATCATATTTCATATCTTACAAATTCCCCAACTTCTATTTTCTCCCCTATCTTTGCCCTATAATCATCTATTAAGTCCTGAACTGTTTTTGTTGTGTCTTTGACCCATTCTTGGGATAAAAGTGAAACTTCTTTTTTATACTTTTCTATCTTGCCTTGAATGATCTTTTCAGTTATTTCCTTTGGTTTTCCAGAACCTTCAATCTGTTTTTCATAAATCTTTCTCTCTCCGTCAAGAAACTCCTCTGAAATATCTTCTTTTCTCACAAACAAAGGTTTTGAGGCGGCAATTTGCAAACACAACTCATGAGCTAATTTCTTAAACTCTTCTGATTGAGCGACAAAATCAGATTCACATAGCAATTGCAGTAAAACCCCTATTTTTCCATTAGCGTGAATGTATGAAGAGACAACCCCTGCTGAAGCTGTCTTTCCTTTCCTGTCTTTCAGCATCTCTTTGCCTTTTTCTCTTAGAATTTTTTTTGCTTTTTCAATATCTCCTTTTGCTTCTTCTAAAGCGTTTTTGCAGTCCATCATAGGAATGCCGGTTTCTGCTCTTAATTGTTTTAATTTTTCAATGCTCATTTTTTTATTACAGAAACAACCTTTTCTAAAATATATTTAACAGAAGAAATGGCATCATCATTGGCAGGAATAGGATAGTCAACTTGTGAAATATCTGCGTTAGTGTCAACAATAGCAATTGTTTTTACTCCTTTCATTTGCGCCTCTTTCAACGCGAGATCATCTTTCACAATATCACAAATGAAAACAGCGTCAGGCAGGTTTTCTAAATCCTGTATGCCCTCGAACTTAGTTGATAAATCCTGAAGCTCTTTTTCTTTCTGGATTCTTTCTTTCTTGGTGTATTTTTCGAGCTCCCCTGTCTCTTTTTTCTGCTGCAAGTCCTTGTAATACTGAGCTCTTTTTTTAATAACTGTAAAATTCGTAAAAGTTCCTCCCAACCACCTTGCTGTAACATAAGGAGTATTTGCCTCTTGGGCCATTTCTTTTACCAATTTCTGCAAAGGAATCTTAGTCCCAACAATCATCAGTTTTGGTGATTCTTTTTCAATATAGTCCAAGGCCTTTTCAAAAAACTCCTTTGTTTTCTCTAAATTAATAATATGCACTGTGTTTTTTATCCCAACCACAAACTCCTCCATGCTGGGATGAAGCTTTGAGGTTCTGTGACCTAAATGAACTCCATTTTCTGTCATTTCATCTACTGAAATTTTTGTTTCTTCTGCCATTTATTTTTTCTTTTTCTTCTTTACTTTCTTTTTAACCTCCTTTTTCTTTGCCAATCTGGCTTTAAACTTCTCTACTCTCCCCTCTTTATCAATAATCTTTTCTTTCCCAGTGTAAAAAGGATGGCATTTGAAGCAAACTTCTGTTTCAATCATTTCCTTGGTGGAGCCCACTTCAAAAGAAGCTCCGCAAGCGCAGTGGACTTTAGCATTAGGAAAATACTTGGGATGAATATCCTTTTTCATATCTTTTAATATATCTTAAAGCATTTGAAAAATCAAGCAAATTATTATACAATTTCAAATATATGGAAGAAATAATTATGGAAATTAGAGCTGGCGCTGGAGGAGATGAAGCTGCTTTGTTTGCTGGCGATCTTTTTAAAATGTATTCAAAATATGCTCAAAACCAGAATTGGGGATTAACAATTTTGGACTCAAACCAAAAAGAAACAGGAGGATTACAGCAAGTTGTCTTTGAAATTAAAGGAGAAAATGTTTTTGAACAACTTAAAAATGAAGCTGGAGTCCATAGAGTCCAGAGGGTGCCAAAAACAGAAAAAGGCAATCGAATCCACACTTCAACTGCCTCTGTTGCGGTTTTGGAAAAACCGAAAATAGAAGAGATAACCATAAATCCAAATGACATTAAAATGGATTTCTACAAATCATCTGCCAAAGGAGGCCAGAATGTCAACAAAAGACAGACAGCTATTAGAATCACCCATATTCCAACAGGGATTACTTCAACCTGCCAAACTCAAAGAAATTTAGAGCAGAACAAACAAGCTGCCTTGTCTTTTTTGCAGGCCAAGCTCAATCAAATGAAAAAACAACAAATCCAAAGCAAGGTGACAGAACAAAGAAGAACTCAAATTGGCTCTGCGGACAGAGCAGAAAAAATTAGGACTTATAATTTTCCTCAAGACAGAATCACAGACCACAGAATAAAAAAATCCTTTCACAATATTGAAAAAATAATGGAAGGAAAATTGGACAAGATGATAAAAAAATTAGAAAATTGATTCTTGGCAAATAACTGACATGCTTCCCTTGTCTATATACTCTTGGAAGCAGTTAGCGACATTCATAACAGGATTGCCGTAATTTCTCTGACACCAAGAAGAAGTGCAGCCAAAATATCTTAAAGCAGCCCTTATTTCAGCAGAATAGGTTTGAGCAGAAGCTCCCAAATCCCTTAAGTAAAGAGCGTTAGCAAAGAAAGCATCCCTTACAGACCAAGGATTAGCAGGTATCTGGCCTGTTTTTTGTTCTATTTCATCTTTGTAAAGCATCCAGGTTGAAGCTATAAACTGGGCCGGCCCCATAGCTCCTCCCCAGCCAAAATAGCTTCCATTGGTTATCATACAGCAAGAAACTGGAGTGTGAAAAGCGTCAGTTTGCAAAAAACCAGCATCATTTAATGACTTGACAATCTTTAAAAAAGGGCTGACATCCCTGGTTGGCTTCATTGTTTTTGGAGCTAAATTGCCTGTTTTAATGTAAACACCATCTCCAGTGGTGACATTTCTTAAATAACAACCTCCTTTTAATTTCCCTATCCTTGTTTCCTGCCATAAAACAGCCAAGGAAAAAGCTGCTCTTACTCCAGTTTGAGATGAAATTGATTTTGCAATTTCAACAGCATCTTCAAACTTTATTCCACCTTCTGGAACCTGAATCAATTCAAAGAGCAAGTTGCCTATCTTGGTTGCTTTTTCTGTAGCTTCTTTCTGTTCAGCCACGTATTTTTGATATTCTTTTTCTGTTAACTGTAAGAAATACTCCTGCTGCGCTTTTTCTCTGGCTGACTCCTGTTTTTGCAGTTCTTTAATAGTGACTAAGTTCTCTAAATCTTTTTTCTCTGAATCCATGGTCTGCTTCTGATCTTCAAGATCTGTTTTCAAATCTTTAATGTTAGCTAACAAGTCCTGTGTTTTAACATTTAAGGCCTCTAAAGCCACTAAATTGTCAAAAAAGCCAGACAAGGTTTCTTCCCCCAAAAGAATCTCAATGGTTGATTTTTGATCCTCTTCATATTTTGCTCGCAAAAGCACTCTTAATCTTCCCTTGACCTCTTCTATTTTCCAGCCGGTCTTTTCAATGGAGGTCTCTGTGTTTCCGATTTGCTGACCCAAGTCCTTTATCATTACATTGCTTTGGTTAATTTGATACTGAAGGTTCTGTATTTTTCTTTGAAAAGAATAAATCGCATCAGACAATGTCTTTTTCTCTGCTTCTGTCTTGGAAATGTCTTTTTCCAATTCTTCTGACTTTTGTTCATAAAAGGCCTTGCATCTTTCTAAAAGCTGCCTATATTCATCTCGAGACAAGGTTTTCTCCCCCTGCTCTATATTCTCCCACAAGCAATCCTGCCCAAGAGCGCCAGAAAAAACAACTTGTTTTAAACAAAAAAAACCCAGCAAAAAAACAAGGCCAAAAAATATTATTTTTTTAAAACGCATATTATTCTTCTTTTTCTTGTTCTGTTGCTTGCTTTTCTTCTCCCTCCTGCTCAACCTCCGCCTCTTCTTCTTTTTCTTCTTCTTCTTCAATTACCTCTTCTTCTTTTGGCTCTTCAACATGGCAGACCAAATCATCTGGGTTGTGATTCAAAATCTCAACCCCTTCTGGAACCTCAAGGTCCTTAACAACAACCTTGTCTTCAAAACTTCTGAGCACCTCCAAGTTCACTTCTATTTCCCTTGGCAAATCCTTGGCTAAACCCCTCACAGGCACTTCCTGAATTTCCCTTACTAAAATACCCCCCATTTCTGTTACAGCTGTAGATTCTCCTTCAAAAACAATAGGGACTTCAGAGGTAATTTTCTTTTTCATTGATGGTTTAAAAAAGTCAATATGAATCACTTTTCCAGATAAAGGATCCCGACTTAACTGGTGGATTAAAACCTCTTCTTTTTTACCGTTAAACTCCAACTCAATTAGGGTGGTTTCTCCAGCTTCAGCAAAAGCTTTTTCAAAATCCTTTTCTGCGACAGAAAGATTCACGTTTTTTAGTCCTTCACCATAAAGGACAGCGGGAATAAAACCGTTCTTGTTTTTCCTTAAAATTGTTTTTAGTTTTATCATTTAACTTTTATGCAGTTAACCGGACAAATTTCTTGAGCTTCTTTATAGCATCCATCTTCTTTTACTTCAAGCTCTTCAATTTCTCCTTTTTCTTTTGATCCTTTTAAATGAGAAACACTTTCTTTCATTTCAAAAAACTTAGGGCATAAAGCAGCGCAAGTGCGACAGCCAATGCATTTTTCTTTTTCTAAAATAATTTTCATATTTTTTTATACCTTACTTTTTTTAATTTTCCTTTAGAAATTAAACCTTGTTTAGCTCCCAGCTTGCCAATACAAGACTCAGCATTGCTCACAGCCATTCGAATAGCATATTCTATATCATTTTCCCTGATAAGTCCAGAAACAAAACCGCTTCCAAAAGCATCACCAGCCCCTGTTTTTTCAACAACTCGAACATTATTAGAAGAAGCTTCAAAAAGCTTCTTTCCATCCCAAATCAAACTGCCTTTTTTACCCAAAGTGATAGCTGTAATTTTAGAAGGCATTTCTTTAATTTTCCCCTGCAAACCCCCTCTGAACAAAGAATCAATTTCTTCTTTGTTCATTAATAAAAAATCAATGTCTCTGAAAACTTCTTTACAATCTTTAAGAGTTTCTTTAGCTGGGTTTAAAGCAACTTTAATACCATTCTCTTTAGCAAACTTAACCAAGGGTTTTAAAACCAAAGCTGATTTTCTGTGCAAAGGGGCTAAATAAAACCATTTTGTCTTTCTTATCTTTTTAAAAGGAATGTGTTTTTTAGAAAGGAAATGAGAAGCTCCTTCATAAAATAAAATGCTTCTTTCTTTTTGAAAAGGAGACAAAATCAAAGAAAAAGCTGTTTTTTTATCTGTTCGCTGAAAGAATTTCTTTACCTTAAACCTTTTCAAGTCCTTTAAAATGACATGGGAAAAAATATCATTGCTCAAAAGCCCTACATGGGCTGTTTTTAGGCCCTGTTTTGAAAAAGCGCAAGCAGTATTTGTCCCTCCACCACCCGAAACCACCTCCAAATTATCAATTAAATGCTTAGAGCCGGCCCTAAAAGAAAGCTTTTTTACTTTTAAAAAAACATCCACTGTTGAAGAACCAAAAGTAATAACATCAAACATATTTAAAGCTTTAAGATTGTTTTAATAACAGTATCAGGGTTCAATGAAATACTCTCGATGCCTTGTTTAACTAAAAACTTAGCAAACTTAGGAAAGGTAGAGGGAGCTTGCCCGCAAATCCCACAGTATTTTTTCTTCTTTTTGCAAAGCGAAATGACTTGCTTTATCATCTCCTTTACTGCCTTGTTTCTCTCATCCCCTATCTTCTGCAAAGAAGCATTGTCCCTGTCAATGCCCAAGACAAGCTGGGTTAAATCATTGCTGCCAATGCTCATTCCATCAAATATTTTTAAAAACTCTTCAGCTAAAACAACATTGGAAGGGACTTCAGCCATAACATAGATTTTCACACCTCTCAAACCAGCTTTTTTTATCATTGATTTTACTTTCTTTCCTTCTTCTGGTGTGCGGCAAAAAGGAATCATAACTTCAATGTTTTTTAGACCAAAAACATTCCTCACTCTTTTGATTGCTGCTATTTCCATTGAAAATGCCTCTTTAAAATCATCGTCATAGTATCTCGAAGCTCCTCTCCAGCCAAGCATTGGATTTTCTTCTTCTGGCTCAAAAAGCTCCCCGCCTAAAAGCTGGGCATATTCATTGGTTTTAAAGTCAGAAAACCTTACAATAACTGGTTTGGGCCAAAAAGCGCAAGCTATCTGCCCTATGCCTTCAGCTAATTTGTTGATAAAATACTCCCTCTTGTCCTTATACCCTAAAGAAACTTTTGCTATTTCTCTTAAGATTCTCTTTGCTCGGGCTTTTTGCTTTCTATTTTTCAGAGCCCTTGCCTGATTTTTAATTCTTCTGTAATGGTATAAAGCTAAAGGATGAACTTTTATCTTTTCTGCTATGATAAACTCTTCTCTCATCAAACCCACACCGTCATTTGGCATTTGAGACACCCTGAAGGCTGTGTCTGGAGAAGCAACATTCATCATAATCTTTGTTTTTAGTTTCTTTTTTCTCTTTAACTTATAATCTCTGGTTGAGAATTCAACTTTGCCTTTAAAAACCCTTCCATTCAAACCCTGGGTGCAGTCAATCGTGATTTCCTGTCCTGTTTTTAACACCTTAGTCGCTTTTTTAGTTCCAACAATGGTTGGAATGCCTAATTCTCTGGCCACTATTGCAGCATGGCATGTTTTTCCTCCTTCGTCTGTCACAATAGCAGAAGCCAAGCTCATAATGCTTACCCAATCAGGATCTGTCATTTTAGTAACTAGAACTTCTCCTTTTTTAAACTTGGAAATTTTAGAAAGATTAGAAATAACATGGGCTTTTCCAAAGCCAATTTTATCTCCAATAGCAGTGCCCTCTAAAATCGGTTTCTTTTTTGTTTTCAGAAAATATTCCCGATAGGTAGTTGCTTCTTTCAAAGAATGGACTGTTTCCGGCCTTGATTGAACTATAAACAATTGGTTTGAGACACCATCTTTAGCCCATTCAATATCTTGTGGTTTCTTATAATGCTCTTCTATGATAAGGCCCCATTTAGACAAAGTAAGCACTTCTTTGTCTGTTAAAGAAAACTGGATTCTCTTCTTTAATCCCACTTCTTCCTCTTTTAGTCCTCCTTTAACATCATAAACATATTTCTTTTCCTTTCTGCCTAAATTTTTAACCACTATTGGCTTAAAGCCCTTTTCCAAAGTTGGCTTGAAAACAAAAAATTCATCAGGCGTTATCTTCCCTTTGACAATCATTTCTCCAACACCATAAATAGAATTAATCAAAACAACATCTCTGAACCCTGTTTCTGTGTCTAAGGTAAACATTACTCCAGAAGAACCTGAGTCGCTCCTTACCATTCTCTGAACACAAACAGAAAGAGCTATATCAAGGTGCTTGAATCCTTTTTTCTCTCTGTAAGCTATCGCTCTTTTGGTAAATAAAGAAGCCATGCATTTTTGAACGCTTCTTAAAAGCTCCCACTTTCCAGAAACATTTAAATAGGTTTCATGCTGACCAGCAAAAGAAGCAGAAGGAAGGTCTTCTGCTGTGGCTGATGACCTTACAGCAACATCATTACCTTTTTTTGACAAAATAGAATAGGATTTGAAAATCTCTTCTTGCACGTCCTCTGGAAAAGAACCGCTCATTATTAAAGAGCTTGCTTTATTGCTTGTTTTCTCTAAGGACTTAATGCTGTTTTTATTAAAATTAGAAAAAATCTTTTTCAGTTTCTTTTCAAAGTCATTGTGTTTGACAAAATACCAAAAAGCATGAGCACTTAAACAAAAACCATCAGGTATTTTAATGCCTTTTTTTGTGAGAGCAGAAAACATTTCTCCCAGAGAAGCATTTTTCCCTCCCACTAAAGAAACATCTTTTTTGGATATTTCTTTAAGCCAAAGAATATTTTTTTCAGATTTTTTCATTCTCCTTCTTTCATAAACAAAGCAATATCAGAAGCATCGTAATCAGCAGAGCCCTCTCCCCAAGAAGAACCGTCACAGCAACTTGGTCTTTCGCCTGTGGGGCAAGTGTCTGATTCACAAGCAGCATATAAAACAGCGTAAACACCAGCACATTGCCCATCGCAAGGATCAGAGACCCTGGCGTATCTATAAATACAAGCAGAACCCCAAGGGTCTGTAAGATTTGTCCATTCTTTTATTTCAATGTTCCCCATAAAGGCCTCATCATACACCGGCTGGACAAAAGAGTCCCCCCCCAAAGCAGCGTTAGCAGCGTCCCAGGAAACACCATGAATATCACAATCAGCATCCGCGCTTTCAGGATACTGTTGGTATTCAGCATAATAAAGCTGAATTGCTTGAGCTAATTGATAAATTTCCTGGATTCTTCTCGCATCTCTTGACTGCTTTGCGCCCCTTATGGTGGCTGTTAAGGTTATGCCAGCTAAAATACCTAAAATAGCAATGACAATTAAAAGCTCCACTAAAGTAAACCCTTTTTTCATATTATTTATTTTAACAATTCACCTTTCCAAATCAAAGCTTTTATGCACAGACAAGCCCTTCTAATTTCAAAAAAACAAGGGTTAAATCCACCTAAAAACAAAGCAATGATTGGTTTTTTTGGATATTTTTTTTGAATCCTCTTTAAAACAAGCGCGTTCTTTTTTGGCTCTGTCATAGCTTGCAAAGTTTGAGCCACAATTAATCCTTTAATTTCTTTTTTACTTAATAATTTTTTCAAGGCCTTTTCATAATCAGAAGAAAGAGCGTCTCCTCTAATATCACAAACTTCTCTTACTTTAACTCCAAACTTAGACAGCCAGTCAGAAGCTAAAACACCTACTGCTCCCCCATTGGTTAGAACACCAATACTGTTTTTACAAGAAGGCAAAAAAGACAAAACATTAGAAACTTCCATTAAATCCTTTAAAGTGTCAACTTCAAAAAGTCCCGCTTTTTTAAAAGCAGCAGAATAAATCTTTTCATTTCCTGCCAAGCTGGCAGTATGTGTTTGAACTGCTTTTTTGCCTCTCTTTGTTTTTCCTCCTTTCAAAACCACAATTGGCTTTTTGCATTTTAAACAAGCATTAATAAACTTTGAGCCGTTTTTTAAACCTTCAATGTAAAGAGCAATTGCTTTTGTTTTCTCGTGTTTTGCAAAATAATCAATTAAATCAGAAACATCCACATCTTGAGCATTGCCAAAAGAAACCATAGAAGAAAAATCATAATCCATGATCGTGTTCATTAGAGCTCCGGATTGCGACAGAAAAGCTACTTTTCCTTTTTCAGGAGAAAGCTTGGAAAAACTGGCATTTAATTTTTCATAAGGATTGATAATTCCCATGCAATTAGGCCCCAAAAACCTTATTTCTTTTAAAATATTAGACAGTTCTCTTTGTTCTTTGTCATTACCTATTTCAGCAAAACCAGCTGAAATAATTATTACAGCTTTTACTTTCTTCTGGGTAACTTCTCTAGCTACTTTTAAAACAACTTTCTGGGGAACAGCGATAATAGCTAAATCAATATCTGTTTTAATATCTAAAATAGAAGGAAAACACTTTTTCCCAAAAAGTTTTTTCCTGTTAGGATTGACAAAAAAAACCTTTTTATTAGAAAGATTTTGGCACAAAGCCAAACCAACAGAACTTTTTCTTTGAGTAGCGCCAATTAAAGCTATTGTTTTGGGATTAAAAAAAGCTTTCATGTGATTATTTTAGGGTCAATTACTAAAATGTCATCCCCTTTAGCCATAACTGGATTGAAATCAACTTCTTTTATAAAAGGGTTTTCTGAAACAAGGTTTCCCAAATTAATCAATGCTTTTGCTAACTTATTTAGGTTTACTTTTTCCATTCCTCGAAATCCTTTTAAGAGCTCAAACCCCTTCAGCGCTTTTAGCATTTCTAAAGCCTCTTTCTTATTCAAGGGATATATTCCAAAACTTATATCCTCCAGAACCTCAACTAAAACTCCTCCCAAACCAAACATTAAAACAATGCCAAAGGCCTTGTCTCTTTTAGCTCCTAAAAAAAGCTCGAGCCCCTTAACTTCTTTTTGGACTAAAACAATACCTGACTTTTTCAATCTCAAGAAGCCCTTTAATGCTTGTTTTTTGTTCTCTGCTTTCAAAACAAGGCCTTTTTCTGTCTTATGCAAACCAAGGGTTTTTAAAAAAACAGGAAAACCAATTTTTTTCAAAATAAGTTTAAGCTGTTTTTTATTCTCAACTATTTCAGATTTTAAAAAAGGAATATTATGTCTGTTTAAAATCTGCTTTGTTTTTTCAAAACTTAAAAGCATTTTATATATTGAGCCATTTCAGCTAATCTTAAACCATAAGCATATTCATTGTCATACCAAGCTAAAATCTTTGCCATTTTACCTTGGACTTGTGTTAAATTAGCGTCAACAACAGCAGAATAAGGACTGCCAATAAAATCAGCTGAAACCAAGGGTTCAAAAGAAACAAAAATAATTCCCTTTTTTGCTAAAACCTTATTAAGTTTTTGGGCTGTTGTTTCTTTTTTCAGCTTACAGACAAAATCAACAATAGAAACAACAGGCGTTGGAACTCTTAAGGCCAAACCAGAAAGCTTTCCTTTTAGATTAGGCAGGACCTTTTCTACTGTTTTTGTGGCTCCAGTCGTGGTGGGAACAATATTCAAAGCGGCTGCTCTCGCCCTTCTTAAGTCCTTGTGAGGGGCATCAAGAATATTCTGGGTGGTAGTATAGCTGTGAATAGTAGTTAAAAACCCTTTTTCAATCCCAAAGGTCTCATCTAAAACTTTGGCAATAGGAGCTAGGCAGTTGGTGGTGCAAGAACCCATGGAAATTAAGTTTTCTCCTTTGTATTCTTCTTCATTAGCCCCCAAAAGATAAGTGGGAATTGAAGCTTCTTTTGCTGGAGCTGAAATAATCACTTTTTTAGCTCCTGCTTTTAAATGCTTTTTAGCTTTTAAATCAGCAAAAACCCCGGTGCACTCTAAAACAACGTCAATTCCTTTCCAAGGGAGTTTTAAGGGGTCTTTTTCAGAAACAAACCTGGCTGCTATTTTTCCTTTGTATTCACCGTAAACAGAGTCGTGTTTTAAAAGATGAATTAAGGTTTCTTTGTCAGCTAAGTCATTTATGCAAACAACCTTTAAATCTTTGTTTTCTGCAATGGCTTTGAAAGCAGCTCTCCCAATTCTGCCAAAACCATTAATGGCTATTTTTATAGGCATGTTTTTATTTTAACAAACTTTTGACTTCTCTTTGAAAAAAACTTTTCACGTCTTTCCATTTTACGGGAATAATCATTTCAGGCATAGGTTCTGTTTCAGCATCTTCAAAATAGACCAAGCTTTTCAAAATATGATTCAGATTATAATTAAATCTTTGATATTTTTTTTCAAAAAGCAACAAAATTTCATTTAAAGGGACAATCTTCTTGCTAATAAAAAAAATATCAATAAAGTCCTTTTTGCCTCCTCTCCCCGAAATAGCGCCAACTTTCATGCAGCCTATGTCCTTCTCATCAGCTATTTGAAAACCGTTGATATCTTTAAAAGGAAAAAGCACTGGATAATCATACCTGAAAAAACTCACTTTGGTCTTATTGAATATGCAAGTAAGACTGTCTTTAGCTTCTTTTTGAATAGAAACAGCGCCCTGTCTGCTCATCTTCTCAATAATTTCCTTTGGCATCACTTCGCCTTGCTTGAAAAAATCAAGGTCAATGGATTTTCTATGGCCTAAAAGAAAAGCAAGGCCTGTGCCGCCGCCAAGATAGAAATCTTCTGCAGCTTTACTCTCTTTCAATAAGGCCAAATCATCTCTTGTTTGTTTGGAAACAACTTCTTGCATTTTCTCTTTAAATTAAAAGCTAAAACCCAAAAATTAAAACTTTTCTTAGAAAGATTCCTAGAGCTCAAAATCACTTTTCTTATCTCTTTTCTCTGAAAGTTGTCTTTCATCCAAGAGACAGCTTGCCTGTCCCCGTATTCTAAAATTCTTTCAATAACGAATTTTGAATGTTTTTTTCTGTCCACTTCTTCCAAAGGAACATCCCAAAAATATCTCTTAAATGCTTTGGGAATATCGCTCATTAATATATTTTACCATAGAAATAATGTAAAGAAAAACCCCGGCTCAGGCCGGGATTTTTCTTTAGAGTTTCAAAAGTTGTGATATTTTTTCTTTATCAAACCCAACTATCCAATCGTCCCCAATATTTATCACAGGGACACCCATGCTCTTTGTTTTTTCAATCATTTCTTTTTGAGCTTCAAGATTAACAGAAACATCTATATCTTCAAACTCCACATTGTGCTCTTTTAAAAATTCTTTCAGGGCAACGCAATAAGGACAAACGGGAGTAGAATAAACTCTTACCATAAATTATTCACAGCTTCCAGATTCTCCAGAACCTTCAGTGGAATAGGTTTCAGAAAAACTGGTTGCGGCTTGTTCTTCGCTTAATTCCAAAGAGCAGTTTTCAGGCTCTTCATTAAAACTGCAGCAAAGCAACGACTTGACAGCTTGAGCTGTTCTGCCCCCAAAATTAAACTCGCTTTCTTTTTTCCCGTTTAGAATAAGGGTGGGAGAACCTGTAACACCGTAATCTTTTTCTGAAGCAAAATCCTCTCCAGCATATTTGGCTCCTCTGTCTTCTGCCTCCATGCAAGAACTTAGCTCTGCTGTATCAACACTTGCTTGTGTTAAACAAAGCTCACTTTCTCCAGCTTGAATAAAACAGCTTAAATAGTTCAAAAACTTGTCTTTTTGCTCTTCTCTAAGGCAAATTTGTCTTAAGTTCTCTTCAGCCTCTAAATCTCCATGCATAGCAGCCACTTTCCCATCAACCACTTCTCCCATGTAAGAAATTTTAATATTATCTTGAAGCTCTGGGGCTTGCTCCATTATTTCAACTAAAATTCTCTGCATTTGAAGTCCAAAAGGACAATAACTCACAACAAAGGCCTCTAAAATAGGCGTCTCTGCTTTTGCTATTTCTTCACATGTGGCAGCTGGAGCTTCAGCTTCTTCTGTTTCTTCTGTTTCCAAAGGTATTGCTTGTGGAAACAACAGTTTGCCGTCTTTTGAAACATAAGAAGGGAACTCTTCTGCTCCAACCTTTAAATTAAACTTGTACAAACCAGCTTCTTCTTCTATATCCCCTACTAAACTGGCCTCAGCGCTGCCTTGAAGCATCACATTATTAATAAAAGCTAAAGCGCCGTCAACTGCTTCTTGAGCGCTTGCTCCAGTTCCTCCTTGAAACTGAAAGTATAAAAGACCCAGAACAATAACAACCAGAACCGCAATGATAATGTTTTTAACCTTGTCTGTTGCCATATGTTTTTATCAATTATAATAGCAAAGTTAATTAAAGTTTGCAAATGCATCTGGTGTCATTCTTTTCACTTTAATCTTTTCAAAATCTCTGTCATAAGAAACAATGGTTGTTTCACCCCGCATGACCTTAGGATTAGAAGCAATCAAAGCGTCAATAAGCTTAATATTGCGCCTTTTATATAAATCCAGAGCCAAAGCAATATTCGCTTCATTAATAACCTTTAATCCTCTCAGCTTAGAAATACTTTCTAAGGCCTCAACTGCTCTTTGTTTTTTAAACTTGTAAAAACTTTCTAAGACCCAGTCTATCTCCACCAAAACCAAGGACGAGGTCCAGGCCTTTATTTTCTTTTTCTCCACTAATTGCAAGAACTCACAGCATTTTTTAAATGTTTTTTCATTCTCTTTAACAAAGACTCTTATAAAAATATTAGTGTCAATAAAATAGTCCATGTTATCCAATTCCATACCTCTTCATCATTGTTTCCCTAATCTTAACAGCATCTTTAACTTTCCTTGGTTTGAATTTTCCCGCTAATTCAAAAATATCAGGTCTGGGTTTAATTTTTATCTCCTCGTTGCTGATTTCAATGAAAACCTTCTCCCCTTCTTTCAAATCAAAACTTTCCCTGATTTGTTTGGGAATAGTTATCTGACCCTTTTTTGTGATAGTAGAAGTGTGAATCATACTTTTTCTTAATTTCTTACTTGAATTATAATTCTTACCTAGTTATTTGTCAACTCTTTTTCTATCTCAAGCAATCTTTCATACTTCACTTCTCTTTCTTTCTGCAAGGGTCCTCCTGCTTTAATAAAGTCAGCGCCAACCCCAACAGCAAAGTCAGAAATAAAATCATCCATTGTTTCTCCTCCTCTGTGAGAAACAATCACTTTCCAATGAAAACTTTTAGCTAAATGAACCGCTTTGATGGCCTCTGTTAAGGTGCCTATTTGGTTTGGCTTTATAACAACTCCTTTGCAAAGCTTTTTTGCTTTTTTCATTCTTGAAACATTGGTTGTGGTCAAATCATCCCCAAGAACCAAAACATTTTCTCTCATTATTTTTTTAAAACCTTTAAAATCATTTTCAGAAAAAGGGTCTTCAATCATGGAAACTCCATAATCTTTTATCAGTTCTTTGTAAAGTTCCAAGAGCTCCTTCCTTTTCAGCTCCTTTTCTTCAAAAAAGTACCTCCCTTTTTTAAAAAAATGAGAAGAGGCCGCATCTAAATAAATATCTGCTTTTGAAGCTTTTTTTAAAATATCTAAAGCCTGCCTTGTTTTCAAAGAGGCGACAAAACCACCTTCTTTGCCAAGGGGAGCTTTTACAATTTCTTTTATTTTAAAATAGCTCTTTTTTAAACTCTCATAGTTCTCCTTAAAAGAACCCAAAGAGCAAGTTAACATAAACTCCTGGATATCAGGTCCGTTTTGGCCGTGTTTTCCCCCTTCCATCATTAAAACGCAAGGTTTTGGCAAACAAGGTTTAGCTCCTGAAACTTGAGAAATATATTGGTACAAAGGGGTGCTCCCAGCAAAAGCTCTGGAAAAAACAATTGACAAGCCCAAAGTGGTGTTAGCTCCTAAATTTGATTTGTTTCTCGTCCCATCCAATTTTATTAAAAGCTGGTCTAATTCCTGCTGATTCTTTAAGCCTTTTACTTTTGGAAAAAGTTTTTTAACATTTTCTATTGCTTTTTCAACTCCAACTTCAACTGCTTCATAACAACCAACAGAAACACCAGAAGGCAAAGAAGCAGAAAAAACCTTGCCCTGCTCTTCCACCTCTATCTCCAAAGTGGGTTTTTTGTCTGAATTTAGAATCTGTTTCAAGCTTTTTAATTCCATGCTATTTCAAAAAGTGTAAAATGTCAGCTAAAAAAGTAAAAGGGCTTTTGTTTAAAAAAGATAAAAGAGAGAAAATTGAAATTAAAATTAAAATAACGCTTAAAAGAGCGAATCTTTTTTTATTCAAAAGAAAATGCTCTTTTTGAACAGAAAAACCAGGAGTGGTTTCAGGGTCGTATTGACTGGAAGGTTCTTTTGACAAAACAACCTTTCTTCTTTCTTTCCTCTGCAAGAACTCATCGAGCCATTCTTCTTTTGTTTGCCAAAATCTTCCTTTTTTCTCTGCTTTCAACACCCCCTGCCTTGCTTTTCTTCTTAAATATTCTTCGCAATATCCTGAATATGCTGAAGCTTTTTTAAAATTTATGTTTTTGCCCCCCTTTGACATAAGTATTCATAAGCTGAAAGAGCAGCTTTTGCCCCTTCTGAGGCTGCAATAACAATTTGTTTGTATTTACTTTCTCTCACATCACCAGCCGCAAAAAAACCTTTTAAGGAAGTTCTCCCATATTCGTCTGCTTTTATCTCCCCTCTTTCATTTAATTCTACTAAATCTTTTGCCAAATTGCTATTCGCTGCAGAGCCAATTTCAATGAAAACCCCATCAAACTTTTCTTCGCCTCTTTGAGAAAAAACAACACTTTCCACTCTTTCTTTCCCTTTTATCTCCTCTATTTGTTCTTTTATGTAAACTTCAATCTCTTTTGCTCTCTGTTGCAGCAAAGCATCTGCTTTGACCTTTTCTCCTCTTTCTGCAATAACAATTTTTTTAGCGTATTTGGCAAGGTCTAAGCCAGCTTCAAAACCAGCATTTCCTCCACCAACAATTAAAACTTTTTTGTCTTTAAAAAAAGGGGCATCGCACAAAGCGCAAAAAGAAACTCCTTTTCCTATTAAGCGCTCCTCACCCCGAACATTTAATTTTCTCGGCGTTGAACCGGTAGCCAAAATAACGGCCTTACTTTTATAACTGTTGACTGAAAATCCTTTTTCAATTTTCTCCACCTCTTCTTTTTTTATCTCAATATCATATTTTTTCAAATGCTCTAAAAAAGAATTCATTAATTCCTGCCCTGAAATGTTAATCATGCCTGGCCAATTCTCAACTAAAGAGGTTTTTCCCAGCTGTCCTACAAGGTCCTTGGTTAAAATAAGTGTTTTTAGCTTTTTTCTGGCAGCATAAATGCCTGCCGTAATGCCTGCAGGTCCTGCGCCAATAATAATCAAGTCGCGCATACGACATTAGGGATTTCTTTTATTAAATCAGTGGCTAACATGCCAATCCCAAACTTTTCAGAGCTTAATTCCCCTGCTTTGCCATTGATAAAAGCTGCTCCCTGAGCTGCTAAAAATGGTTCTACTCCTTGGGCTAAAAGTCCACCGCAAATTCCAGCCAAAGTGTCCCCTGTCCCGCCTACCGTCATAAAAGGAGTCCCGGTTTCATTAATGTAAACTTCTTGGCCATTAGAAATAATGTCTTTTTCTCCGGTTAAAAGAATAACAGAAGACAATTTCCCAGCTTCCTCTTTAACAGCTTCTGCTTTTTTTTCTAAAGAAAGACCCTTTAAATCCCTTTTCGTTAAAACAAAAAACTCATTGCTGTGGGGTGTTAGAATTAATCCCTTTCTTACTGAAGGATTCATTTTCAGAGCATAAATAGCATCAGCATCAACCACTGTTTTAATACTGGTTTGAGACAAAAAATCCAAAACAACTTTCTGTGTTTCTTCAGACCTTCCCAAACCACCTCCGATAACTAAAGCAGTCCTTTCTTTAGAAACAGCGCGAGCAGCTTCAGCCATGTTTAATAGAAGGGGCAAATCCTCTGCGTCAAAATGAGCTCCTTTAAAACCATAAGTTGCTAAATTAGGAGAAAAACCAGCGATAATATCAGCTGCTTTTTCTGGAGCTAAAACTCTTACCATATCTACGCCTGCTCTAAAACCAGCTAAACCAGCTAGAGCTGGAGAGCCAGTATAATGCTCCCCTCCCCCGACAACTAAAAGATACCCATTGTCATACTTGTGAGAACAAAGCTCTCTTTTAGGGTAAACCTTTCTTAAAATATCCTTAGTTATTTTTTTCATAATTTAATTTTTTTCTCTTTTAAAAAAGCTTTTAGCAAAGAACCGTATTGAGCATCATTTAAAGCTAAAAATAAAAATGACTTTAACCAGTCAACAGTTTTGCCGCATTCAAGCCAATCCCCTTCTATTTCATAGCCGTAGAGCATTTTGCCGTCTTGAATCATTTTTTTAATGGCTTCAGCTAAAATAATTTCTCCTTTTTTATTGGGTTTTGTTTTTTCTAAATAAGAAAAAATTTCATAAGGAAAAACATACCTGCCGCAAATTGCTAAGTTAGAAGGGGCCTCTTCTTTTTTCGGCTTTTCTATAATTCCCTTAATCCTAAAAAACCGGTTAGCTATTTTTTCAACTTCTACCACGCCATAAGCAGAAAGTTTTTCTGCTGGTATTTTCTGCAAGCCAAGAACTGTTTTTTCTGAGCTTTCAAAAACCTTTTTCAATTGCGCTAAGGCTGGTTTTTTAGTATAAAAAACATCATCTGGAAACATCACACAAAACGGATTTTTCCCTACTTGCTTTTTTGCTCTTAAAACAGCGTCCCCATCTCCTTTGGGTTGGGGCTGCAAACTTGAAGAAAACTTCAGGGTCTCAAAAAAATCTCTTTCCTTTTTCAAAATATTTAAGAGCGTCTTTTTGCCAGTTTTAGCTAAAAGCTTTTCCAGCTTTGGGCTTCTTTTAAAATAGTCCATTATCTCCTTGTTGTTTTCTGAAAGAACAAAAACAATTTGTTCAATGCCGGATTCTTTTGCTTCTCTCACAGCATAACTTACCAAGGGACGCGCTACCAAAGGAAGAATGTTTTTACAAATTGACTTTGTAAGAGGCAGGAATCTTGTTCCAAGACCGGCTGTGGGAATAACTGTTTTTTTTAATTCACTCATAATCTTTTTTCCTCATAAAAGCCGGAACATCAAAAGAGACGCCTTTTTCCCATTCTTGTTTTTCTTTTTCTTCTTTTTCTTTTTTAACTTCCATGGCTGTTTTTCTTTTTACCTTCTTTTTTACTTTCTCTTTTGGCTTTGTTTTTTTAGATTTTCTTTTTGGTTTCTTTTGTTTCTTATCTGGATCGCTTACAGCCAACAAAGTCATTTTTATCTTCCCAGCATAAGCAGGAGAATTTAAAATGCCAAAAACTATTCTAGCTCTTGAGTTTAATTCAGAAACTGCCTGACTAATAAACTGAACTTCTTTTAATTTCAAATCCTTGGCGCCTGTAATATTAAACAATATCCTGCTCACCTGTTTTGGTCCGGAATCAAAAATAGGATTTTTAAATACTTTCTTTAATACATCCTCTACCCTGTTTGGACCCGCAGAGACCCCTTGGCTGAAAAAAATCTGATGTCCTTTTCCCTTTAAAATGGTTTTTAAATCAGCAAAATCAATATTTATCAAACTGGGCTTTAAAATAACATTAAGAAGGTCTGCCATCCAATCAGAAAAAATATCATCCAAGCTTCCCAAGGCCTTTTTCAAAGGCATTTTTTTGTCTGTTATTTCAAAAATCTTCTCATTAGGAACAACGATCACACCAGACAAGCTCTCCTGCAGCTGAAGAGCGGCTTTTTTTGCTATTTTCATCTTTTTCCCGCCTTCAAATTCAAAAGGCAAAGTAAAAATGCCAATGGAAATAGCTTTTGATTTCTGGATTAATTCAGCAAAAACAGGGGCAGCTCCAGAACCAACCCCGCCTCCCAAAGCAGCGACCAATACGATCAAGTCCTGGCCTTCAAAAAGTTTTAAAATCTTGCTTTTTTCTGCTAAGGCCGCTTTTTGAGCTAATTCAGGATCCATGCCTGTTCCCATCCCAAAAACCATTTTTTCTCCAAATTGAAATCTTCTAATTCCTTTTCTCACCTTTTTAAAGGTTTTTTCATCAGTGTCAGCCACAACAAAATTAATGCCTTTTAATGCTTTGGACATTTCAGAAACAATAGAAGCGCCACCACCCCCAATCCCAACCACCTTAATTCTAATCTTGCGCGATTTTAAAATGTCTTGCTTTTTCTTCTTCATGGTGAGATGAATTCTTGTTCTAACTCAACCCCTTCCTCTTCAATTACTTCTTGAGGCTCTATGTCTAAGACCCCTGATTCTATTTTCTCTATTTTCTCTTCAACATCCTGGTTGCCTGGGTTTAATTCAAGAACTTTCCTTAATAAAGCCAAGGCCTCGTCTTTCTGCCCCTGCTTTTCATAAACCAAAGCTAAAGCATAAAGGGAATTAGAATGATTCGGGAACAAAGTAAGGGCTGACTCAAGCTGCGCTTTGGCTCTATTATATTCTTTGTCATTAAAGTATAACCTGCCTAACTGGAACCTTGCTTCAACAGAAAAAGGACTTAATTCCACCAAGCTTTCCAGCCTGTCTTGAGCTTCTTCTATCCTCCCCTCCCTGTCTTCCATAAAAGCAAGCTGCAATTGAGCATCAATATAGTCAGGTCTTATAGAGACAGCTCTTTCAAAATATTCTCTCGCTTTTATTTCATCTTCTGAAGCTAAATAGAGTTTGCCTAATTCTGTCATCAAAACAGGGTTTTGGGGCTCTAATGCTAAAGCGTCTTCAAAGCTTTTTTTAGCCCAATCAGAAGCTCCTTGAGCTATGCCTTGAATTTCCCTGTAGACAACACCAGCGGCCTCATAAGAAGAGACCCTTTTGGGGCTTCTTTGAACAGCAGTTTTAGCTTCCCTTACAGCTAAAGAAACTAAATTAGCCACTGTTTGATTGTCAGGGCTGTCTGAAAGAACCTCTTCTCTTAACTCATCCAAGTAAGCTCTAGATAAAACAATATGATAAACAGTTCTTTGGGGGGCTAGACGAACCGACTTTTCTAGAGAAGCGATTCTTTCTGTTGGATTCAGCAAATAATTCCTGTAAGAAGCATCAGCAACATAGTATTTGCCAAAAGTAAAGAAAGAGAACAAAACACCAATTAGAACAACCCAAAAAGCAATGCTAAAAATTAATCCTACTTCTGGGAAATCATTAAAAGAAAATCCCCTTTCTTTTCTTGCTGTACCCCAAGAAACAGCGCCCAAAGCTAAAAAGAACCAGAACAGAAATCCTAAAACAGCATTTTCATAATAGAAAACCTGAATCAGAATCATGGCAATAAAACCCAAGAAAAAGGGCAAAGCCATAATTCTCATTTCCCCTTGCTCGCTCTTTCTGAAGCTGGAAATAACCAAATAGGAAACCAAAAGGAATGCGATTATTAAGCCAGCATAGCTTAACAATCCTAAAATACCCAAACTAGCCAAAATTTCAGCTAAATGACTGCCCGCCCTGTCAAACCTTAACTGCCAAAAAGGGCTTTGCAAGAATCCTTCTGGCTTGAACTTTGAGAAAATATAGCTGAAATTAGAAGGCCCTACTCCCAAAACAGGGCTTTCTTTCACAGCTTCCAAAGAAAGATCCCAGCTTGCTCTTTGGGTGAGTATAATTTCCGAGGGAAGATTATTCAGAAAGCTGTCTGAAGGAAAAAGAGCTCTCAAAGGGCTGAAAACCAAAAAGAGAACAGCAATTAAAAGAAGGAAAATAGACAAACTCAGTCGGTTTACTCTTTCTTTAAACACTCTTTTCCAAAAAGAAAATCCTAAAAACAAGAGAAGCCCCACAATGAGAGCAATCCAAGCGCTTCTGAAGTTAACCAGCATTAAAAGCCCCAAGTTCAAAAAGAACAAAACATGCAAGAATATGCTTGACATGGAAAAGCTTTCTTTGTCTCTCATGGCAATTAAAGCCACAAGCAGAATGTTAACTGCAACCAAGAACATTGCCAGGCCCTCAAGAGACCCGCCCATCATATTAAAATTGGTTAAGGTCATTACTCTGGGAAGGCCTGGTATTTTGCCTAATAAACCAAAAACAGCTAAATAAGAAAAAGCTGTGATAATGAAACAAGAGATAAAAAAGGTTTTTAAAACACCTTTTAAATTTGCCTCATTTCCTTTGTTTTGCAGTGTAACATTGTTGGCAAAAAGGAAATAAAAGAATCCTAATGTTATTATCCCGAATAAAGAAGGCCAGAATCTTCCATAGAATCCAAAAAAGCTCGAGGCCTTATCAACAGAAAAAATACTAGAAACAATCGCAATTGCCAAAAAAGCCAGAATAAATGGATCGATTAAAGAAGTTTTTATTCTTAGCTTTTTTTCCTTAAACACCATCTGGCCTAACCATAACAGGACACCAACACTGGTCAAAACAAACAATAAATAACCTTTGTTAAAGTCAAATGCCTCCAAGGAAAAAGGAAGCCAAAAAAGAGGAACTAAAAAAACAATGAGATATATAATGTATTTAATTAGTTTTTTTAACATATATATATGTAAGCAACTTTTATTTATATTAACCTATTTCAACCTTTAAGGCAAGCCTGAAGAAGGCCCAAACCTAACTCCAGGCCCTGCCCCATAAACCTGCTTTATTTGATAATCATTTAAAGCATAGCTGTAAATTCTTACATCATCAAGAGCACCAAATAAATAAGCGCTGCTTGCAGCCCCGCCCCTGCCCAAGGAGATAGATGTTCCGTTATCCAAGCTAGTTTGCGTGTCTTGAGCTTTCTCAACTCCATTAATATATATTTTCCTGGTTGTTAAAGCTTTATCCCAGGAAACAACTACATGATACCAAGTATCAGCAGCGTAACTCACACCAGAATCAAGATAATCGTGACCACCATCATTATGATTAGTAGTAATATGGCCGACAGGCTGCTCATATCCTCCAAACTCTATGCTAAAACTCTCATTTGTCCCAGCAGAATGCCAGTCTCCAATAATAATCTGACGCTTGGTAGTGGTTGCTGTTTTGACCCACAAAGAAACAGTGTAAGAAGAATTGCTAACCAAGCTCCCAAAACCACCTCCAATGCCAACATAATCATCTTCTCCATCAAAATCCAAACCACAACCAAATTTTCCTTCTATCCAAGCAGTTGAAGTTGCAGGGTCAGAGTCAAGGTTTAGATCCCCATCATTGCTCCCTTCATAATCATAAACAGTAGAAACAGTAGCATTGCAGGTAGTGGCAGTATCTTGTCCTTCATCCATTTTCCAATGAGCCAATGGTTTTCCCTTGTTATGATCCCAAGCCATTTGAGCTGAAGTCCTGCGGTAATCATAAAACCTAACATCATCAATCCAGCCACTATACCAGCCAGCAGTATCAACCTGTCCAATATTACCCCCTATCGTGACATCATCTGAAGCTGTGGTTTGAACATAGCCCGAGGAGTTTGTGTTCTCTAATAACCTGCCATTATAGTATATTCTTCCCCCGCCGCTCCCCCAAACAGCGCCCACATGCTGCCATTCGTCAACAGCAAGATCGCTTGTGGTAGCATCTAAAAAATAGCTACCACTAGCTCCATCAAAAATAGCCAATCTTAAAGTGGTTGAATCTTGGAGAATAAAAGCAAAATAGCAAGTGGAATAGGCATAATCAGAATCATTAGCTATACAAGCCACTCCTTTATCACTTAAAGAGGAGGGTTTTATCCAAGCA